>ENA-OYZF01000515-OYZF01000515.1-human-gut-metagenome-genome-assembly--contig:-NODE-515-length-15686-cov-6.108246_pt1 | contig 15686 bp, 15 predicted proteins | sample MGYA00244074_ERZ653472 | MGnify/ENA primary metagenome ERZ653472 (study PRJEB26926, sample SAMN06165179) | human gut metagenome | biome: ENVO:00009003; feature: ENVO:2100002; material: ENVO:00002003... | reverse complement strand
AAGAAAAACATTAGAAAGATATTTGTTTAAATCCTCCAATGTCTTCGAAATCCTTATTTTCAGCGCAAATGTCAGGTTGTAAATAATCTTCTATGCCAGATAATTTTAATAGAATCTGTTCATCGCTTACAGTTATTCGGCTTCGGATTTTCTTGAAAAATTTAACCTCTGAATAAAGGACTTGCTTATCTGCTTCTATCATTTTTATGGCAAGGTCAATTAGTGTGATTTGTTCATCATCGGAAAGAACTGTATTTGAAAGTTCACTAAGGTAATCTTTCAAAAAGGCTTTTCCTTGACTATTAATCTGATTGACATACTCATTAATTGAGTATTCTACTTGAATCTCCTGAAAAAGGGTACTATTTTCGGTTAATTCTTTAATCATATCCACTTCTTCTTGTGCGATTTCTCCATCACAAGCACAGCAACAGAACAATGTTTTGAGATATAATTCATTTATTTTCATATTCGTAACATTTTTATTTAGAAACCGATTCTGCGACGAGATTGTTGCATTTGTTCACCAACCATTGTCGCCTTTATCTTTAAATATTTGTCAAGTTCGGATTTTGTTAATGACGGTTTGGTTTTACTAATAACATCTTCAAGAATAGCCATTGTAATTCTTGATTTTTGTCGCAGAGCTATTCGTGAAGCATCATTGACTATCATTTCCAAGTCTGCAGAAACATAATTTTCTGTCAGTCGGGCAAGCTTTTCATAATCTAAACCGAAATCATACGGTCTTGATTTTAGGTAAAGCTCAAACATCAAGGAACGAGCCTTAAAATCGGGAGTGCCAATATAATATTTTTTATCAAGACGACCAGCCCTAAGTATTGCAGGGTCAATCATATCGGGATAATTAGTTGCCCCTATAATAAATACACCACGTTCTCCTGTTCTATCCATTTGAGCAAGCATTTCATTGACAGCACTACGTGCCATCTCGTGTACATCGCTGTCACGATTAGGTACCAATTCATTCATTTCATCAATGAAAATGATGGTAGGTGCGTTTTCTTCAGCATCTTTGAACATCTGAGCAATGTTCTCTTGAGTGGCATTCACGAAACGACTTTTTAGCGAGCTGGGCTTAATCAACATAAAGTTAAAGCCAACTTCCTCGGCAAAATGCTTTGCAAAGAAGGTCTTTCCACATCCAGGAGGTCCATAGAGTAGCATACCGTTAGGTATCGTCAAACCATAGCGAGCATACTCTTCAGGAGAGTTAAGAGCATCAATTACCTCAACTCGTAATTGTTCTTTAAGTTCATCCATTCCAGCAATGGCAGAAAAACCTTTTCCTTTTGGCACTGAATGTGGAACTTTTTTTGTTGAAGGCTCCCCACTTTTGATTTTCTTTTGATTGTCTATACGAACGACTTTTATTTCGCCATTTAAAGCCCGAATGAACTCATCTACAGACTCAAATCGTTCTTCAATATCAGTCGCAAGAGCTTTCCGCATTATATTCGTAACTTGTTTGTCAAGTTCAAACTTGTTTTCATCAGGGATGTGCAACGGCAACTCTTGTTGAGCCTCTATTTTTACTCGTTGAGCAGTTAAATCATCTTTACACTCACTCAAGTCAACAAAGTATGGTGGAATGCCAAAGATTAAATTATAAAGGATGGCACCCACCGAAAAAATGTCAGACTTAACTGAAAACACTCCGTTCAAGGCCTCTGGAGCTGAATAGAATGGATTCAAACCTCTTTTATTAAAGGCAGAAGAACCTTGTGAAAGGTAACGAGCATAGCCGAAGTCAATAATGCGAGGTACGTTAGTACCTTTCGACATATCTAACATGACGTTTTGAATGGTCAATTCGTTGTGAATAACAGGCTCTTGTAGAGCATGAAGGAATTTAATGCCATTAAGAATGCCTATTACGATAGTCTTTGCATCATAGACACTCAGACATCCTTCACGAGCAACGTACTGTGAAGCCGTCTCTCCACTAATATAATCAAATACGATATAAGCAAATTTGCGACCATCTAAAACGACTTCACCGTTATCGTGGTATTTGATGACATTAGGATGATTTAATGATTTCGCAATCTGTACTTCCAATATGTTGCCATCTGCATCAAATTGGGTACGGTGGAGTTTGGAACAGTTGATGAGTTTGAGAAAGCGATTTTTCCCATCAGCGTCTTTCACGCGATAGGTTTCTGCATAATCACCTTCTTTGACTTGAAAAGTGATTATGTAGTTACCTAATTGTTGTCTCTTCGCAAGTGTAAACATGTCAACCTCGATAAAGTCTTTCAAAGAAAATTAGAAATGCTTGACGATTGCCCAATGAGGATAATGGGATACTATTAATATTCCCTTTTTCAACAAAGCCGAAAAATTTCTTTGAATGATTAATATGTTCAATGACCAAGTTTCCATTAGATGTAGATATACTTTTGGTATTTGAGGGATTGTATGTTGTCCCATACACATCTATTTCATTACGAGAAATAGATAATGCATCAGAGTATAACGTTTCTTCATTGAGAATACCGAAATTGACTTTCTCATCTTGGGAATGTTCAAGTACGAAGTGTGTTGTCCATACCTTTTCTACCATTTTCATCATACTGTATTCTTCATTTGCACCATTAGGATTCATTGGGTCTTTCGGATGTTTATCATCATAAGAACCCTCGGCAAAAAATATTCTGTTGAATTGATGGGTCTCCTTATCTTCTTTACCGAATATTGAAAAGTATTACTATAGGTATAATTCGTTTTTACGATGGTTTCACCAGTAAAGAGATATTCCATGTCCTTGAAAAGATAAACATTGGAAGATGTAATGTTGTCTCTTGAATCTACAAACGATACTGTAGCAAATCCTTTATTACCTACAAAGTAATCTGTACCCGAAAAAGTGGTATCACAAACTCCAATAGTAACCAACAGAGCTATCACAGTAATTATAGCTCCCCATATGTAGTGTTCATAAAGGAAGAACCAATACAATAACAGGATTATGCTACAAATTGAAATAGCAATAACCTTTGTTTTTTTAGCTTCCTTGTCACCTAACTTTACGGTTTCAGGCTGATTGGTATCGCAGTATAGCACATTCCCGATTTCTGTGGGAATGTGCTTAAATATTGATGTATTAGCGGCTATTTTTTCAAGTTGCTCCGCTTTCCATATCTTTTCCATACACTTTAGAAACTAACTCCGGGACCACTCGTTGGTGGTTCAATCATCAAATCGATGACCGAACGTACGATGGGATGAAGTGAACTTTCGGACGGATTGGTATTGGCAATTTCCTTGCCTTGTTGCAGAAGTTGACGTGCTCTGGTCGCATCTTTCCATTGTATGGTATTAAAGTTGCGAAGGTGGAAGTCAATGAAACCCATTAACTGATAGATGAGTGTCACTGCGACAAACAAGCTATTGATATCATCAAGAACAATTCGTCCTTGGCGAACATCCTTTGAACGGATAACAGTATCAACCTGCGAGCGAACAGCAGTTACTTGTTGGTCATATTTGTTACCAAGCTCATTATTTGCTTTTTCAAGGCGGTCAAATTCCTCCCTGATTTCAGCTTCAATGGAATCCCATTCATGCCCCTGCTCGACTTCCTCCATTTTCAGGAAAGCACGGCGAATGTCAGCTTGAAGATGCATCCTGCCATCTTCGGAGCTTTTTTCACCGTCGAAACGGTCGTTAACCTCATTGATTAGTTTTTCAGCTTCTACTGTCTCTGAATCCTTAATTGCTGAAGAAGATTTAAGGGCACGGAGTTTTAAGTTCGCAGAGTCTTTGAGCCTTTCCAGTTCGTGAGATGTAATAACCGAACGAGTTTCGATTTTTACATCTTTTTCCACGGTATCTCCACTGATGGGAAAGAATGCTTCAAGTTTCAACATTTGCGAACGATCCACCTTGATAGTGATGTCAACATCACTTCCGACAGGGATTACTTGTCCAATCTCATCGCCAGTTATGACCACATCAAAGACATGGTCATTATGAATAGCAGATGTACCGTCTGCGTTGTGTTCACTTTGATAGATGGGTATCACCAAAGTGTCCTCTGCCATGCCGGGACGCAATTGGTTACGTGTTTTAAGTCCATTGAGTGTACCGACAGCAGGAAGCTGCTGATTCTTTTCAAGACCTTTTACCGACTTCACTACATTTTTTTCGAGACCGCTATCGTGAGCCTCGATTGAGATATTGTACGGCAGAACAGCATTGCCGACAACAATGCCCTGCATAATATTTATCTCTTTAGGAAAGCAAGGAACAGTTGTTCCTTTTTCATCATAAGCGTTGACGGTAAACGCATTGTTTTTACCTTCCATGAGTTGGCACTCAATGACATCACCAATCTCATTGATTTCGACTTTTCCGCTTGACCAACCATTATCGTTGCGTACAAGTTCCACAAACAGTCTGGAAGGAATAGAACCTGTGCATTCTTCTTTTGAAAGTTGTATGGTTACAAATTCAATTGGTTGAACTGAATTTGCTTCATAAGAAAGTGTAAGCGCAACAGTACCTATAGCTAATTCTTCCTTGACATCGCTGTCTATACCCGAAGCAAACAGTGCCGCTCCTTTTGCAACAGCTGTCATGGGGTCAATGTCGGTATCAACATTGGGCGTGACTTGTTTGCGTAGCATCTCACGAAGAACTGGAGAATAAGTTGGTCCACCTACAAGAATCAGTTTGTCAAGGTCTCTACCGGACAAACCGTTACGTTTAAGAAGCTGCTTGGTTATGTCGATTGCTTTTTGAAACACGAGTGTGAGTACAGATGCAAGCTGCTCTTGAGTGATAACCATGTCGAGTTCGATTTCCTCACCCTCATCATCTTCGCCAAACTCATCAAGTTGAGAGGTTATGTCTGCTTGTGGTTTGAATGAAAGTTGATTTTTCGCTTGTTCAGCATAGAACTTCATGGCATCACGAAGAATGTTTCTTGTGGTTTCATTCTCCATGATGTTTGTGATAGAGTAATTCTCTTTTAGGTAAGGAATGATAATGCTGTCAACGATTGCATAGTCAAGGTTTTTGCCGCCGAGATAATTGTCTCCTTCGGTGTCCTTAACTTGCATGATACCATCCTCTACCTTGATAAGAGCAACATCAAATGTGCCGCCTCCAAAATCGAACACAAGCCATTGACCATTTTTGTTGGATGCGCTCAGACCATACGCCATAGATGCGGCAATTGGCTCTTGGAGAAGTTCGCAATGCTCAATGCCAGCCTTTTGAGCAGCACGTTTAGTAGCTGCGATTTGGTCTGCTTTGAATTTGGCAGGGATTGTGATAACGGCAGACGTAATATTGTCATCACCGATAAACGATTTGAGAGCCTTCAAAACTTCGGCAGAAAGTTGCTCTGGAGAAAAAGATTCTCCCATATTAGAACTTTCATACGATTTGTCCGTACCCATATTTCGTTTAAACTCAATGAATACGTTTTCGCGGTCATTAGACCATTTTTTCGTAGCACGTGATTTGTCTTGTCGGAGGTCGTTGTAGGCACTGTCTCCAACTTTTGCAATTTTCTTTTTTGTAAAAGATACGCACGATGGCAAAGTGTCTTTCAACGTGTCTGTCTTTTTAATGACAGGCTCGCCACTCTCCATTTTACAAATTGCGGAATTGGTTGTACCAAGGTCAATTCCGAATTTCATTTTAGATTGAGCCATGTTGAATATATTTTTAAATGTTTTGACTTACTGTGATTTGAGCTGATTGAATCATCTTGCCTTTGTAATTGATTTGAGGCTTGATTATGCCCGTGATTATTTGCTTGCCTTCTGGTAGTTCCTCATCTTCAACAAAATTCGCTGTAACCTTCATACCCTCATGATAGTCTTTACCAAGCATATCTACAAGCTCATATCCATTGGCAAGCAGATTGTCTTTCATTTGCTTGATTGACTTGGAAAGCTGTTTATGTCCTCTTACAGAGCTGTCCATTTTGTATAGTGTCATCTCCATAAAAGTGATACGGTCAGCAAGAGTGGTGATCAGCTTCTGTTCACTTTCGGTATTAACTCCCGGTGCAGATACAAGTGTCCCAATTTGTTTAGAGATTGCTTGTATGTCATTCATCTCAGTAGACAATCTGTTGACTATTTCCTCGTTGAGTTTGTCAGCCTTGGCAGATAAACTCTCCACCTCGTTTTTACGTTTCGCTATTGCTTTTCCAAATATGAATGCCAGTATAATGAAAATCAGTGCAATCACAATGATAATCCATAGACCTATTTGTGATTTTTTATGAATCGTTTGATTGAGAGTGTTTGAACTTGCTTGAAGTTCAGAACGAGTGTTTGAGATGTTGACATTTAGACTATCAGCAAGAGCTGTGATGTCATTTTTTGCTGCGGTCAATTCACCTTTGAGAGAGTCTGTTTCAGTCTTTTGAGTATCAATTGTTTTATTCAAAGTCCTGATTTTAGCTTTAAGCTCACGATTCTCCGTTTTGAGAGTTTGAATACCTGACTTCGCAATGTCCAATTGCTGATAGCAATGACGAAGCGAATCGTTAGCGTTTGCGCAAATATAATTTAAAGCACAAAAGGCAAAAAGCAGAATATAAGTTTTAAATTTCATAATTTTAATCTGAAAATAAGCGAGAGAAGAATAAAACAATAACTCCAGAAATACAAAAACCTGCCGAAAAATCGCCATCATTAGCTTCACAAATTGCTCCAGCTATAAGCCCAATAACAATCCAAGCGATAATGGCAACCAAACAACCATTTTCATACCATTCCTTTTCAGGAGTTGGAACTGTAGGCGCAGTAGAAGTTCCTGCCGTTTTATGTATGGTTTTGGAAGGACGTGATGACGGTCTGTAACTTGATGAAACCGTAGGAATGTGTAGTGTATCACACAAGTCCTTGAGAGAATTCCTGTTGGGATTGTATCGCTTTGTGCGGAAATCAGTTTCCATGTCAAATCCATCCATAATTGTAGTTGCTTTCCATGCTTCACGTAGAACAGGTTTCACCTTACTATCTATAATTTTCGTTGGTGAATGCTCATCATCTAAATAATTTAATAGTTTCGGGTCTATTCCACTTTCCTTTATAACCTTTACTACTGCGCTAAAATAATTTTGTGCTGTGTTTACCTCTTCGATGAGATTATGTAAAGCATTTCCTACAACCTGAGTTGAAAGCGACAAGTAGAACGAATTGGCAACACCTATTTTAGTTTTTATTGTCTGAAGCAGTGGCTGGGTGTTATTGAGTAACGTAATTGAATATGAAATTTTATCAGGTTGCTGGCAAAAACGACGGAGTTCCTCTTTGACTTTACGGGTTTCTATGGCAACTTCTGCCGGAGGCATATTATCAACAGCTTTTTTCAAGATGTCATAGTTCTCTTGGCATCTATCCTTGGTGAGCTTGCCGATTGCGATTTGTAAGGCATACGCCTGAAGGGGCATTGCTTTTCGAGGACTTTCTACATCATCATCGGAGGCATTATTGTAGTAGTTGATACCACATTGGAGTATTTGTTTGGCAAGATTGTCTGCTACCATCTGATATTTAGTGCTGGTGGCACCGACAATATCTCTCACTTGTTTGAGTGCTGTCTTTGTTGAATTCATCAATACTGTTCCTGCGGTGAGATTCGCATTGGCATCTTTAGAATTTACTGACTTGGCGGCAGATATTGCCACATTAATCTCTGCGATTGGTTCATTAACCGCTTTTTCACTGATAATCGCTTTGTCCAAAGGATTGTTTACAGCAGATAACAATTTTGTCGCCGGTATCTCCGTGAGCAGGTCGGCAATGAACATTTCCGCTATCTCATTTTCCGACAAGGTGATATTCTGCAGACCAAGTGTTTCAAGCAAATCAGTTCTATAAGATTCATTATGAATCACCTTTGAAATATTTACATAACCTTCTGCAAAATTACCCTCAATAAACGCAAGTACTCCGAGATTGATTAAAGACGAGAATGACTCTCTCTTTTGGAATAACTCTTTAGCCTTGATAATATCTTTGGACTGTAAGTATTTCAATGCTATTCCATCTATTGGAGACGCATTTATAAACCAAAACAAAGAGTGTTTCAGTTGATTGCTGTCAAGGTTAATTGCAGTGATAGCTGCTGCGATGTTTTCTGGGGTTCTTAGAGGTACTTCCTCTATAATTCCATCAAAATCATAAAGGAATATAACCGACTTACCAATCTTAGCAAAAGCATTGAGCTTATTTTGGTTGGCGATGCGTTCCCTTAAAGGAGTGTTCGATAGCACCCCTAAAGTACGATATGGATTATGTTTTATAAGTTTAATCATTGTCTAAAATATCCATTTATACTACCGTCTCTTGCCAAGAGACGGATGAGTTACCTTATTTCATTGATATTGAGTTGTGTTATCCATTTCCACAGATAAATTCGTAAAACATCCGATATTCCTCGCAAAACAAAAGCATGGCAATAGGTTAGATTTTCAGTGTTTTATAGCTTAAAAATCATTATTTTGCGTAACTTTGCATCGTTATATCCGTCTCTTGGCAAGCGTTGGACAGATTCGCAAAACATTTACGGCTTCACAGCAAATCCAGTATCTTCTTATTGGCTCTGTCTACCACTGATGTGTCTAGCGATGCAAGATAAATCTGCGTGGTGTTCTCCGAGTCGTGCCCCATACCTTCGCTGATGACGGAGATAGGTACATTGCGGCTTTTGGCGACACTTGCCCATGAGTGCCGTCCGACATACATCGTCAAGGGTATCGGCAAGTCCAACTGCTTCCCGATTTTCTTCAGCAAATGGTTCACCCGATGAAGCTCGTTGGTGTATTGTTTCCGACAATCCACATCCCGTTGTGTAATAATAGGCAAAAGGTATTCCGTTTCATTTACCGGGTATTTGTCAACAATCTCCTGCATACACCTTTCCCATTTGATGAACAACTGTTGACCCGTCTTTCGTCTGCGGTAGGAAAGGATGCCGTTCTGCAAGTCCTTCTTCCTCAGATAAGCCATGTCAATGAACGACATCCCCCTTGTGTAGAAACAGAACAGGAACATATCACGGGCAAAATCAAGATTGGGCTTCAACGACAAGTCCAGCCCTTTGATGCGTTTAAGGTCGGTGAGCGATATGGCTCGCTTCATAGTTTTCTCCACTCCCGTATAGACAGACTTGAACGGATGCCGTTGCCCTGTCAGACCATCTTCCACCGCACGGTTATAGACCGCTTTCAAAATGCGCATATAGAACGATACGGTATTTGGCGAGTTCCCTCTGCCCCTCAGATAAGCCTCGTATTCCGCTATCAGGTCGGCGTTAAGTTGGTCAAACAAGACCTCATTGTCATTCATAAAACCGTTGAAACTTCGCAGTGCCGCTGTATAGGTTTCCGATGTGCGTATCTTTCCCAAGCGTTTCAATCTTGCTATCTGCTGGCTGATGTAGGCATTGAACGATTGCTCCTGCCTGTTGTCCTGAAAGCGCATAACTATATCATCCGTCACAAACGTACTAGATTGGGACAGCGTGTGTATAATCTTGTTCAACCTGTCCTTATCCCATCTGATACGTGAGCTTATCGAAAGCAAATGATTGTTCCGCTCTTGCTCATTATGAACACGGTGCAGGAAGACCGCTTCGGAATGGCAGTCCCATTCCGAAGCGAAAAGTTTATAGTCGGTATATATCTGTCTGACCACACGGTTGTGAATCACCTGATAGTAGATTGTGCCCTCCTTGCCGCCTATGGTGGATGGGCGAAATTTGACCTTGACAGATGCCATATTAATCCGATTTGGATTGGTAACACTTCTCCATTTCCCTTGAAAGTTCCACAATCTCCCGGCTCAGCTTCACGAGGTCGATGGTGCACTTCTCTAACTTGTATAGCAACGCCATCGCCTTCTTCTCCGAAAAGTGGATGCGCAGCTCCTTGACGACCTGATTGTAGTTCGTGCCTATGCAGCGGAACTGGGCGTGGAAGTCCGACAGCTTGGTGTAGTAGTCCAGCATCGTCTTGTCCACCTTCAGCACCTTGAACTTCTGCCCGAAGAAGTGCGCCTTTAGAAAGACGGCTTTCGCGTACACGTTAGATTCCTCGTACATCGTCAGGAACCTGTTCCATTCCACATCGTCGAAGCGCACCATCACGCAGTGCGTCTTCGGGTTCAATTTGGGATTTCTCCCGTACTTGCTCTTCTTTTTCATGCTTCTTATTCTTTCAATTTTATGGTTTGTCCATTGTTTAATCTTTGATTAAGGAACCCTGAAATTATCCGACTGCGGAGGATAATTCTGCCCACGGCGGTGAAGGTGTTTTCAGTTACTTAGAATTATTCGGGTAACTGAAAATATATCTTGCTGTGTCTTTGAGGACACAAAAATCCTCCGCCTGTCGGATTTGTTTCCGAGTGTAGTCACTCATCTTGGATATCGGTTAAGCCGATGAAGTGTATCCACTGATTCATCCGGTTCCCGAAATCCCGTCAGAGTTTACGCCACTGCCCGAAGTCTTCACGGTAGGTGTCGAGGTGAAGACGGACGAGGTTTTCAATCAGCCCCGATGCGCTCATGCCGCGCTTCCCGAAGTTGCCGACAATCCTGTCCAGCTCGTCACGCACCTCCTCGCTGACGAACACGGGCTTGCGGTTGACAAGCTTCGGGACTTTCAGGTAGGTGGCGCGGTACTCCTCCAACGAGAGCCTGCGCTGCTTGCCGCTGATGCGTCTGGCGACAGTCTGCCCCGTTGGAGCATTGACATCCTCAATAGAGGTTTTATCTGCCGTTTCTACGTCCGGTACATCCCGTATCTCCGGCTTGTCCGGTCGGTCTGCATCGGACACCGTATCCTGCATTGCAGATGTGCCCAGCTCGTCTAACGGAGGAAAGAGTGTAGCCTCTTCCGTGAATGCTTCCTGCTCCTGCGCGGAAGCCTTTGCCTCTGGATCACGCCTTTTCATTTCAGGCAGGTAGTCCTCTATCCTGAAGTTCTTGAACGCTTCGTCATTCTCGTAGTTTCTTTTCTTTGCCATCTTGTTAAATTTTGAAAGTTAATACTTGGTGGTCTCATGCGCATGGGTGACCGTTTATCGGGAGCAAAGTAAGATACTTCGGTGCAGTCAGTCAAGCACTTGGGCTCGTTTGGGCAATTTTGTATGGTTTTGCTTTATGGCAGTTGACAAAGCGGTGAGGACTTCACCGTTTTGCCAGATATATATGACCGAAAGGGGGAAAGGTTCAATTACGGGCAATTTTGAATTAAGCCCTTATCTCGGCTGTGGCTTCCTTATTAAATATGAGAATTAAGGACTAAGGGCTGAACGGATTGGGCAATTTGTGAGCTATGCTTGTGCCAACCTCTACCACCCTGTGCCACTTGCTGCCAGACTTGATTGAAACCATTGCCGGATGACGGATTATGTATTTCTTTGCGGAAGAAGGAATGATAACGGTTAAAGGAAAAACGGCATCCCGGACAAAGGCTACCTATTGACGCAACACGCTGCCACTTCCGAAAAATCCATTGCAGGATACCAGATTATATATTCCTTTGCGGCAAAAGGAACAATAACAACTAAAAGGAAGACTATATGGAAATCATATCAATCGAGAGAAAGACCTTCGAGGAACTGGTCGCCAAGTTCGACCGCTTCGTCAGCCGTATGGATGCCATCTGCCATCGACACGGCGAAAAGAAAATGAGCGAGTGGATGGACAATCAGGACGTGTGCCGGATGCTCAACATCAGCCCACGAACCTTGCAGACGCTTCGGGACAACGGAACGTTGGCTTATTCGCAGATAAACCACAAGACCTATTACCGTCCAGAAGACGTGCAACGTATCGTCCCCATTGTGGAGGACAGGCGAAAGGAAGCGAAGTTCAAAGGCAGAACTATCTGATAACTAAATATAGTAGCAACAGCAATTCCACTAAATCCAGAGTAATATGAACGAACTGATTAACAAAGAAAACGAGTGGATAATCCACTTCATGGGCAGCCTCGACCGTCTGCTTGACAATGTAGAACATCTGACCGCCAACTACCGCCCGACGTTGAACGGGGAACGTTTCTTCACCGACAAGGAAGTGTCGGCACGGTTGAAAGTGAGCCGCCGGACGCTTCAGGACTACCGCAACGAGGGGCGGATAGCCTACATCCAGTTGGGCGGCAAAATCCTCTACCGTGAGTCCGACATCGAAAGGATGCTGGCTGATGGTTATCGCACAGCCTACCGACTGAGGGCAACAGTAACCTGATTTTCTTGAAGGAGCGCAATTTTCCGTCTGCCCTATGTTTGCGGCAGCAATGGTACACCAACAAAAAAGGAACGGCTTACGGATGAAGCATCAATGTATAGCTTCGTCTGTAAGCCGTTCCTTCTATATTCTTCTGATTTCCCTCAGTCGCTTGTTTCCGTTGCCGGATGCCTTTCAAGCGTGTGGCTGGCAGTGGCAAGGTTTTCGGGCGGAATACGCTCAACCCCGTTTGAGGAAGATTCCGCCCGAAACGGCTCTGCCGCCTGACCTTGCCAATGCCGTCAAAGCCACACGCTACTTTTGCATCCGTGCATCGGGAACGGGTGACTGACGGGATGAACCTCAACTATACCATAGGTTGCTTCCCTTTCCACAAGAGAAGAACAATGTGACCGGGCTTCCTTTCTTGGTGGCGCAGATTTCATCTATTACGAACCGCCTGAACAAAAGGGTCCCTTTGCTACATATTTTGAAAGCGATGGCTATAATCATTTCAAGGTTGTAAACGTCATAACTGATGCCATCGGGTTGCTTGATATATCGCATTGTATCGGCCTCATTCAGTTCCTTGTTCTTGTGGATATCCCGTATCGCCTTGCGGATGTCACAGGAGAACACCCCGAACAGGTCGGCTATCTCGAACTTGGTCATCCACACAGGGGCAGTCGGCATGGTGACCGCTCCCGTTTCACTGATTGTTATTATTCCTCTCTTCATAATCAAAGACTTTTTGATAAGACACTTTTCACATTCATCATATCTTTGAGGATGGAAGAATCCAACACACGGGCATAGTGCTGCGTCATTTTTATATTGGAATGACCAAGCATTTTCGCCACATTCTCAATGCTTACACCATTGGCGAGACACACAGAGGTCGCATACGAATGCCGGGCCGTGTGCGTGGTCAAGCACTTTGAAATGCCACACAAATCGGCAATCTCTTTCAGATAGCTATTCATCTTCTGATTGCAGGGGACGGGGAGCAATACGTTTTTCTTTTGGCAAGTAGGATGGCTTTTGTATTTCTCCAAAATCTGCATCGGAATATCAAGTAAGGGAATGTTGCACATATTCTTCGTTTTTTGGCGAGGCTTGCGAATCCAATAATTGCCGTTGTTATCTTGAACGATATGTTCGGCAGATAGCTGCTGTACATCAATGAACGCCAACCCAGTGAATGCAGCAAAGGTGAAGACATCACGCACAACCGTAATCCTGTCCAAAGAAAACTCCTTGTTGTAGATTGTGAGCAGCTCATCCATAGTTAGGAACTCACGGATAACCTCCTTCTCGTGAAACTTGATTCCGATAAACGGGTCTTTGGTAATCCATTCGTTGGCAAGTGCGAGGTTGGTAATCTTCTTCAGGCACTTCATATAGCGGATGACCGTATTTTGTTGGCACTCCTTTTCTGTCTTGAGATAAAATTCAAAGGCACGCACCAGTTCTCCGTTGACTTCCGTCAATGGCAAATCCTCCTTGTCATATTTCAGCTTGATAAGTTCTGCCAGATAGCGTTTGCAACTTTCATAACGGCGGACGGTAATCAGCGCATAATCTTTGCCTACAAGTTTACGGCATTGGTCGTTGTGGTCCTGTATGGTTCTGATGAGCGTGCGGACTTCCTTCACTTCCTCGTTAGCTCCAAAGAACTTCTCTTGTAAGATTCGGGCTGTGACAGGATGGTTCCGCTCCTCCAATTCATCGAACAGCTTGCGCAACTTGATTTTGGCTTGCTCGATGTATAGGTTGAGTTCACAAGCCTTGCGGCTCTTGCCTTTGGCGCACTCCTTTGCCTGATTCCACAGAGCAGGCTCAATGCTCATGCGGATATTGTTTTCCACTCGCATGCCATTTACGGTGATGCGCATACACACGGAGGCTTCCCCGTTTTTCAGCAGTTTGGCTTTCTTGATGAAGAAAAGCACATTGAATGAGTTTCGTTTCATGTTCCTACAGTTTTTTCGTTGGACAAAAGTAGGAAACCATGCACGCTTTCTTGATACGCAAAATATTGCAAATCAGAGAGAAATAATCTTGTTCGGTGGAGATTCACGCTCCACCTTTCTTGCTCCACCGATTGGAACACCGGAAACGGTAATATTCTGCCGTTTTTTGCGTCCCGTCCGGAAACAAAAAATCCCGATTTCGTTTGGAAATCAGGATTTTACTGCGTTCTGCTTTTCTTCTAAGTGGTGCCACCAGGAATCGAACCGGGGACACAAGGATTTTCAGTCCTTTGCTCTACCAACTGAGCTATGGCACCATTCTCTCTAAATAACACTGCTATTCAACGATTTACGCATAGCCCGTTCGCCCCTTGTTTCTGTCTTTTCGTTGCGGTTTAAACGCTGGTTTAAACAAATTGCAAAGTTAATAAATAAGTAAACTATCTGTAAATCTTATAGATATGAGTTAAAAACAGCATCGAAAACAGAGAAAATCGGCACAAAATTTTCCCCTCCTGCCGCTTCTCTGTTTTTACCAATTTTCAGTAGCTTTGATTTCTATAAAGAAAATCCTCGACCGCATGGCCGAGGATTAGCATTGTAGTTCTTCATATTCTGGTGACGTAATTTCAAAAAATTCATTTTATATAGCCCTTGAAAAATATGTCACTTGATTAACAAAGCATCATATCGTATTTGATAATCATAGCTAAACAGCTCTTCATCAGAGCAATCCTTTTTTAATATACAATCCAACTCAAAACTGCTACATATTCCATATCCCCAATATCTGCTCTTTATTTGAATCAATTTTCGCCGCTTGAGATTATTCGTACAATTATCATAAACTTTTTTGAGCGGCATCGGTAATTGTGCTGATACTTTTCTACGTTCAGCCATCCATTTATCCCAAAAGCGCATATCATTTTTTAAGGCACATTGCTTTTCTTCCACGCTATATTCCTCATAATCTGAATTAATCACATCAAAGAAATCCGAATATGCTCTATGTGCCATTTTATCTGGAATCAACCTATGTCGTTCTGTCGGCTGATAATTGGAATCACCCAAAGTAAAATAATAATCCAATAATGAAATCAATCTCTGCTCGTAGCTTTCAATGAAGAACTCGCCATACGCCAGTGGTGCTCCTGACCCACCATGTTTCCCGACAACTAATTTATCGCATATATCATGTAAGGCTTCTTCATATTCTTTCCATGCACAATGTTCTGCAATTAAAATATCCTTAAACTCATTGCTACAATCCAACAGTCGATTGTTGTATATTTCTACCTTACATTCATGTAATTTGGTCGCCAACCATGCTTGTATATTAGCATCCCATTGTGAGCCGAGCGAGTATGATAATAATGAATCAATTTGTTCCGAAAATCTTTGGAAATTTTCTGTTTCCGTTGTAGAAGAATTACGAACTATATTAAAAAATGCGGAAAAAGAGTAATAATATCGGAGAATGGTTCC
>ENA-OYZF01000504-OYZF01000504.1-human-gut-metagenome-genome-assembly--contig:-NODE-504-length-16048-cov-4.746452_pt1 | contig 16048 bp, 10 predicted proteins | sample MGYA00244074_ERZ653472 | MGnify/ENA primary metagenome ERZ653472 (study PRJEB26926, sample SAMN06165179) | human gut metagenome | biome: ENVO:00009003; feature: ENVO:2100002; material: ENVO:00002003... | reverse complement strand
AGCGTCAGATGTGTATAAGAGACAGAAGATACTCCACTCGTCAAGCAGGTAAAAATAATGTAACAAGCCGCCCTCTGCCATAATATCTGGGAACATGTTTACAAGAAACATACCAAATGAGATAGGGACAAGAAGAAGTGGCTCAAAGCCCTTTCCGATCGCAAGATACATGAAAGCAAACGCTATAAGGATCATAACGTAGTTCTTCCAGTCAAGACTTGCAAAACCGGTCTGATTAGCTAAATTTGTCAAAACGTCAACTATTGTGCTGCCCATTTAGTTGTTTCCTCCTATAAGATTTATTAGAATCATTTCATGATTCATTGTACAGTTCATCTAATCAAGCAATTAGTTGAGTGTTGCAAGTGTGTCACCTGACTCAACACTAGCGCCTACTGTAACATCAATGCTTGCGATCGTACCATCTTCTGGAGCAACAACTTCATTTTCCATCTTCATAGCCTCAAGGATAAGGATGACCTGACCCTTCTTTACTGAATCGCCGACATTAGCCTTAACTGCAAGGATCTTACCTGGCATAGGTGATGAAACCTTGATACTTCCGGCTCCACCTGCTGGTGCTGCCTTTGATGGTGCAGGAGCTGCTGCTGGTGCAGGAGCTGCAACTGGCGCTGCTACAGGAGCTGCTGCTGGTGCTGCGCCGCCTGATAATTCTTCAACTGTAACATCATATGATGTTCCATTAACTGTAATTCTATAATTCTTCATAACAATTATCCTCCTATATTATCTCTTATTCCTTTTCCTAGGTCTTACAACCAGTTTATCATTACTTGGATAGTTTACACGAACTCTGGTCTTTCCGCCCTGTGCTGCCATAACTGCTGCTGATATAACTGCAACAAGTTCGCTATCGTTCATGACACTCTCTCCTGTCGCTGTGTTAACTATATCTACTATTCCGGCAGGTGCAGGAGCATTATCCGCCTTGGCATTGTCATCTGCTTCTGATGCATCTGCATTTGCCTCGGCAAGCTTCTTTGCCTTCTCAGCCTTCTTCTTTTCCCTTGTCTCCTTATCCAAGAGAGCTGGTACATACTTGAGAAGTGAAATTATGAATGAGATGAAGATAAGTGCTATGAATACTATACCCATACCGATGAGTGTATTTGCTCCGGCATCCTTCATCTTATCAGCCATAGTCTGATTAGCTGCAACTTCAAATTCTGAGATCTTGTATGGATATACACCATTTGATGTCAGTAACTCATCAGCCTGCTCCTCAGAACACTGATTCTGATTCATTATGTTATACTTCTGAAAATTGTATACAACTGAGTTATCTACAAATGTTGCCTTAACAATAGCTTCCTTCTCTGTACACTGTGCATATACACTAACTGCTACCTTGTCGTCAACTTCTTCAACATTATAGTCTGATGTGAATTTTACAAAATCACCATAATCTTCGTTCAGTGTGGCAAATACCTTTATAGCATCGACCACACTCTCATCAGAGCCTAAACTTGCATCTTCATCAACAGCATAATTGTATATCTCGTCAACGCTTGCCATACTCATATACTGCTGTGCCTGATCCTTTACAGTCTGAACAAGAGTTTTCTTATCATACTTAAATTCGACCTTTTTGTCTGAAGATGTACAACCAGCAAGTGCAAATGTAACAGCTAACATAGAAACTATCAATAATAATCTTTTCTTTATTATTTTTCCCATTAAGTTGTCACTCCTTTATATTGTTCCATGCTTCTTGTATGGCTTATCCTCACTCTTTGAAAAAAGCATGTCAAATGCTGCGATAACTCTCTTTCTTGTAGCGTCCGGCTCGATGATATCATCAACATAGCCTCTCTTAGCTGCTGAAAGTGCTCCTGACAGAGCCTCAGTATACTCAGCCTTCTTATCCTTTATAAATGCGGCCTTATCACCAGCTGCTGCTATCTCGTCCTCATACATGATCTTGACAGCCATCTCTGGATCCATTGTTCCAATGACTGACTTTGGCCATGCATATACCATATCAGCACCGATAGCCTTCGAACACATTGTTGTGTAAGCCGTACCGTATGCCTTGTCAAGCATAACTGTTACCTTTGGAACTGTTGCGTTTGCATAAGCATATGTGAGCTTTGCAACAGCCTTTGATATTGTCTTCTCTTCCTTTACAGTTGCCTCAAAGCCCTTGATATTGACAAGTGTGAGCACTGGAATATTAAATGCATCACAAAACTTGACAAAATCCTCTGCCTTGTATGCTCCTGCAGTTGTCATTACATCCTTCTTGTTTCCAACTACGCCGACAGTCTCACCATTTAATCTTATAAATGCTGTGACTACGTCGTCTGCAAAATTCTTCTTGAGTTCAAATACGAACTCGTCATCTGTGATGTCTGCTATAACTGCATCAACATCTCCTGCCTTAGACTCGAGATCAGGGATTATCCTGTTCACATCATCCTCGCAAACTGCTCCATCACCATCATCTTCGTTGTTGGCTGGGAGAAGTCCCACAAGAGTTCTCACAGCACCGAGAACCTCTGACTCTGTATCGTATACTGCATCAACGTTTGATGTATTCTCTGCAACATACTCAGCAGCTGCTGTGTCAAGCTTCTCTGTACGGTTCTCATCCAATGTGTTAGGACTGTTCACAAAAAGCTTTGAACCTTCCTTAGTCATGAATGTGAAATCTGTAAGATTAGGAATGATCGCTGCACCACCACCGCAAGTACCAAATACTGCTGTGATCTGTGGAATCACACCTGATGCAAGTGTCTGCTTGAGATAAACCTCACCAAATGCATTGAGAGCGTCTGTTGCCTCCTGAAGTCTGAGTCCTGCACAGTCGATCAGCCCGATCACTGGTGCCCCCATCTTCATAGCCATATCGTAAAGGTTTGCTATCTTCTTTGCATGCATCTCGCCGATAGAACCGCCGAGCACCTTTGCGTCCTGGCTGTAAACATAAACTAAATTGCCATCGATGACTCCGTATCCGGTTATAACACCGTCTTTTGGAGTATCCTTGTCCTGAATGTTGAAATCTGTATTTCTAGCAGTTACATATGCGCCGATTTCAACAAAACTTGAGTCATCAAGTAACATTGATATTCTGTCACTTGCTGACAAGCTTGGTGTGTTGCTCATTTTTAGCCCTCCGTTTAATTTATTTTAGGACTACCAAAATATAATATAGTCCAATTTTCGCCGAGTATAATTGTAAAGCCTTTGCCGCCATATTTCAAGTAAAATCGAAAAAACCGACAAAAGACGCCCGGTGTTTTTGCTGTTTTAGGATTTTTATCTGCTCTGCTCACCAGGCAGAACACAAAATGGGGAACCCGTGTAACTCCACTCATGATAGAGTATACCCCAAATTCCCCGTTGAATTATAAATTATTATTTATTTATTGATCCTGATGCCTTAACATCCTGATTTTTAACATATTAATCCTTTAACACATCCCTGTTGTGGTAAAGGTAGTCTATCAGAGATATGATGGTAAGTGCAAGCGCAAGGTATATGAGCACCTGATCAAAAATATAGAATACCTTCAGATTGGCGATAAGGAACCCAACCATGATCATCTGTACTGTAGTCTTGATCTTGCCCCACCATCCAGCGGCTATGACAACCCCTTTTTCCGCTGCAATGAGTCTGAATCCACTTATTATAAAATCCCTGGCGATTATCACTATAACTATCCATGCCGGTATACGGTCAAGATCTGAAAGTGCAATCAGCGCAGAGCAGACCAAAAGCTTGTCCGCAAGCGGATCCATGAATTTTCCAAAATTAGTAACAAGATTGTACTTTCTCGCAATCTTTCCATCAAGCATATCTGTAAGTGAAGCAGCTATGAATATTGCAAGCGCAACCCATTTTGACCATCCTCCCGGTATATACAAAAATACCAAAAAGAAAGGAATCATCACTGCTCTCAGTATTGTCAATTTGTTTGGTAAATTCATTCTACTATCACTCCCGTCAAATCATATTCATTTGCCTCGGTTATCTTCACATCCACAAATGAACCAGACATCAATTCATATGGTGCACTGACAAAAACTATACCGTCAACTCCCGGAGCATCTCTGTATGTTCTTCCAACATAGACATCGTCTTCCACAAGATATCCTTCTATGAGTACTCTCTGAATGGAACCGATCAGTTCCTGATTCTTCTCATATGAGATCTCCTGCTGAAGCTCCATGATCTCGTCGCGCCACTTTGCCGCAAGCTCTCCATCCACCTGATCCTCATAACCGGCTGCAGGTGTTCCCTCCTCCGGTGAGTACGTGAACACACCTAGTCTGTCAAACTCGCACTCGTCAACAAAATCCACAAGGCCATCGTGAAGTTTCTGAGTCTCCCCAGGGAAGCCTGATATAAGAGTGGTCCTGATGGCTATATCCGGCATGGCTGTCCTGAGCTTTGATACAAGTGATACTATGTCTTCTCTGCTTGTCTTTCTGCCCATCTTTCTGAGTATCTCATTTTCAGAATGTTGTATAGGTATGTCTATATAATGACATATCTTTGGATTCTCCGCCATCACAGATATAAGTTCATCTGTAATCTCCTCCGGATAACAGTACAAAAGCCTAATCCACTCTATACCCTCTATATCACTGAGTTTTGTGAGAAGTTCCGGAAGCTTCTTGCCCCCATACAGATCAACTCCGTAAAGAGTCGTCTCCTGTGCAACAAGAACCAGCTCCTTTATTCCGTCCGCTGCAAGTTTCTCAGCAGATGCCAGAAGTCTATCCATAGGAATACTTCTGTATCGGCCTCTTATGTGAGGTATTATACAATAAGTGCACAGTTTATTACAACCTTCTGCTATCTTAAAATATGCCATAGACGCATTTGTTGTGACTATTCTCTCAGATACAGGCTTTGGTGTATAATTTATATCATCTACTATGGCATCCTCATCAGTTCCTATCGCCTCCACTATCTTGTCATAATTTGTCGCACCGATTATGACATCGATCTCTGGAAGCTCTTTCATTATCTCGTCCTTATACCTCTGTGACAGACACCCAGCCACAATGAGTTTTTTAAGTCTACCAGTCTTCTTAAGACGTCCCATCTCTATGATGGTATTGATACTTTCCTCCTTCGCATCACTGATAAATGCGCAGGTATTTATGACCACAGCCTCTGCCTCAGTCTCATCATTTGTAAGTTCATGACCGGCCTTATTCAGAAGTCCCAGCATAACCTCACTGTCAACCAGATTCTTATCACAACCAAGTGATATGAGTAATACTTTCATGTGCTCTCCAATAATTTATAATTGTTTGTTTTAATTTATATTGATCGACTCGACACAGTTCGCCATGAGCATCGCTATAGTCATAGGTCCAACGCCGCCCGGCACAGGAGTTATGGCTCCGGCAACTTCTTTTGCTGAATCAAAATCGACATCTCCGCAGAGCTTATTGTTCTCATCTCTGTGGATTCCAACATCTATGACAGTTGCTCCATCCTTTATATATGAAGCATCTATCATCTTTGGCTTTCCTATAGCCACTACAAGTATATCAGCGCGCTTACATACTTCCTTGAGATCCTTTGTTCTAGAATGGCATACGGTCACTGTACCGTTCTCGCGGAGCAGAAGCATGCTCATAGGCTTTCCGACTATGTTGCTTCTTCCAAGGACAACGCACTCCTTGCCCTCTATCTCTATTCCTGATCTCTTGATGAGCTGGATAACACCAGCCGGTGTACATGACACGAATCCCGGCTGTCCTATACTGAGTGCACCAACACTCATAGGGTGAAATCCATCCACATCTTTCTTTGGCGAGATGGTCTTTATAACCTTATCCTCATCTATATGCTTTGGAAGAGGAAGCTGTACAAGTATTCCGTTCACCTTGTCATCGGCGTTGAGCTTCTCGATAAGTGTAAGAAGCTCCTCCTCTGTTGTATTCTCCGGAAGCTCATATGACAGTGAGCCTATTCCTATATACTCACAAGCTTTCTTCTTATTGCCCACATATACTGACGAAGCTGGATCATTGCCAACCTGTATAACCGCAAGACATATCTCAGTGCCCTCGGCTTTAATTGCTGCCACCTTCTCCTTCAGCTCATCCTTTATCTGCTTTGATATAACCTTACCATCTATAAGTTTATACATATATCTGACCTCCTGTAACATTAAGCATCAATACGCTATAAATATCTGCTTATAATCTATGCAGATCAATACTGTCCACAATATTAGAACAGTCCGACGATCTTGCCATCATCATCCACATATATTCTCTCTGCTGCAGGAGACTTTGGAAGGCCTGGCATAGTCATGATAGTTCCTGTTATAGCAACCACAAATCCTGCTCCTGCACTTACATATACCTCGCGGATATTTATATCGAATCCTGTAGGTCTTCCAAGCTTCTTTGGATCATCTGACAGAGAATACTGGTTCTTTGCCATACATACAGGGAAATTGCCGAAGCCCATCTCCTCTATCTTGGCGATAGCCTTGCTGGCCTCTGCACTGTATGTAACGCCGTCTGCGCCATATATCTCTGTAGCGATACAATTTATCTTATCCTTTATTGAAAGGCTGTCATCGTAGAGCACCTTGAAGTTGCTCTTCTTGTTCTCCAGTGTGTTAAGCACTGCATTTGCAAGGTCTATACCGCCCTTGCCGCCCTGCTCCCATACGTTAGCAAGTGCGAAATCACAGTTTCTGTCTTCACAGAACTTCTTCACAAAATCGAGTTCTGCCTGGCTGTCTGTGACAAATCTATTAAGTGTAACAACTACAGGTACGCCGTACTTCTGAAGGTTCTCTATATGTTTCTCAAGGTTTACTATACCTGCCTTAAGTGCATCGAGATTCTCCTCACCAAGATCAGCCTTTGCCACACCACCGTTGTACTTGAGTGCTCTTACTGTCGCTACGAGGACAACTGCATCAGGCTCTAATCCGTTCATACGGCACTTAATATCAAAGAACTTCTCAGCTCCGAGATCTGCGCCAAAGCCAGCTTCTGTAATGACATAGTCAGCAAGCTTTAAAGCTGTCTTTGTCGCCATTACACTGTTGCATCCGTGCGCTATATTTGCAAAAGGACCACCATGTACAATCGCTGGTGTATGCTCAAGTGTCTGAATAAGATTTGGCTTGATAGCATCCTTGAGGAGTGCAGCCATAGCTCCCACAGCCTTGAGATCAGCCGCTGTAACAGGCTCATTATCCATGTTGTATGCAACGATTATTCTTCCCAGCCTCTCCTGAAGATCCTTCATATCACTTGCAAGGCATAGGATGGCCATGATCTCTGAAGCAACTGTGATGACAAATCCATCCTCTCTAGGTACTCCGTCCACACGCTTTCCAAGTCCTACAACAGTGTGTCTGAGCACTCTGTCATTCATATCCATACATCTCTTAAACACTATCCTATTCACATCTATCCTTAGCGCATTTCCCTGCTGGATATGGTTATCCATCATGGCTGCAAGAAGATTGTTTGCAGATGTTATGGCATGAAAATCTCCTGTAAAGTGGAGATTCAGATCCTCCATAGGTACTACCTGTGCATATCCACCACCGGCTGCACCGCCCTTGATGCCAAAACACGGTCCAAGTGAAGGCTCACGAAGTGCTATGACCGCCTTCTTTCCAAGCTGTCCCATAGCCTCACCAAGTCCTACGGTGATAGTCGTCTTTCCCTCACCTGCAGGTGTTGGATTGATGGCTGTGACGAGGATGAGCTTTCCATTCTCGTTGCCCTCGACTTTCTTTATAAGCTCATCTGAAAGCTTTGCCTTATACTTTCCATACATGTCGAGGTCGTCCTCTGATATACCAAGCTTCGCAGCAACCTCCTTTATGTGCTTCATCTCGGCATTCTGTGCAATTTCAATGTCTGTCATCATAGCTCTTATCCTCCGCTTTTCTATAAATTAGTGTCTATGTATTCATCGAACTGTTCCTGGCTCATCAGAATCTTTCTGGCCTTTGTCCCCTCCTCAGGGCCAACTACTCCCGCGGCCATCAGCTGATCCATGATCCTGGCTGCTCTGTTAAAGCCTATCTTGAACGTTCTCTGAAGCAAACCTATTGAAGCCTTTTCCTTCTCTATAATGAATCTTCCTGCTTCCACGAAGTATTCATCCTTATCGTTTGCAGAAGCCCCGCCTATTGCAGTGGCTCCTGATCCGCCATTTCCTGATATCGACTTGGCAATATCATCATCGTATGTACCGACTCCGTTGTTCTTCTTAAGAAAGTCAACGACTGCTGTAACCTCATCATCAGAAACAAATGCACCCTGAACCCTGACAGGCTTCGGATAACCGGTCGGATAAAACAGCATATCACCCTTTCCAAGAAGCTTCTCCGCTCCAACCATGTCAAGTATGGTTCTGGAATCCACTCCTGATGATACCGCAAATGCTATTCTGGATGGCACATTTGCCTTTATAAGTCCTGTTATTACATCTACAGAAGGTCTCTGTGTCGCTATGACAAGATGTATCCCGGCAGCTCTGGCAAGCTGTGAAAGTCTTACTATCGCATCCTCTACCTCGCCATGGGCAACCATCATAAGATCTGCAAGCTCGTCCACTATAACAACGATCTGCGGCATCTTTGGAAGCTTCTCGCCGTCAGCGCCGGCGATAACCGCACTCTCGACCTTGTCATTGTAGCCCTGTATATTACGGACACTGTGTTCTGCAAAAAGCTGATATCTCCTTGTCATCTCCATCACAGCCCAGTTGAGTGCTCCGGCTGCCTTCTTCGGATCGGTTACTACCGGAATAAGAAGATGTGGTATGCCGTTGTAACATGCGAGTTCTACCATCTTCGGATCGATCATTATAAGCTTGACCTCCTCCGGTGTTGCCTTGTACAGAATACTCATTATTAGAGTATTGATACATACCGACTTACCTGACCCTGTCGCTCCGGCAATGAGAAGATGTGGCATCTTGGCAATATCCGTGGCTATTACCTGTCCGCTTATGTCCTTTCCTACTGCAAATGCAACTTTTGATTTGAGATTTTTAAAGTTGTCCGATTCTATAAGTTCCCTGAATGCTACAATGGAATTCTCTTTGTTTGGAACCTCTATTCCTATAGCTGCCTTTCCAGGTATCGGAGCCTCAATACGAATGTCTGCTGCAGCAAGGTTTAGCTTGATGTCATCGGCAAGATTCAGTATCTTGCTAACCTTCACTCCCTGCTCCGGCTGCATCTCAAACCTTGTAACCGCAGGACCACAGCTGTAGTTGGTTATTGTCACATTTACACCAAATGTCTCAAGTGTATTTTTAAGCTTTATTGCCGTCTCCCTGACGTGCGCATCCCTATTTGAATTATTATTCTTAGGAGGCTCGTTTAGCAGGCTCGCCGTTGGGAATCTGTACCTGCGCCCCTCCTGATATGTCTTCGACTCCTTATCGCTCTGCTTAGTCTTCCTTACAGGCTTTTTCTGTATAACCGTCTCATCTGCAAAAGCGGAATCCATAAGAGGATTGTAATCCGACACGCTCTCTGGATGCATATTGCCATTGATCGCACCTGCAAGCACATCTTCAGCATCACTGTTCACAATGTCATCCGCCATATCTGTCTTATCAGGCATAGCCATGCTGGCTGCGGCACTCTCCGTCTGCCTCTTAATCTGCCTGTTTCCGAATCCGTCAAGCGCGGTATCCACAGGTTCAGTATCAGTTGTATCCACCTGTACAGGATTGATAAACTCATCATCCTCATCAGACATTACGATCTTTTCAACACCATTACTGAACTCATCATATGGAACCGCGGTATGGTCGTCAATCAGATTATCCGACTGAAGTTCATGGACTTCTTCCCTATAGAAGAAATCCTTTGGCTTATCAGAATCCTTTTGCTTATTACCTGATGATCTATTCTTCTTCTGATGATCTGTGCCATTTGATTCCTTTGGACCATATACATTGAGATTTGCCATGGAAGGCTTTGCCCGTCTGCCCGAAGATACTAGAACCCTGTCATCATTCTCCATCATAGGATTTTTTACACGATTATTATCCTCACCATTCCAGCCATCGTCAGTATCGTATCCATAATCACCAGCATGCTCATCATCGTAGTCCTTATCTGATCTGATTCTTTCCCACAGCAATTTTATGTTGTCTATAACCGATATCTCTGTTATCAGAATAAACATGACAACTGCAAGAATAAGCATCACTATGCAGGCACCGGGAACACCAAGAAGCTTTCTTATGGCAAAGAATATCCCTCCTCCTATAACTCCGCCGCCGGCATGATGCTGATATCCGTCCAGATAGCAGTTTTTGATCGATATGTAATCTGTTGAATAAAACACCTGAAATATCATTGATACAAGCAGCAGAACAACTCCAAAGCACACAACTTTCTTGACCAGTTTCCTGTTGAAATCATTCGATATCAGGAATGCAGCCGATACAAACAGGTATATCGGGAAGAAATATTCACTGAATCCAAGGATTCCAAAGAAGAATCCTGAAACAACGTCTCCGACTATTCCACAGATGCGGAAGTTTGCTATCAAAAGGAAGATTGAGAACGCAAATATCACTATAAGGATTATCTCATTTCTCATACGCCTCTGTCTTGCCTGTTCTGCCGCAAGCTGCTTCTTTGTCATGCGGGGGGTACCCGTCTTTTTAACATTTGCTCTTGTCTGTTTTGTCCTGCTCCTGGAATTTAAATTTCCAGATATCTTTTTATTTGATGAAGTTTTTGTTCCTGACTTTTTATTACCAGAAGCCATCTCTTACCTCTTCTTCCATTATTCTAAACAATATCCTATGGAATTTTACTATCATTTATACAATTAATCAAGTCATAGAGTTTTTTTAAAGCGTCAGCCATTCCTCCTGATGCAGTTATTATTCCCGCGCGAACAGCTTCATTTCCTACCAGTACTGATCCAACATCCTTTGTAAGTTCAGCAGTATTGAACATGTATTTCTTGAAATCATCATGGGAAATATCTGAATGTACAACCGTAAAATCTATTATACGATCCTGCATTTTCTCAATATATTCAAAATTCTGCTTCACGCCAAGCACAGCAGTGCTCGTCCGTATAGGATGAACCACCATAGTCGCGGTCGGGACTATAAATGAAGCATCTCCGGAAGTTGCCAGAGGGACTCCTATGGAATGTCCCCCGCCAAGCACCAGTGTCACAACCGGCTTTGACAGACTTGCAAACATTTCCGAAATCGCAAGTCCCGACTCAACATCACCGCCAACTGTATTTATAAGCACCAACACGCCTTTTATCTCACGACAGTTCTCCGCCTGTGCAACCGCTGGAAGAAGATCCTCATAGCTCGTACTCTTCACACCAGCGGGCAGTTTTTCATGTCCTTCTATCTCTCCATATATTCCACACAACAGAATATAGCCATCATCTCCGCACTCCATAATGTGGCAGTTCTTCCCTGCCTTTATTCTGTCCTCTATTTTTCTTAGATTCGCTCCTGCCGCCATGTTCTCGGAACTATCATTCATATAACCATACCAGCTTTCCACTCAAAAATTAAGAAGGGGGATCGCCCCCCTTCTCATATAGTAATATGAAAATATTTGTTTTTTTATTCAGCGCCAGGCTGTCGAAATATTTCTATAATATATTACATGACAAGCACGATATCATTTTCGTCCTTGAGTGCGCTTGCTGGAATGTAGTTCGACTTAAATGTCTCTCCGTTCACTGTCATACTCTGGAAACCGCTCTCATGTCCATCCGGATTCTTTACCTTGATGGAAAGTTTCTTGCCTCTGAACATCTTCTCAATCTCAAACTCCTTCCAGTCTGATGGAACTGAAGGTGCGATCTTGATTCCGCCAAAGTCAGGTCTCATACCCATGATACCCTCAACGCAGCCAACCATACAGGTTGATGCTGTACCTGTGAGCCAATGTACATGAGCACGTCCCTCAAATGGACTTCCCACAGATTCTGTAAACTGTCCATGGCAATATGGCTCAAGCTTTCTGATCTCTGCCTTATCATTCATGGATGCAGGTGAGCTCTCATTGAAATATTCGAACGCTCTGTTTCCATGTCCCATTAGTGCCTCGGCAAGTATGATCCAGCCCTGTGGCTGTGAGAATATACCTGCATTCTCCTTTGTTCCTGCATTGAACAGAAGCATTAGTGCTCCGTCAAATGCATGCTCTCTGTATGGAGGGAACATAAGTCTTACACCATACTCTGTGTTGAGTTCTCTATGAACGGACTCAAGTGCAAGCTCGGACTGCTCTCTTGTTGCAAGTCCGCTTATAACTGCCCATGACTGAGGATTCAGCCACATGCTTGCCTCTGGATCATTCTTTGAACCGATGACCTGTCCACCTTCTTTGTATCCACGGATAAATCTGTCGTCCTCCCAGCACTTCTTCTGGATGGTCTCCCCCATCTTGTACTGAATGCTATTGACGTAATCTATGTACTCTGCGTCATTCTTCATCTCTGCAAAATACTTGATAACCGTCATCGCATAGTAGAGCTGCATGGCAACAAATGTTGACTCTCCTCTCTTTCCAAGTCTCAGACAGTCATTCCAGTCTGCCCAGAGTCCTGCCGGCATACCGTTGTCTCCAAGTCTGTTCATAGAGAAATCGATTGCTCTCTTAAGATGCTCATATACAGTACCTTCATCCTTGTTGGCAAATGGAATAACCTCATCTATGAAGTCAAGATTACCTGACTCCGCAATATACTTGTATACAGTTGGGAACAACCACAGCGCGTCATCTGCACGATATGCAGGATGTCCGGTCTCCTGTACATATGAAGGATCATCTGGCGTGTCCTCATGTCCTGCATTATGTGTGAACTTTACAAGTGGAAGTCCGCCGCCGTTGTCTACCTGTGCTGACAACATAAATCTGATCTTCTCAAGAGCCATCTCAGGAGCAAGGTGAATAACGCCCTGGATATCCTGAACTGTATCTCTGTATCCATATCCGTTTCTCAGACCGCAATATGAGAATGATGCAGCTCTTGACCATATGAATGTCATGAAACACTGGTATGCATTCCATGTATTTACCATATTGTTGAATGAATCACTTGGTGTATGTACCTGGAAGTTGTTGAGCTTTGAATGCCAGTACTCTATCAGCTCATCAAGTTCCTCCTGACATGCTGCAGCAGGATCTGAATATCCGGCTATGACAGCATTTGCAGCATCATTGTCCTTCATTCCAACTATAAATGCAAAATCCTTCGACTCGCCCGGAGCAAGTGTGAACTTTGTCTGAAGTCCTCCGCAGGCATTGCTGTTGTAGTTGAGCTTGTTGCCAAGATCACCATTTATAACTCCAACAGGATCACCATAACCGTGATATCTTCCAAGGAATTCCTCCTTGTCACCGCAGTATGATGCGACATCACTTCCAGCAATTGCAAAGAATCTTCTGTTGGCCTTGCTGCCGTTGATCTCTGCCTTCTCAACATTCTCGTTGATGACCTGAAGGATCTTGTTGTTATCCATGAAATATGTTCTTGTTATAAAGAGTGTGTACTGAAGATTTACCTGATCCTGTTCATAGTTACAGTCATTTGTAAACTCGCAGTATCCGATTGCTGACAGATTACGTGGTCTGTCCGAATTGTTGGTAACTCTTACCTTCCATACTTCATGAGTCTTGTTAAGTGGAACATAATACAGTACCTCTGACTTGATATCAGAATACTCTGCATACATCTTTGTATATGCCGTTCCATGGTGACACTCGCTCTTGTATACATCAAGACTCTTGCCAACCGGCTGCCATGATGCTGACCAATAATCCTTTGTATCATCATCACGAATATATATATATCTTCCAGGCTGGTCAAAGCTGTTAAATATGTATCTAAGTATTCTTCCGTTTGCTCCTGACTTTTCAAAGCTGTAGCCACCTGCATTGTTGGAGATTATAGCTCCATATTCCGGTGAACCGAGGTAGTTTGCCCAAGGTGCCGGTGTGTCTGGTCTGTCAATTACATACTCTTTGTGCTGTTCGTCAAAATAACCGTATTTCATATGTTCCCCCTTAAATCTGTTTTAAAATTTATTTTAGTTTGTTTTCTTTCTGTCTGCCTTTATTTACTGCATTTATTGCAGTTATTAGAATGCCCCGGAACCGGTCATATGACCGACCGGCTTCGAGACATCAGATTTACCCTTATAAAATAATATCAAATACCCTTATAGTTAGTAATTATTTACTGTACATCCTTGAGGCTCAGGCTTATTCTTCCTGCTCTCTCATCGATCTTGATGACCTTTACGTCAACCTCATCGCCAACATTTACAACATCCTCAACCTTTGCAACTCTCTTGTCTGAAAGCTTTGAGATGTGGATGAGTCCGTCCTTGTTCGGTGCAAGTGATACGATAGCTCCGCAGTCGATAACCTTAACGACCTTGCCATGGTAGTTCTTGCCAACCTCAAGAGGCTCTACGATCATGTTGATCATCTCGATGGCCTTGTCCATACCCGCCTGCTCTACGCCGCAGATAGAGATTCTTCCCTCATCATCGATATCGATCTTAACACCTGTCTCCTCGATGATAGTGTTGATAGTCTTACCTCTCTGTCCGATAACCTCACCGATCTTCTCTGGATCGATCTTGATCTGCTTGATCTTTGGTGCGAACTCATTGACTGTTGGTCTTGGAGCTGCGATAGCCGGCTTCATACATGTCTCCATGATAAAGAGTCTTGCCTCACGTGTTCTTGCGATGGCCTCCTCAACGATTGGTCTTGTAAGTCCGTGGATCTTGATATCCATCTGGATAGCTGTGATACCTTCTGTAGTACCTGTTACCTTAAAGTCCATATCTCCAAAGAAATCCTCAAGTCCCTGGATATCTGTGAGAACGATATAATCGTCATCTGTATCACCTGTTACAAGTCCGCATGAGATACCTGCAACCATAGCCTTGATAGGGACACCGGCAGCCATAAGTGACATACATGATGAACATGTTGATGCCATCGATGTTGAACCGTTTGACTCAAATGTCTCTGATACTGTTCTGATAGCATATGGGAACTCCTCCTCGCTTGGAAGCACTGGAAGAAGTGCTCTCTCAGCAAGTGCACCGTGTCCGATCTCTCTACGTCCTGGTCCTCTTGAAACCTTTGTCTCTCCTACTGAGTAAGCAGGGAAGTTATAGTGGTGCATATATCTCTTTGTTGTAACATTCTCATCAAGTCCATCAACTCTCTGGATCTCAGAAAGTGGAGCAAGTGTACATACGTTACATATCTGTGTCTGTCCTCTCGTGAACATAGCTGAACCGTGAACTCTAGGAATGATGTCAACCTCAGCAGCAAGCGGTCTGATCTGGTTGATAGCTCGTCCATCAGGTCTCTTGTGATCCTTGAGGATCATCTTTCTCACCGTCTTCTTCTGATACTGGTATATAGCATCAGGAAGTACTGCAAGCCACTCCTCGTTGTCTGCAAATGCCTCCTCAAGCTTCTCTGTTATCTGTCTGATATTCTCCTCACGAACCTGCTTCTCATCTGAGAATACAGCATCCTCCATAGCTGCTGGTGGAACGATCTCCTTGATTGCTGCAAAGAGCTCCTCTGGAACTGCACAGCTTACATATGAATGCTTTGGCTTTCCAACCTCAGCTACTATCTCATTGATAAATGCGATGATGTCCTGGTTGATATCATGAGCCATGTAGATAGCCTCGATCATCTTAGCTTCTGGTACTATGTTTGCACCAGCCTCGATCATGATAACCTTCTGTGATGTAGATGCAACTGTGAGCTTCAGATCGCCCTCATCCCACTGCTTCTGTGTTGGGTTGATGATGAACTCTCCATCAATAAGACCTACCTGTGTCATGGCACATGGTCCGTCAAATGGAACGTCTGATATACATGTTGCGATAGATGATCCGAGCATTGCCACCAGCTCTGGTCTGCACTCTGGATCTACTGACATAACAAGGTTGTTAAGTGTTACGTCATTTCTATAGTCCCTGTCTCTTATACACATCTCCGAGCCCACGAGACACTGAGCGATCTCG
>ENA-OYZF01000497-OYZF01000497.1-human-gut-metagenome-genome-assembly--contig:-NODE-497-length-16213-cov-13.125511_pt1 | contig 16213 bp, 10 predicted proteins | sample MGYA00244074_ERZ653472 | MGnify/ENA primary metagenome ERZ653472 (study PRJEB26926, sample SAMN06165179) | human gut metagenome | biome: ENVO:00009003; feature: ENVO:2100002; material: ENVO:00002003... | reverse complement strand
CTGTGTTTTTGAGCAAAAAATCGTTACAATGTTTACAATAGAAAAAAATTGAATATTGTCACAAAAAAAAAATTGTTGTATACTAAAAATATAAAAATGAAAGGAACAGCTGCATGAGTCACGCGATAATTATTCCTATTTATTGTGAAAACAGAAACACAATCATCCTCTGCAATGAATTACAGAATTTTGGAGCTGAGCATATTGTTGTTGTCAATGACGGTCTTAATCCCAAATCGGAATATTTTAACGAATTGACAAGTATTGGCTGTCATCTTGTTCACCTGAAAAATAACAACGGCAAAGGTGCAAGCCTTAAAGCAGGCATCAAATACGCTCACGATAACCTTTATAATATCACGGGCTACATTACCTGTGACGCTGACGGACAACATACTGCAAATGATGTTATGAAAATCAGCCGTATGCTTGACCTTAGAAACGGCAGTCTGATTCTTGGCAAAAGAGATTACAAAAAGTCTAAAATGCCGATTAATATACGAATCGGAAACAGACTGTCCTCGGCATATTTCAAGGTTATTACGGGCAAAAGCTGCAGGGACACTCAAACAGGACTGCGAGGTATTCCTGCATTTCTGTATGATACGGTGATGAAAACAAAGGGCAGTCGTTTTGATTTTGAAATGAATTTTCTCACAAAATGTGCCGACATGAGAGTCCCGTTTTACTTTGTGAACATTATAGCCGATTGCTCAAACTGCAGCAGCAATTTTCGTCTTATTAAGGACACCTACCTTATCTACAGAACTCCGTTGAGATTTGCGACGGCATCAATCGGCTGTACGATAATCGACCTTGTTTTGTTCACGATATTTGCGTATATTCTGCCGTCACATATGTTTTTTAACATTATGCTGGCAACGCTTATGGCACGAGTTGTTTCGGGCGGAATTAATTTTCTCATCAACAGAAAAGTCATCTTCGGCAATACGGATAACGGAGCAAAACAGGCACTCAGGTTTTTCATTCTGTTTTTCTGCATAATGTGTGCAAGCTCACTTATTGTATCGGCACTTTGGTTTTTACCGATTCCCGTTACACTCACAAAGGCGATTGTCGATCTTTTGTTGTGGACGGTCAATTACAAAATGCAGAGAATATGGGTTTTCAAGGACAGCAACAGACTTAAAAGAACTCCCAAAAGCAAAAGAAAATAAAACAAACGAAAACGGTGACACGAAAATGCCACCGTTATTTTTGTATAATTTTCAGTTGCTGTCAATATTTACAAAACCTCTGCCCTTTATTGCGCCTGCAGTCGTTACGATAATAAAGGCATTGGGATCAACATTTTTGATTCCCGATGTGATTTTGTAAGCCTCTTGAGGACGGACTGCGCACATAATAACTTTCTTATCCTTACCGCTGTATGCACCCTCGCCGTTGAGGTATGTTACACCTCTCTTTAGGTTTTTCATAATATTGGCACTCACTTCTTCATAATTATCCGAAATTACAAACATGAGCTTGCCGTTACCTCTTGAAGTACCGTAGCTTACAGCATCAATTACCTTTATGCTGATAAAAATTACAAGCAAAGCATAGAGTACATTTTCAATGCTGTGATAAACAAAGAATACCATTAAAAGCACAAGAATATCGGACACAAGGATTATCGTACCCGTTGAAATAAACGGAAAATGCTTGTGAAGATTCAGTGCGATGATGTCTGTACCGCCTGTTGAACCGCCTCGGTAAAAGATAAGACCGAGTCCGAGACCGTTAAGCACTCCGCCGAATCCTGCGGCAAGAATTGTATCGCCCGTATATGCAGGCAAAATCGGTGTAAGAACATCAATCATAACCGAAACAAGTGCCGTTGCAACAAGGGTTCTTGTAAGAAAGCCCTTTCCGTTCTCAATAAATCCCCAGATGAAAAGCGGAATGTTCATCACAAAAATCATAATACCTATCGGCAACGAGAACATATAGTTGAGCATTGTGGCAACACCCGTAAGTCCGCCCGGGGCAACATTGTTAGGTGATGTAAACATTGCTACCGATATGCCGTAAAGAACTGCTCCGGCGAAAATTACAAGATAATCAAAAAATAGTGTTCCTGCCTTTGCAAGACAGGAATTCGGTTTTAAATTCATTTGCATAAAATCACTCCCCGAAACGAGTATGTATAATTATTTCAAAAAGCTGATTTATTCTGTCAAATTCTTTATTAATCTGCAAGTATCCGAAAAGCGCTTCAAGTCCCGTTGCACTGTGATAATCGGCAACAGAACCGTTTTTTGGAGTACATTTCGGTGCGGCATTTCTGCCTCGCTTATAAACGGCAAGCTCCTTTTCGGTTAGAGTCGGCATAAGAATTTTTGCAAATTCAGCCTGACTTTTGCAGTTTACAAGCGAAACCTTTATTTTATTGAGTTCTCCGACACTGCGGTTAGCCTTGCGAACAAGGTATTCACGCACAAGCAGGTCATAGACGCCGTCACCCACAAAGGCAAGTGTAAGCGGAGAAATTTCATCGGCTAATGAATGAACAGATGTATTTTCCATATTAACTCCGTATCACGCAATATTAATCCATAAAGTCAAATTCAAGCTCATAAATTGAAACCGTGTCGCCGTCCGAACAGCCTTTTTTTCGGAGTGCGTCAATTACACCGCCGTTTATGAGAACTTTTTGGAAATAGTTAAGGCTTTCGTAATCGTCAAAATTGATACCCTTCATGACCTGCAACAGCCAGTCAGCCTCAACTGTATAGATTCCGTTCACATTCTTGATTATAACAGAATGGTCATCAAAATCATCAACGGTCACAATCGGAGCAGGCTCTGCCTCGTAGTGAGTGATTGGAGGAAGTTTTGAAAGCATTTCCTGAATCTTTTTGAGGAGCGGATCAACATCATAGCGAATTGCCGCCATAATCGGGAAGAAATCATAACCTTGATCTTCGACAAACTTCTTGAAGTCTGCAATTTGCTCATCGGTTGCCATATCGCACTTGTTGCCTGCAACAACCATCGGACGCTCTGCAAGCTCGGGATTGAACTTTGCAAGCTCATTGTTGATTGTTATGAAATCCTCTTTCGGATCTCTGCCCTCACTGCCCGAAACATCGACAATGTGAACGAGCATACGGCAACGCTCAACATGGCGGAGAAACTGATGTCCAAGACCTGTACCCTGCCATGCACCCTCAATAAGTCCGGGAATATCAGCCATAACAAATGATGAGCCCTCACCCATTGACACAACTCCGAGAACGGGAGTGATTGTTGTGAAGTGGTAGTTCGCAATCTCAGGCTTTGCCTGTGAAACTACGGAAACAAGGGTACTTTTTCCGACATTCGGGAAACCTACAAGACCTACATCGGCAAGAAGCTTGAGTTCAAGAACAACATCAAACTCTTCACCCGGAAGTCCCGGTTTTGCAAAACGGGGAACCTGACGGACAGGAGTCGCAAAATGTGGATTGCCCCAACCGCCTTTACCGCCTTTTGCAACGATATAAGGTTCATCACCCGAAACATCGGCAAGGATTCTTCCGCTGTTCTCCTCTTTTACAACAGTTCCGACAGGAACACGGATAACAAGGTCTTCGGCATTTTTACCACGGCATCTGCCGCCTCTGCCGTTTTCGCCTTTTTTTGCGGCATATTTTCTTTTATAACGGAAATCGGCAAGTGTTGAAAGGTTGGAATCGGCAACAAAAACAATGTTGCCGCCTCTGCCGCCGTCACCGCCGTCGGGACCGCCTGCCGCTACATATTTTTCACGGTGAAACGAAACGGCACCGTCACCGCCGTCTCCTGCTTTTATTTTAATTTTCGCTGTATCTACAAACATATTTTTCTCCGTAACAGTTTTGCTGTTTAATTATCAGTACAAATGTAAAGAATCTCAGACCTGTTTGTTATTAGTATAAACAGAAATGTAAAAAATAAGGGTGGATATAAAATCCACCCTCATAAATTTTGAGATTACTGCTCAACAGGATAAACGCTTGCACGCTTTCTGTCTTTGCCGACACGCTCAAATCTTACAACACCGTCAATCTTTGCGAACAGTGTATCGTCAGAGCCTTTGCCTACATTTTCACCAGGGTGAATATGTGTGCCTCTCTGCTTTACAAGGATGTTGCCTGCGAGAACCTTCTGACCGTCTGCACGCTTAACGCCAAGACGCTTTGATTCACTGTCACGGCCGTTCTTTGTAGAACCCATACCTTTTTTATGAGCGAATAACTGAATGTTTATTTTAAGCATTACCTTACACCTCCGAAAATTTAACTTTAATAAAATTTTTGTATTGCTCCGAAAGAGCAGTTAAGTGAAGCTTTAAGCCTGAGAGTATATCACAAGCCTTTAAAGCATCATTCGGTGACATTCTTACTTTCATAAGACCGTCATCCTCGGTAACCTGTGCATTAATATGCAAAATCTCGGTGACAGTGTTTGCAGTCATATATGCGGCAGAACTGATTGCCGCACATACAATATCGCTGCCCTCTTCGGCAAAGTCGGAGTGCCCCGATATTTCAAAACCGCAAATTATATCATCTGATTTTAAAAATGTTACCGTAGTCATTTTTAGGCTTCGATTGAAGTAATCTTAACCTGTGTGTAAGGCTGTCTGTGACCTTTTGCTCTCTTTTCGCCCTTCTTAGGCTTGTAAGTGCAAACTCTGATTTTTTTGCCTTTACCGTTCTTTACAACTTCACCTGTAACCTTAGCACCCTCAACGAGCGGTGTGCCAACCTTGATGCCGTCGTCTGTGCCGACTGCCACAACATCAAATGTTACTGTGTCGTTTGCTTCTGCGTCAAGCTTCTCGATGAAGATAACCTCATCGTTAGTTACCTTGTACTGCTTGCCGCCTGTCTGAATAACTGCGTACATTTTAGTACCATCCTTTACATTGGGCTCGCTATGTGCAGGTGGAACGAATCACTTAAAACCCACAATATGCGGCTTATATACTATACCACAAAGAAAACTTTCTGTCAACAATTTTCCCGATATTTTTTGAGTATATCAAATGTTATTCTGTATTTTGCAAGCCTTGAGAGTATTTTTCATAAGAGTTGAAATTGTCATAGGACCTACACCGCCCGGTACAGGTGTGATAAACGAGCATTTATCCTTGACATTTTCAAAATCAACATCACCGCAGAGTTTGCCGTTTTCATCCCTGTCCATACCGACATCAATCACAACCGCACCCTCTTTTACCATATCGGCAGTAACAAACTTCGGTCTGCCGACTGCGGCTACGAGTATATCTGCCTGTGAACAGATTTCAGCAAGATTCTTTGTTCTGCTGTGACAGATTGTTACCGTGCCGTTTTCGTGGAGCAAAAGCATTGCCATAGGCTTGCCTACGATATTACTTCTGCCGATTACAACGCAGTTTTTACCGCTTACTTCAATGTTGTAGGAATGGAGCATCTCCATTACGCCTGCAGGCGTGCATGGAAGAAAATCATACTCACCGAGCATAATTTTGCCGACATTTACGGCATGGAATGCGTCAACATCTTTAAGCGGACTGATTGCCTCAATAACAGCCTTATCATCAAGGTGTTTCGGCAACGGAAGCTGAACAAGAATACCGTTGATATCCTTCTTATTGTTGAGAGTTTCAACAAGGTTTAAAAGTTCTTCCTGTGTTGTTTCTGCCGGAAGTGCATACTCCTCAGACTTAAAGCCTACAAATTCACAAGCCTTTTTCTTGTTGTTTACATATACTCTTGACGCCGGATCGTCGCCTACGATTACTACCGCAAGACCGGGGGTTATTTTGTGAGTTTCCTTTAACTCAAGCGTCTGCCTCTTTACCTCTTCCTTTACCTGTGCCGATACCTTTTTTCCGTCGATAATCTGCATAGAAAGAATCCTCCTTTTTTCTGTTTATAATTAAGAATACAATACCTGTTATAAAAATTACTGCCGAAAGAACCTGTGACACCCTTATGTCTGCTCCGAAAACTTGGAACGGAAGATAAAGGCTGTCTGTTCTTAGTCCTTCAACAACTGTTCTTTCAAATCCGTACCACACAAGGTACATAAAGAAAATCTGTCCCGAATATTTCTGCTTATATTTTCCGTAGAAATGGAGAAGTACAAATCCGAGCAAACACCACATTGATTCATAGAAGAAACACGGGTGAACTCCTATGTTGTCTGTTCCCTCGCTCATCATTCTCCAGGGCAAATCCGTAGGAGAGCCGTATGCCTCCTGATTCATAAAATTGCCCCATCTGCCTATTCCCTGTCCGATAAGGAAACCGACCATTGCAATGTCAAGAACAGGCATAATTTCCATTTTCTGTATTTTGGCAACAGTCAAACCGCCGAGCAACGCACCGATTATTCCGCCGTAAATAGCAAGTCCGCCGTTGTTGATATAGAGAATTTCAATCGGGTTCTGTCCGTAATAATCCCATTTGAAGAAACAGAAGTACAGTCTTGCACCGATAATTCCCGTTATCATTCCTGCAAAAACACAGTTGACAAGCTTTGAACCGTCAACCTTGTAACGGGGAGCACTTTTCCACGCATAAAGTACAGCAAGCAAAAGTCCGCAGGCGATGATTATTCCATACCAATAGACCTTGTAATCTCCGATTGAAAATGCAATCGGGTTAATATCAAATTCCCAGCCAAATCCGGGAAACTGCACATGATACGGCATAATTACACCTCATCAGGCTGTTTTACAACAGACAAAGTACAGTTGTCAACATTGAGCATCTCGGCAAGCCTTGCGTTGATATCCTCAAGCTTTGCATTTGCAACCGCATCAATGTAGGCAAAAATTTCGTTGCCCTGCATTGCGTAGTCGATGATTGAATTTGAAATTGCGCTTACTGAGTTGAGCGATGAAACCGAATCGCCGTAAACAGATTTTCTTGCAATTTCAAAGTCCTCTTTGTCAATACCGTTTTTCTTAATATCCGAGATATACTGCTTAATCATCTCAGCAGCCTGTTTCGGCGCTCTTGATTCACCGCCGAAGATTACCGAGCAATAACCCGGACCTTCAAAGAGTTCATAAGAAAAGCTTGAATTGATGAGGTTTGAATCCATAAGATTTCTGTAGAGTATGCTCGTGTTTGATGCAAGTGCCGAAAGAAGAATATCTGTGCATGCAAGCTGCTTTTCGTTAAGAGGCTTGTCTGCTTTCTCTTTGAAGCCGAGATTGAACAAAGGCATTGAAACAGGGAAAGTCTGCTCAACATAAGGTTCTTTGATTTCATAAGGCTCTGTTTCAAAATAGTTTTTGATTTCCTTTTTCTCACAAGGCTTGAGCATTTTGTCGGCAACTTTAAGCACACCGTCAACCGTTACATTACCCGCAACGCAGAGAATCATATTATTGAGGTTGTAGAACACATTGTAAACTTCATAAAGCTTTTCGGCTGTAATTTCCGCAATTGTTTCAACCGTACCTGCAATATCAATTTTTACAGGGTGATTGTGGTACATACCCTCAAGCATATTAAACATTACTCGCCAATCGGGAGAGTCGTCGTACATTTTGATTTCCTGACCGATAATGCCCTGTTCCTTTGCAACTGTCTGAGCCGTAAAGTAGGGATCCTGAACAAAATCAAGAAGAATTTCAAGACTTTCGTCAAACTTGTCCGTACATGAGAAAAGATAGCAGGTTTTTTCAAAGCTTGTATATGCGTTTGCATTTGCACCTGTTTTTGCGTATCTTACAAACGCATCACCATCTTCACTTTCAAAAAGCTTGTGTTCAAGGTAATGGGCGATACCGTCGGGAACTGTAATTATATCGCCGCCGTTAACGGAAAACTTTGTGTTGATACTGCCGTAGCGTGTGCCGAAAATTGCATATGAAGAAGTGTAACCCTCTTTTGGATAAACAAAAATTGTAAGTCCCGATGGATGTTCAACTTTATAATAGCTGTCGCCTGCAATTTCCGATTTAATTTCTGTAATATTCATTCTGTCCGCCTCCCTTACTTATTTTTGAGAACATAAACCGTATCGAGCAAGAGCTTGTTTGCGGCATTTACAATCTGCTCTTTTGTAACGGCATTAACCTCAGCGGAAACTTCTTCAACAGTTTCAAGGTCGCCGTTAAAGATTCTTCCTGTGTACCAGTTTTCAATACCGCTTACGCTGTCGCTGCTTGACTTGAATGAATTAACAACAGCAAGCTTTGTTGCCTCAATTTCAAAATCTGTAATTTCGCCGTTCTTCATATCTTCAATTTCTTTGAGAATAGCTTTTTCGGCTTTTTCAAGATTTTCGCCCTCAACACCGCTGTTGATATACATTATACCCTTGATTGAATCATAGGAGGACGAACAGTAATAGCAAAGGCTCTGCTTTTCACGAACATTGTTAAAGAGTTTTGAGCTTGCAGTACCGCCGAGAACAGCACACATAAGTCTTTCGGCAACCGCCTCTTCATCACCTGCGGAAATCTGTGTTCTGAATCCCATTACAAGTTTTGACTGTGAGAGCTCCATTTCCTCTGTAATATGTTTTTCTTTTGAAACATTCTTAACAACATCAGTAGACGAAGTCACAACATTTCTTTCAATATTTGCAAAGGCTTTCGCAAAAACCTCCTTTGCCTTATCGGCAGGGCTGTCGCCTATATAGAGAATCTCAAATTTTGCGGTTTTGAGAAGATTCTGCCATGCCTTGCAGAGTGATTCGGCAGTTGCGCCCTTGATTTTTTCGGCTGTACCGTAACGCTTGATTCCGAAAACCTCATCCTTGCACATATGCTTTATAAGCTGTCCCATTGCATAGATTCGCTTTTCGTTGAATTCCGAATCAATCACATCAAGAAGTTGTCTGCGTTCCTGTTCAAGTTCACTTTCAATAAAAGCGTTGTTCTTGACATTCGGCTCAAAAATTACGCTGCACAAAAGCTCCGAAAGTTCTTTGGCAATGCTGACATCATCAAGAGAATATCTGTCATCAAGACCTGATACGGAAATTTTAATTACCTGGCTTTCACCGTGTTTTGAAAGCGATGAAGTGAGGTCTGCACCGTAAAGTGAACTGAGTTTTTTGCTGAGAACAGTAAAATCGGGATATTTTTTGCATGAACGAACAAGCAATCCGCCCACAAGCGCATTCTCCGACGCTGTTTCGACAGAAAGCGGAACAACAATATTCACGCTGATTTTCATAGTTTTAAAACGGCTGTCCTTAATGTTTGTAAAGTAAACACCGTTTGCAATTTCATTTCTGTTGATGAAATTCATTTAATCAACTCCGTTTTCAGATTATCAGTCATATTGTATCACATTTTGATTTATTATAAAAGAGATATAAGAAAAAATCACAAAAGTGCAATAGCAATTTGAAACAATTTTACTTTTCCGTACAAGGCTATCGACATATTTTCCGAATTTTACCGCAATTTTATCTGTATAAGAATCTGTTAAGTTTGTTGCTTTTAATTGTATCATAAATAAAAACAAATGCAACTATACGAACTTATTGACAAACTTGTCTGCCTATTTTTGGAAGTATTGGCATTAAATTCCGGATTGCGGATTTACTCTTTGTCTTTGCTTATCGTATGATGACCGAGAAAGTGCCTGTTTTTCAAAAGCAGTCATTCTGAAAGAAATACGGCACAGCGGTTTCTATACCTACTGTGCCGTATTCACTATATTTCCATGACAGAGCGTAAAATATTACTTATCTTTAATTTTGGCAGAATGTTTTTTACTCTTACCGAATGCCGTTACTCCTTTCATAACGCCGCCGCTTATAAGCAGCAATGCAATCCACAAAATGAGGTTGCTGTTGTCACCTGTCTGAGGGGACTTTGAATCATCAGGCAATTTAGCCGTTACGGTGTCAGCCTTTTTGATTTCTTCGGTTGGCGCATCTTCATGAGCAGAGATTGTCTTTTCGCAGTAGTCGCAGATATGGTCTTTATCTGCGTCATTATGCAGACATACATATCCGCATTCTCGGCACACACCGTCTTTCCACTCATGTGCTTCACTTGCCACAATCACAGCACCACAGCAGTTCCATTTTTGTTCGTGATTAAAAGCGGTTCTTGTCGTCCACTCCTGTACACCGCCCTCGTGGTTTGTTCCGTCAAATTCTCCATAGGCTTTACCGCAGACATCACATACCGCCTTTTCGGTACAGGTGGCATTGCCGCCTGAGCAATTTTCGGTTTCAAACGCATCGCATCCGTCCACGGTACATTTTCGGGTATGCTTACCGTCATTGTCAGATACCCATTCACCAAAGGTATGACCGTTGTTGACTGTTACGGTCATCTCTGCATTATTGCCCGCTTTGTCGGTGACAACTATCTTCTGCTCGCCGTTTGTCGGTGGGAGAACAAAACCTCCGTCTGCATCAAGCGTAACCACCGTACCGTTTACGGTAACGGTATCAACATACTTCTCATCAACAGTAACGGTTTGTGCCTCACAATAGGTCTTGCCATTCTCAATACCGCTGATTACAGGCTGAATATTATCAAGCGTTATACGGTCGGAGCGAAGGTATGTTATGTTAATATTTTCATCAACAAGCATTACATAAACAATATATTCTCCGTTGGGGTCTATGCAAAACGGTTCTTCATATGCACGGAATACAAGAGAGTTCAGTTCAGCCTCGGAAAGCTCCTTATCTGTTACCAAATAGGATACAAACACAACTCCGCTGTTATCTACGGCATTTATAGTTACCTCCTGTGTATCCTTAAAGAATATGCCAAAGGTAAGTTCGTTTAAGAATTCATTCCATTTATTCGTGCCTATGATAATTTCACCCGTCGGCTTTTCGGTATCTTTCCACCGTGCCGTGATTGTAATGTTTTCGGCAGGCATGGTTTCGGGGATTTCCTTATGCCATCCCTTAAAGGTATAACCTTTTCTTGTAGGGTTGTCAGGGGCGGTAATTTCCGTACCGTAATCCTGAGTAATGGGTGCAATCTCACTTCCGCCGTTGGTATCAAAGGTTATTGTGTACTGATTGATTTCCCATTGTGCTTTAACCGTTATATTCTCCACAGGCATGGTTCTGGGGATTTCCTTATCCCATCCCTTAAAGGTATAACCTTTTCTTGTCGGGTTGTCAGGGGCGGTAATTTCTGTACCGTAATCCTGTGTAATGGGTGCAATCTCACTTCCGCCGTTGGTATCAAAGGTTATCGTGTACTGATTGATTTCCCATCGTGCTTTAACCGTCATATTCTCCGCAGGCATGGTTTCGGGGATTTCCTTATCCCAGTCCTTAAAGGTATAACCTTTTCTTGTTGGGTTGTCAGGGGCGGTAATTTCTGTACCGTAGTCCTGTGTAATTGGTGCAATCTCACTTCCGCCGTTGGTATCAAAGGTTATTGTGTACTGATTGATTTCCCATTGCGCTTTAACCGTTATATTCTCCGCCGGCATGGTTTCGGGGATTTCCTTATCCCATCCCTTAAAGGTGTAACCTTTTCTTGTCGGGTTATCAGGGGCGGTAATTTCCGTACCGTAATCCTGTGTAATTGGTGCAATCTCACTTCCGCCGTTGGTATCAAAGGTTATTGTGTACTGATTGATTTCCCATTGCGCTTTAACCGTTATATTCTCCGCCGGCATGGTTTCGGGGATTTCCTTATCCCAACCCTTAAAGGTATAACCTTTTCTTGTCGGATTATCAGGGGCGGTAATTTCCGTACCGTAGTCCTGTGTAATGGGTGCAATCTCACTTCCGCCGTTGGTATCAAAGGTTATTGTGTATTTATTCGTATTCCACACAGGATAGAGCGTCAGCGCCTCGTTTTTGGTATAAATATCTTCAAAGCCATACACCTTTTCGCCGCCGTCAACGGTTGACCAGCCTACTTGCGTGTAGCCCGCGCGGGTGAACAAAGCGCCGCGCAGGGTAAGAATATTGTTGTGGGGTTTCATATCCGTCACCGCACTGCCGGTGCCGTATGTGCCGGGGAGGTAAATCACCTCATAGTCGCCAGTGATCGAAAGCATGGAAACATCGGCAGGTACGGTATCGCCGGGTTTATAGCAGTTCCCATTTTCATCCGACCAATACAGCTGCGCGTCTTCCGAAATGCCGTCCGGGCGGGGCAGTCCCTCGGCAGAGGGTGCAGTAAAGCTCTCGCCCTTTTTCACGATAATGTTGATCCAGTTCTGTTGCTCACCGGGCATAAATTTACCCGTCCGCAGCTCTACTATTTTCAGACTGTCGGCGGCAAGATCTGTCGGCAGTTCAAGAACGGGGCGGAAACCAGCGTCCCGCTCCGGAAGGGTTGGCCTTGCCCAAAATGTAGCCTGTGCAGCGAAGTGTCCACCACGAGATAGATACCATCCCTCGACATTCCCAGTACCTATATCCTGGCCGAAAGAGCGCATTTTATACCAGTTTTTGATATAATCGGCTGACTTCTGATAGATCGTATCCCATTCATTGTCAATTGGTGCAAGACCAGAGCCTTCTCCTTCATTACGGTGATGGTCTCCAACAGATGGGGCGCGGAGCGTATAGTTCACGTTACTCGCTGTATAGGTCTGGCCATAAATCAGGTTCATTTCTGCCAACGTCTCCCGCTGCAAAGAACATTTCACGTTATAATCTGCAATAAACAAGCTGTGCTCGTAAGGGGTGGTATCCTTGTCGGCTTCATTTTTCAACGAATATGCATCCACCGTGCCCACATAAGTAAAGGGCACATAGTGCAGGGTGCTGTCCGGCAGATTGCTGTTTGCCGTGCCGGGAATATCCATCGCCGACAGGTCAAAATAGTATCTGCCGCCGGGGGTAAGGGAAAACTGTTCTGATAAAACAAACTGCGCCGTGAGCTTGGTAACGTCCGCCGGAACACTGGCACCGGGCGCGTAGAGCTTACCGTTGCTTCCGAGCCACATGAAGTAGCTGCCTGTATTTCCGTCCGGGCGGGTCATGCCGTCGGACGCAGGCGCGGCAAAGCTCTCGCTGCTTTTCACAATGATTTGAATAGCATCGGAGCTGCCGCCGAGCGTTCCGCCGCCAAGGTCAAGGGTAACGACCTTCAGTCCGTCAGAGCTCAGTGTGTCAGGGTTCAGGATTTCAAGCACAGGGCGGAAACCGACGTCCAGGAAGGAGCGCGTGGCAAGGTTGTCGAACCAGTAGCGGGCCGAATTGTACCCGCGAAACGCACGGTACGACGAGCTGTATCTTGTTGTGTCCTGCCCCCACGAATATATGCCATTCCAGTTTTTGATGTAGCCGCTGTTCTTGTCCAGCACCGCGTCCCACTCATTGCTTTGGGGCGTACCGCGCTCTGAATCGCCTGAACCTGTATTACCACTTCCCACAGACGGCGCACGCAGCGTATAGTCCACGCCGCCGCTGGCATAATTTTTGCCGAAAATCAGACCTGCGGTATTCAGGTCATCCCAGCTTACCGTATGCGTTACGGCATAGTCCGCAATGAATAGGCTGTGGGGATATTTATTCTTCTGAGCATACTCCTCGGTGGTTGCCATTTCCGATGTGAGCTTATAAGCGTTGACCGTGCCCACATAGGTAAAAGGCACATAATGAAGTGTGCTGTCAGGCAAATTGCTGTTTACCGTTCCGGGGATGTTCATCGCCGACAGATCAAAATAGTATCTGCCGCCGGGGGCGAGGGTAAACTGTTCGTCAGGCTGACTTTCCACCGTCAGCGTGACATCCGCAAAAGCACTTGCAAGGTCGGTCTTGCAGTCACCGTTATACTGCTCGCTGAATACCTTCATGGTATAGTCGCCCGGTGCAATGTCAGACGGGATTTTGATTTCAACCGTTCCGCTTTCGGCAGTAGGCTGTGCTACTCTGCCGTAATACTGTGCGCCGTTGTTATCCGCCAGGATGACAGAGATATATTCATTTTTCCCTGTGGTCGCCCCTTTGTAATTCAGCGTAACGGTATCGTCGGGGGCGGCGCTGACAGTTTTTTCCGTTACGGCAAAATTGCGTCTACTATCTAAAAGCGTCAGCTTCCATTCGTTTCCGCTGTATTTGGAAACTTCGGTCAATCCTCCGTCAGGCTTGCCGCCCACGGCGGCGGATGCAAAGAGGACAGAGTCCAAATTCAAGTCGAAAGCGGGACGAACGCCAAACTCCTTGGAAGTAGAGTATCCACCATAGTAGCGGACTTCACCTCTACCAGCCACATAGGCAGTGGAATCGTCTTCGTCTGGGGAGCGCAGCCACCAATAGCTTGACGCCCAACCCGGATGCTCGGGATCCACGACACGCAAATCGTTGTTTACCGCATTAGCCTCTTTTGAGGAAAGCGGCCAAAAAACAGCATTGCTTACCGCAGGACCCGCTACACCGTCGGTATTTTCCCCATCGTAGTTTCCGCTTGCAAGCGTCCGTTTTTCAACAGCATCGGTTTCTTTCGCCGTCAGCTTATCCGCAAGCGCGTCTATTGCCTCTTTCAACGCGCTGTCCGCATAAGCGTTGCTCGCACCGAACTTTGACAACCCCATGTTATTTGCCGCAAGCATGGTAATATCCCCGTGTGAGCTTGCAACACCGCTTCCGTCATAACCGATAACTCGCCATGCGGCGGGATTATTATCATGGTTTTGCCCAAAATACACAGTCGGTGCGGTCGCTGTGTTTACATTTTTACTTAACACACTTATTGCATCTGCACCAAGCTGTATCGCAGCAGAGCCCTCTGTCCCAACCTCCTCGGCGAATACGCTTATCGGCGTAAGGCAGAGCGTCATGCATAAAGTCAGCAGGATACTAAGTATTCGTTTTTTCATTTTTCGCCACCTCCGTTATATAAATTTAATCAAGAGCGGTTATTGTAATAGTGCCTCTAAAGCCACCGAGATAAGTATTGTATGCCGAATTTTCAAACCACAACTGCAATGTAATGTCTTTATTTGACGCATCATACATTCTGTTGAAATTAAAGGAATGTTGATCATTGGTATACGGTATTTTTGCCCCGTCCCTTTTTATTCGTGTAAGCTCCCTGCACAGATCGTCATCATAACCGTCTGTCATCTGAATAGAGTAATTGCCGCTTTTGTTAGCTTCGTTTGAACCGACTTCGAGAGAACCGCTTAAGCAGACATTGTAAATATGTCCTTTTTTGAGTGTAATATTATTCATGTAGGATGAAATCAAGCCGCCCTTGTTTATTTTTTGGTAGACAGTAATATTGGCACGACTGTTATTCTTCAGTACTACTTTAATCGGAGAGGCCGCCTCTCCGTAAAAATATCCCGAACAGCTGCCGTTCTGACCTGCATCGCCTTTATCTCCTTTGTCACCCTTTTCGCCTTTTTCACCGATGTCTCCTTTGTCTCCTTTTTCACCGTCAACTCCTGTGGCTTTCACTCCCGTATCGGTCGTTCCAATCCACCAGTTGCCGTTTTCTCCGATGAACGGGGTGTTGCCGTCTTTGCCGTCAGTGCCGTTTTGTCCGTTTGCTCCGTCCTTACCATCAGCACCGTCTTTGCCGTCAACACCATTTTTACCGTCAACACCGTCTTTGCCGTTTATACCGTCCTTGCCGTCTGCGCCGTCAAGACCTTTCAAAATTGAAAGATCGTAAAGGTTAAGCCATATTTCATCGCCGACATAACGCCACTGTAGGTTATTTTCATTTACACGGAACTCAGGTGTTTTTCCGTTTGCTCCGTCCTTACCGTTCTGTCCGGCATCTCCTTTATCTCCCTTGTCGCCTTTTTCGCCGTCAACACCTGCGGCTTTTACGCCAATGTCGGTCACTCCGAGCCACCAGTTGCCGTTTTCACCGATGAACGGCGTATCACCGTTTTTGCCGTCAATACCATCGACACCGTTTTTTCCGTCGATTCCGTCTTTTCCGTCAAGACCTTTCAAATTTGAAAGGTCGTAAAGATTTAGCCATATTTCATCGCTGACATAACGCCATTGAAGATTGTTTTCATTTACACGGAACTCCGGTGTTTTTCCGTTTACTCCGTCTTTACCGTTCTGCCCTGTGGGTCCCTTTATATCGGAAATGGCAACAAGATTTTGCCAGTTTTCTCCCTCATAGCGCCACTGTATATATTCTGTTGTTCTTTGTACCTCTATGTTTTTGCCGTCAGTACCATCTTTTCCGTCAGTACCGTCTTTGCCGTCAATGCCGTTTTTACCGTCAAGACCGTTCTTTCCGTCAGTGCCGTCTTTGCCGTCAACGCCGTTTTTACCGTCAAGACCGTTCTTTCCATTAGTACCGTTTTTTCCGTCAGTA
>ENA-OYZF01000478-OYZF01000478.1-human-gut-metagenome-genome-assembly--contig:-NODE-478-length-16723-cov-5.471502_pt1 | contig 16723 bp, 13 predicted proteins | sample MGYA00244074_ERZ653472 | MGnify/ENA primary metagenome ERZ653472 (study PRJEB26926, sample SAMN06165179) | human gut metagenome | biome: ENVO:00009003; feature: ENVO:2100002; material: ENVO:00002003... | reverse complement strand
CGAGATCGCTCAGTGTCTCGTGGGCTCGGAGATGTGTATAAGAGACAGACATATATTAGGGCAGATTCCCCACACAGTGGAGAAAAACTGGGATTTGCCCCCACTACAAAAAAGCCTGTAGATTTAACATGAAAAAGTGTTGAATCTACAGGCTTTTTTATGCTTTTGCGCACAGTTTTTTTGTATAACAGGGTTGCATTTTCAGGGTTGATAGTATAGAATAATGGTTACAAGTGGGTGAACTGTGAAACTTGGTGGTGAAAAGTGGTTTTGAAAGCGGTTTTCATCTATAAGGGAAATACGGTATATCCCGGAATACCTACAACAATTTGTTGCCGGCTGCTGAGAATATGCGAAAGAACTAAGAAGAGGAGGAGATCTGAATGTCCAGATGCTTATCAGGTGAATATGAACATAAGCTTGATGCAAAAGGAAGACTGATCATGCCTCTTAAGCTCCGAGCAGAACTTGGCGAGTCGTTTATGGTTACGAAGGGTATTGATAAGTGCCTTTACGTATACAGCAATGAAGAGTGGGAAAGCTTCGTGGAGAAGCTGAACAAGCTTCCTATTACGAACAGGACTGCAAGAACATTTAAGAGACGTTTCCTTTCAGGTGCGGTCAAGTGCGAACCGGATGGACAGGGAAGAATACTTCTTTCCCCAAAACAGAGGGAGTATGCTGAGATTGATAAGGATGTAATAATCATAGGTAATGGAGAGAAGGCTGAGATCTGGAGCAAAGCTAACTGGGAAGGCGAAGAGAACGTTACTGATGACGAGAGTATGGCAGAACTTGCGGACAAGCTCGATGAGCTTGATTTTAGTTTTTAAGAGAAGAATGGTAGTTGAGTATGGAATTTGCACATAAGTCGGTCTTACTTGAAGAGACCATAGATAATCTGAATATAAAGCCTGACGGCATTTATGTGGATGGTACATTGGGAGGTGCCGGGCATTCAGAACAGATTGTCAGAAGGCTTGGTGAAGGCGGAAAACTCATAGGCATTGATCAGGATGAGGATGCAATAGCTGCGGCTACGAAGAGACTTGAACCGTATAAGGACAAGGTGACGATAGTCCGAGATAACTATCAGAATTTCAGAAGAATTTTAGATGAACTGAACATACAGAAGGTGGACGGGATACTCCTTGATCTGGGGGTATCTTCATATCAACTCGATAATGCGGATAGAGGATTCACATATCGGGTTGATGCTCCACTGGATATGAGGATGGACAACAGGCAGTCGAAGACAGCGAAGGATATCGTGAATGAGTATCCGGAAGCGGAACTGTTCAGGATACTCAGGGATTACGGAGAGGAGCGGTATGCAAAGAGCATTGCGTACCACATATGTAAGTACCGTCAGGATAAAGAGATAGATACGACGGAGGAGCTTAATGACATAATCCGCGGATCAATTCCGGCAAAGGCGAGGAATGGACAGGGGCATCCTTCAAAACAGACATTTCAGGCTATAAGGATCGAACTCAACAGGGAGCTTGATGTGCTCCGTGATTCGATAGATGGAATGATAGCTAGTCTGAATCCTGGAGGAAGGCTGTGTATCATCACATTTCACTCCCTGGAGGACAGAATAGTGAAGACTGCATTCAGAAAGAATGAGAATCCATGCATATGTCCGCCAAATTTCCCAGTGTGCACATGCGGAAGAAAGTCCCGCGGCAGGGTTATAACGAGAAAACCTATCATACCGGGGGAGAGGGAGCTTATAGAGAATTCAAGATCAAAGAGCTCAAAACTCAGGGTGTTTGAGGCTGTTTGATATATAAATGAAAGAGGCGATATATAATGGCAGATAGAAGACGCTACACAGAAGGTAGTTCTGCGAGACAATTGAATGAAGCAAACAGAGCAAGACACAGGGCAGAGGGCGAGAGATATATGAGTGGTTCGGCAGCTCCGGCAATGGTTCCACAGCCACGGAGAAAGCACCAGAAGACATCCCATCTGACAGAAGAAAACAGAAGAAATATAGCAGCGAGAAAAGCTGAGAAGAAAGCTGTTACAAATGCGCAGATCAGATACACAGCGGGAATGGTGGTAGCGATAGTGATTGCGGTTGCGCTTTGCTGTTATCTGCTGAAGCTAATTTCGGACGTGAGAGTTGCCAAGAACACGGTGGCGGATCTCAAGGAGCAGGTGGCGACACAGCTTGATGAGAACACGGGATATAGCGCAGGTTTGGATTCGATGGTTGACTTGAATAATATATATGATATTGCAACACAGAAGCTCGGTATGGTATATTCACAGCCGGGACAAACTTTATACTATTCCCAGAATAGTGATGATTATGTAATACAGTACAAGGATGTCCCTGAGGCTAAGTAAACCTCAGGGATAATTTTTTGAGGAAGAGGTGGTAAGTACAGATGTCAGCTAGGTCAAAATCATTTTTGGAAGGAATGAGAAAGAAAAGCAGCTGGGCTGTAATAGTGTTGATTATAGCCATGGTGATATTTATAATACGAGTACTCCAGATAAATATAAAAAATGGAAAAGAGTATTCTGAGGCGGTTGTTCTGCAGGAGAATTATGAATCATCAACTATACCCTACGAGAGGGGCGAGATCCTGGACAGAAACGGCAATGTCCTGGCAAACAGTGAGAAGACATACAGTCTGATAATAGAACCTAATAACATAAGACTGAAAGATGAATACCTGACAGCGACAAGGGCAGCCATACTTAAGTTCTTTGATATATCTGAAGAAAAACTTGATGAGAAACTGGCAATTGAAGGAGATTATGGGTATTATCAGAATATAGTTCAGGATCTTTCGTACGACAAAGTAAGAGAATTTGAAAATTACTGTAAGACGGATGAGGGAGATAATGTTGTTGGAGTTTATTTTGAAACGAAATACAAGAGAAATTATCCAAATGGAACTTTGGCATGTCATGTTCTCGGTTACACAGTTGACGGAAATGTGGGTCAGTATGGCATCGAGGGATATTACAACGATGAACTGAACGGAGTTGATGGAAAATCATATAGCTACATGTCCGGAACTGACGGTATGGCATCAGAGACCGTGCCTGCGCAGAACGGAGAGACAATAGTATCTACTCTGGATATGAATATCCAGAAGATAATAGAGGATAATATATCTGAGTATATGCAGAATACTGGAGCGAAGCAGATAGGAATCATTGCCATGGATCCAAACAACGGAGAAGTGCTGGGAATGGCAAGCTCACGTGTGTACGATCCAAATGACGCTTCAAATCTGCAGGCGCTGAAGGATAAGATAGTTCCGATTACCCAGGAGGTGGAGGTGGATGGAGCCGATGAGACTGCAGACAGTCTTATATCGGTAGAGAAGTCCACGGAGAAATCTACAGAAGGGGTATATCTTGAGGGGTCAGATAACAAGAAGAAGGCAGAGAAGTCTGAGGAAAAATCTACAGAGAGCACCACTGAAAGCAGTACGGAGGATGATGATGAATCATCTTCGGAAAATCAGACAACCGAGGAGAAGAAAAATGTTAAGACGGAGGAGGTCGATTATGACTTCTCGGCCATGACAGACGAGGAATTTAAGGACACGGTAAGCCATTTCACAAAAGAACAGAAGACGGAGGCTCTGAATTATCTCTGGCAGAATTATTGTATAAGTGATGCACTCGAACCTGGTTCAACATACAAGGCATTTACCATAGCAGGAGCTATGGAGGATGGTGTTATATCAGATGGCGATGAATTTTACTGCGATGGTTCGCAGACTCCGGTTGAAGGGGAGTCTCCGGTATACTGTAGTTACAGAGCCGGACATGGAACTGTGGATGTAAAAAGAGCAATTGCTGTATCATGCAATGATGCGCTTATGCAGATAGCCGAGAAGGAGGGACCGGAGACGTTTGACAAGTACCAGGAGATATTCAACATAGGCTCTAAGACCGGAATAGATCTCCAGGGAGAGACCACAGGAATCAAGTACAGTGCAAAATATCTTCACCCTATGGAGCTTGCGACATCCTCATTTGGACAGGGTGTTACAACATCCATGATACAGATGGCAGCAGGTTTCTGCTCAGTAATCAACGGTGGAAATTATTATGTGCCACATGTGGTAAAGCGTCTTCTGGATGATGATGGAAATGTTGTACAGGATATTGAACCGGTATTGGTGAGAAAAACGATATCAAAAGGTGTCTCCGATTATCTCAGAACATACCTTCAGGCGGTAGTTGAAGAGGGAACCGGATATGCCGCAGGTGTAGAAGGATATACCATTGGAGGTAAGACTGGTACAGCGGAGAAGCTGCCTAGAGGAAATGGAAACTATGTTCTTTCATTTATAGGATTTACCCCGGTTGAAGATCCTCAGATCATGCTCTATGTAGTTGTCGATGAGCCTAATGTTGAGGACCAGGAAGGATCGGGAGCCGGTGCAAAGCTTTTTAGTCAGGTTATGGAGGATCTCCTCCCATATCTCAATGTATATGCAACAAACTCTGATGACGTATCTTATGACGGAACAGATGAGGCTGTTTCTGCAGATGATGAGACAGTTACAGAGGGCGATACAGAGGCAGATATATCATCAGATGATGCAGTGGTAGATGACGGAACGGATGATTCCTACACTGACGATACATCGGATGGAGATTCATCTTACACGGATGACGGTTATATTGACGATTCGTCAGGTGATGGCGCATATACGGATGATTCATCGGAAGGTGACTCCTACACAGATGATACACCGGATTACAGCGCGGATGACTCGTATTCAGATGATAGCTATACAGATGATACCACGACATATGATGAAGATACCGGTGGTGTGGCGGATTATTCAGATGGAGAATGATCTTATCAAATATATATTAAACAGCCCATGGATATAAGATATAAACGTATCCATGGGCTGTTTTTGTGGTTTGAGGAATAGAACAGAGATAACAGTAATACTATAGTAAAAAAATGCAGGACGATCGAGTGAAAGTATATAGCTACAACAGACGGAGGATAAAATATATATTTGTTATGGTGTGCATAGCTGCTACGGTTATAATCGGTAGACTGGCATACATAATGGTCTTAAAGGCTAAATACTATAGTGAGCGGGCGGATAATCTTCACGAGCGTGAGAGAAGTATAAAAGCACCCCGAGGCAGGATATACGACAGAAATGGAAATATACTTGCGGACAACAGGGCGGTGTGTTCGGTGTCCGTCATACATAGCCAGATAGAAGATGAGGAGGCGGTCATAGATCTGCTGGAGAAGTATCTGGATAAATCTCCGGAGGAGATCAGGAAAAAGGTGACAAAGGTATCGTCCAGGGAGATCATAGCGGTAAATGTCAGCGAGGAGACAGGTGACATGATAAGAGCTGCGGCACTGCCGGGGATCAAGGTAGATGAGGATTACAAGAGAAATTATCCGTATGATGAACTGGCATCCAAGATGCTCGGATTCACCGGCGCGGATAATCAGGGAATACTCGGACTTGAGGTGTCTTACGACAGCGTGCTAACCGGAGTTCCCGGAAGTATAAATGCCGTTACGGATGCGCGGGGAATAGAACTTGCGGAATATGCGGAGACGAGGAATGATCCGATTCCAGGCGATGACCTTGTGACAACGATAGATATTAATATACAGAAGTATGCAACCCAGGCGGCATACAAAGTCATGACTGAAAAGAATGCGAACAGGGTGTGCGTGCTGGTCATGAATCCACAAAATGGTGAGATATATGCCATGGTCGATGCGCCAGAATACAATCTCAACAAACCATTTGAGCTGATAAACGACGGTGAAAAGTCAGCGGAGAGCACAGAGAATGGCATAGAAAAAGACACAGATGCACGAAAAGAGGAGGCAAATGATCAAGCTTCGGGCAATATATATACTGTCATGAGTCAGATGGATAAGCTCAATAATATGTGGAGAAATTATCTTATAAGTGATACATATGAACCGGGATCCACGGCAAAGATGATCACTCTCACGGCGGCTCTTGAGACTGGGGCTGTGGATAAGAGCAATTCGTTTTACTGCCCCGGATACAGGATAGTTGAGGATCGACGGATAAGATGTAGCAAGACAACAGGGCATGGAAGCCAGACTCTTGAACAGGCTCTCATGAATTCCTGTAATCCTGCATTTATGGATATAGGGGAGAGGACAGGAGTGGATGGTCTGTACGAGTACTATCACAAGCTTGGACTCTTTGATAGGTGTGGTATAGATCTTCCGGGTGAGGCAAATTCCATAATGCATAAAAAGGAAAATGTTGGACCGGTGGAGCTTGCAACGATGTCGTTTGGACAGTCGTTTCAGGTGACGCCTATACAGTTTATGTCCGCTGTGGCTTCAGTCATAAATGGCGGTTACAGCATAACTCCGCACATAGGACAGAAGGTGATGGATAGCGAGACAGGGGAGACAAGTGTGTTGGGATTTGAAGAGAAAAAACAGGTTATAAGTGAGAACACTTCGCTTCAGATGCGGGAAATGCTCGAGAAAGTGGTTGCAGAAGGCGGCGGTTCGAAATGTGCCATAGAGGGCTACAGGATAGGTGGTAAGACTGCTACAAGTGAGAAACTGCCGAGAGGTACAGGAAGATATATTTCATCATTTATAGGATTTGCTCCGGCTGATAATCCGGTTGTTATGGCAGCCGTACTGATAGACGAGCCGGAGGGAACTTATTACGGTGGGACCATTGCTGCTCCGGTGGTGAGGGATATATTTTTGAACATTCTTCCCTATTTGGGAATTGACAAAGTATCAAATGAGTATTAAATTTATGACAGTCTGAAAACACTAAAAGAAATACATAGTCCATGATGTGTGGACAGTTAAGGAGTACAAAATGAATTTAGATTTAAAGATTATTTTACCGGTAGTGATCGCGTTCTGCATCAGCGTAGTGTTATGTCCAATAGTGATTCCATTTTTGAAGAAACTGAAGTTTGGACAGTTTGTCAGGGATGATGGTCCGCAGGCACATCTAAAAAAAGCAGGTACACCTACAATGGGTGGACTTATCATACTGCTTTCATTTACGATCACAACTCTTATATATATGAAAGATTATCCTGATGTTCTTCCAGTTCTTTTTGTAACTCTGGGATTTGGACTGATAGGATTTATAGATGATTATATCAAGGTTGTAATGAAGAGATCCATGGGTCTCCGTGCATGGCAGAAGATGCTGGGACAGATAGTAGTAACAGGTGTATTTGCATATTATGTAGAGAAGTATTCAACGATCAACAATGAACTTATAATACCATTTGTGGGCAAGACAATTCAGCTTAACAGTGTACTTTATGTTGTACTGTTATTCTTTATAGTGCTTGGAACTGTAAACGGTGCAAACTTTACTGATGGACTTGACGGTCTTGCTTCGTCAGTCACAGTTCTCATTGCGACATTCTTTGCGGTTGTTGCAGTCGGAACCGGTTCAGGTGTTGCACCTGTGGCATGTGCTGCAGTTGGAAGTCTTCTCGGATTTTTGGTATACAATGTATATCCGGCAAAGGTGTTCATGGGTGATACAGGTTCACTGGCACTTGGAGGATTTGTTGCTTCTACAGCTTACATGCTCAAGATGCCGATATTCATAGTGATTATAGCATTTATATACTTCCTTGAGGTATTGTCAGTTATAATACAGGTTGTATCATTTAAGCTTACAGGAAAGAGAGTGTTCAGAATGGCACCAATACACCATCATTTTGAGCTCGGCGGATGGCCGGAGTCAAAGGTTGTTGCCATATTCTCTATCGTGACAGCAGTACTCTGCGTTGTGGGACTTCTGGCACTTTAATGGATTTAGATAGCTTTAATATAGTCATATATAGTTCTATATAGCCATAGAAAGGAGAAAGTGGCGTAGATTACGCCATGGTGAAGATTATGGAGATAAAGACAGCGATAGTAGCAGGAACAGGAAAAAGTGGTATCAGCGCAACGAAGCTTCTGGTAAAGCATGGAGTTTCGGTATATCTGTTTGATGAGAACAAGGACAGAGATATAGATAAGATAAAGGAGTCAGTGGATAATTCGGAGCTTGTAAATGTTGTTCTGGGTGAACTTAGCGAGGAAGCACTTTCAGCATCACAGCTCATGGTCATAAGCCCTGGAATACCGGTTGACGCTCCGTTCACAGACATAGTCAGAAATGCTGGAATACCTATCTGGAGTGAGATAGAACTTGCATATCATTATGGCAAGGGCAAGATAGCAGCAATAACCGGAACAAATGGCAAGACAACAACGACAGCTCTTGTGGGCGAGATAGTAAAGGCATACAATGCCAGCACGATAGTTGTTGGAAACATAGGAATCCCTTACACTGAACTGTGTGATACAACAAATGAGGATTCTGACACAGTAGCAGAGATAAGCAGCTTCCAGCTTGAGACAGTCATAGATTTCCATCCGAATGTGAGTGCCATTCTGAATCTCACACCGGACCATCTGAACAGACATTATACATTTGAGAATTACGGCAATGTAAAATTCTCAATAACCAAGAACCAGACCATGGATGATGTGACAGTTCTCAACTATGATGACGAGCATACAAGAGCCATGGGTGAGAAAGCAAAATCCCACGTCCGTGTCGTATATTTCAGCAGACTGGAAAAGCCTGCCGGCGGTGTGTATGTTGAGGATGGAAATATAGTGCTTGAGGACGGAGACAAGAAGATAAATGTGCTTGCACTCAGTGATCTTAAGCTTCTCGGAGCACATAATGTTGAGAATGTGCTTGCAGCGGTTGGAATCTCATACTACATGGGAGTACCAGTTGATGTCATAAGAAATGTGGCAACATCATTTAAGGCAGTTGAGCATAGAATAGAGTATGTTGATACTATAAACGGTGTTGCATATTATAATGATTCAAAGGGAACGAACCCTGATGCGGCCATCAAGGGTATTCAGGCTATGGTATCACCTACATATCTAATCGGTGGCGGATATGATAAGGGTTCAGAGTATGATGAGTGGATAGAGGCATTTGGTGGAAAGGTGAAGTGCCTCGTACTTATAGGACAGACAGCACAGAAGATAGCAGACTGTGCAAAGAGACATGGTTTCAATTCCATAGTGTTTGAGGAGAACCTTCAGGAAGCAGTGGCGTACTGCCATGAAAATGCAGTTGATGGTGATGCGGTGCTTCTCTCGCCTGCATGTGCAAGCTGGGGACAGTTCAAGAACTATGAGGAGCGTGGAATTAAGTTCAAGGATTATGTAAGAAGCTATAAGGAGTGATATGATTGCGTGGTGAACCTGTAGTTTCAGAAGATAGGTTGACTAAGGCACGAAAGCACGGGAGGAGATCCTGGGATGGATATGTGGATTTGCCTATGTTGATATGCCTGTCTGCTATTCTGATATTCGGGTTAGCCATGATATACAGCACCAGCAGTTACAGAGCGATGGATCTGTACGGTGACGATATATACTTCTTCAAGAGACAGACGGTATACATGCTTACAGCGGTATTGTTGATGTGCGGTGTATCCGGGATTGATCATACATTTTTCTTCAGGTATTCTAAACTGATACTCATATCATCATTGCTATTGCAGATACTTGTGCTTGTGATTGGAACGGCAAGCCACGGCTCCTCCAGATGGATATATATCGGGCCGATAGGATTTCAGCCATCGGAATATGCAAAGCTGGCGATAACGGTGTATACGGCGGCACAGGCGGCAGTAAAAAGCCGGGATCTGTGCCGGGCCGGATGCCTGATAAAGGTTATGGTGTTTCCGGTAATAACAATAATCCTGATAGGAGTAGAAAATCTCAGCACAGCGATAATATGCTTTGGAATCATGTTTGTCATATTATTTGTGGCAAGCCCGGGCATAAAGCATTTTGTTGTTATAGGGATATGTGGTATAGTTGGGTGTGTACTGTTTATATTATTTGCCGGATATAGGGCTGATCGCGTGAGGATCTGGCTGGATCCGGATCAGTATGCCGACGGATATCAGACTGTCCAATCGCTGTACGCAGTAGGTTCAGGCGGACTTTTTGGCGTGGGCTATGGCAAGAGCGTGCAGAAGATGGGCTTTATTCCAGAATCACACAATGACATGATCTTTTCAGTTGTGTGTGAGGAGCTGGGAATGGTGGGAGCAATCGCTCTTATAGTACTTTTTATAGTATTTTTGTACAGACTGGCGCTGATAGCAATGAATGCGGATGACCGGTTCGGAAGTCTGGTTTCCTGTGGAGTGATGACACATGTGGCCGTCCAGCTTCTGATAAATATGGGTGTTGTCACAAATACGATACCGCCTACGGGAGTTCCTATGCCTTTTATAAGTTATGGCGGAAGTTCGATCATTTTTATTCTCATAGAGATAGGGATAGTCATGTCTGTCGCGCGGGGAAGAACAGTGGGTACAGATGTCAGAGACATTCCATAAACTGATAACTCATAAACTGATAAACGACAGATCCTGAAAAGGAAGATATTGATGAGTGAAGACAATAGAACATACAATAATAGAACCGGTAAAAATACCGGAAACAACAGAAGATATTCCGGATCCAAAGGCGGGGCGAACAGGCCGGAGACGAGAACATCTGACAGAAATGGCCGCGGTCGTAGCCTGAATGATTACAGTGTTGATGTTGCGGCTCAGCGCGGTGTGGTGAGAGATGACAGCGCACTGAGAAGAAACAAAAGACCTGGAGATGTGAAGATGGCACCTGCAAGAAGATCGTCGCGAAGTGATCTGACCGAGAACAGGCCTGCCCAGAGAGAGCGCTCCGCGGACGAACAGATCAGGAAAAGCAGAAATGTCGATGTGGCGGATGCGAGGAGACAGAGCGGTAAGGTTGATGTCGAGACTGGAAGGCGCCTTGATGGACGTGTGCGTGTTCCTGTGGACAAGAGACGAGTTCCGCCATCACAGCCATCTCAATCTCGGTCATCACAGATGTCGGGCAGAAAAAACAGCAGGATGCAGGAAGGTCGGAGACCGTCGGATGGTGGGCAGAGGCGGAGCAAGACTGACAACGGGCAGCGCACAGCTCAGGATAAACGCAGACGTCCCGACGAAGAATCTCGCAGAACCCAGGATAGACGCAGACGCTCTGCTGAAGAACAGCGCAGAGTCCAGAACGGACACAGACGCCCTGCTGAAGAACAGCGCAGAGTCCAGAACGGACACAGACGCCCTGATGAAGAACGGCGCAGAGTCAGGACTAAAAAGGTTAAGCGCAAGCCGACACCGCAGGAGATCGAGAGAAAACAGAGACTTAAGCAGGAGAGGCTCGAGAGAAGAAAGCAGAGACGTGAGAGGGCTGCGAAGGTTTTTCTCATCATACTCAGGGTGCTTCTTGTACTGATCGTGATAGCAGCTATATCGGCAGCCATAATCAACAGCTGCTATAAGCTAAAAAAGATAAATGTCAGCGGAACAGATCACTACACAGACCAGCAGATGGAGGATATAGTTTCCGGAGGAAAGAAATACAGCAATACGCTGTTGTTCATTCTCAACAACAAGATAAATCCTCCTGGGGATGTGACATTTATAGATAAGATAGATGTTTCATATGTAAACAGAAACACCGTGTCAATAACAGTTTATGAGAAAGCAATGGCGGGATGTATCGAGCATAATGGCAAGTATGCATACTTCGACGGAGATGGAATTGTTCTTGAGATATCAGATAAGAAGCTGGATGATGTTCCGTGTATAGAGGGACTGACAAGCGACAGAGTTGAGCAGGGCAAGAAGCTTTCGGTGGGAGACAACAGTTTCTTCCAGGAGATACTGACTATGACGCAGCTGATATACAAGAATGAAATACAGATAGATAAGATAACATACGATAACAAGCAGAATCTAATACTTCACAAGGACGGAATAAAGATAAGAATAGGCAATTCGGATAACCTGGAGAGTAAGTTTATGAATCTTGAAAATATCCTGTCCACACTGAAGGGCAAGAAGGGTACGCTTGACATGTCGAATTACAGTGCATCCGATGGTAATGTTATATTTAAAGAAAATAAATAAAAAAATCTTGCGTATTGATATAAAAAATCGTATTATATAGGTACTAATGCGATAAAGCGGACTAGTTATGCCCGTATATTGTGATCTATCAGATAAACAGAGATAACAGATATAATAATAGAGAATAATATTAAGGAGGATGCAACCGTGCTTGAAATAAAATCAAATGACGAGAGAACACCAGCAAGGATTCTTGTTATCGGTGTCGGCGGTGCAGGTAATAATGCTGTAAACAGAATGATTGATGAGAATGTTGAAGGAGTGGAGCTTATTGCTATCAACACAGATAAGCAGGCTCTTTCACTTAGCAGAGCAACAACAAAGATCCAGATAGGTGAGAAGCTTACAAAGGGTCTTGGTGCCGGAGCAAAGCCTGAAATTGGTGCCAGTGCAGTGGAGGAGAATAGAGAAGAAATCGTTGATATAATCAAGGATGCCAACATGGTGTTTGTCACATGTGGTATGGGTGGTGGAACCGGTACAGGTGCCGCTCCTGTTGTAGCAGAGATGGCAAGAAATCTCGGAATCCTTACTGTTGGTGTAGTTACAAAGCCATTTGGTTTTGAGGGCAAGCCACGTATGAGAAATGCCCAGGAGGGAATTGCAAGACTTAAGGAGAACGTTGATACACTTATCGTTATCCCTAATGACAAGCTCCTCCAGATATGTGATAAGAGAACAAGTATTCCTGATGCACTCAAGAAGGCAGATCAGGTTCTTCAGCAGGGTGTTCAGGGTGTAACAGACCTGATCAACAAGCCAGGTCTTATCAACCTCGACTTTGCAGATATCCAGACAGTTATGAGAGATAAAGGTATTGCCCATATCGGTATCGGATCAGCAAGCGGTGAGAACAAGGCTGTTGATGCCATCAAGGAGGCTATGGATTCACCACTTCTTGAGACAACAGTATCAGGTGCTACAGATATTATCGTTAACTTCTCTGGTAATATCGGAATCGTTGAGGCATATGATGCAGTTACATACCTCACAGAGCAGGCCGGAGACGGTGTCAACATCATATTTGGTACAGTTGACAATGACAACATGGGTGAGGATATAAGCATCACTATTATAGCAACAGGTCTTGAGAGATCAGGAGAAAGTGATGTTACATCAAGATATGCTGGAACAGCATCTCCGATGGGAACTATGACAACAACTCCAAAGCCGGCTGTTGCAACAACTCCTGTATCAGAGCCTAGAACAGCAACATATGCAGGTCAGAGCATAGGTACGCACAGTACAGCATCACAGTCAGTTGCTGTAAGCAGACCTTCATTTATGAATAACAGTTCAGCTGCAACAGAGCCGGCAACAAAGCCTGCATACACCGCAGCTACAACATCACAGCAGAGCAGTCCGGTCACATCCACACCAGTTGAGCCGGTTCATGTTCCAAGACCAAAGACAGAGAGCATAAAGATACCTGATTTCCTCAAGAAGAGATAATTAGATAATTAAGTAAATGTCAGAATCAAAACGGATAATTTCGTGAGAAATTATCCGTTTTGTCACATAATAAGCGGATAGGAGATGAATATATATGTTTTATCTTCCGGATAGAGATGAGATGCAGGAGATAGACAGACGCACCATCAAGGAGCGGGGAATCCCGGGAATACTTCTGATGGAGAGAGCGGCTATATCGATTTTGGAGGAGATAAATGCAAGAAAGGATACAGTACTTCCAGCACGTGTCAAATGTCTTATCGTTGTTGAGGGAGGAAATAACGGCGGGGACGGACTGGCTCTTGCAAGACTTCTGGCACAGCAGGGAGATCAGGTCGAGGTGTGTTATATAAGCGGACTGTCAAAGGTGAGTGACAGCTTTGCATACCAGCTGGATATAGTGCGGAATCTCGGTATCCAGGTCACAGATGAGATCTCACAGAAGGAGTATGACATTATAGTCGATGGAATCTTTGGAGTCGGTTTGAAACGTGATGTGGCAGGAATATGGAAGAATGTCATAGAGCAGATGAACAACATGCCGGGATACAAGATCGCTGTGGATCTGCCATCGGGAGTGGATGCCACCACCGGTCAGGTGCTTGGGACTTCCTTCAGGGCTGATCTGACAGTGACATTTGGTCTCAACAAGAGAGGACTTGTGTTGCACCCGGGATGCGATATGGCTGGGCAGGTAGTTGTAAGAGATATTGGATTTTCGGATAGAGAGGTTCAGGACATAGCACCTGAGGCTTATGGCTATGATCTGTCAGATCTTGCGCGTCTTCCAAAACGCAGCGACAACTCCAACAAAGGAACATATGGCAGGGCTGCGGTCATCGCTGGAAGTGCTGATATGTCCGGAGCTGCAGTATTTGCTGCAGAGGCTGCATACAGGACAGGAACAGGGCTTGTCAAGGTTTATACACACAGTTTAAACCGTACGGTGATTGGAAATAGGATACCGGAGGCTGTTCTTATGACATACAGTGACGAAGCTGAGGCACTTAAGTGTGCAGAGGATGCAGTTTCGTGGGCGGATGTCATTCTTGTGGGACCTGGACTTGGCAGGTCAGGGGAAGCTGAAGAACTTCTCCGCTATGTGATATGTGAGGCAGAGCAACCCCTTGTTCTGGATGCAGATGCGCTGAACATCATATCTCAGGATTTAGAACTTCTGAAAAAGCACAGGGGTGAGGTCACAGTTACTCCGCATCTCGGGGAGATGTCAAGGCTCACAGATATAGCTATACCGGATATCAAAAAGAATATATTAAGGGTGTGCAAAGACTTTGCTATGGAGTATAATGTTATAGATGTGCTCAAGGACTCCAGGACATGTGTCAGCAGAGGTGGTGACATTTACATCAACACCTCGGGAAACAATGGCATGTCCACAGCCGGTGCAGGCGATGTGCTTGCAGGGGTGATCACGGGACTTATAGCCACGGGTAGTTCATCGTATGAAGCAGCTAAGCTTGGTGTGTATATCCACGGGCTGGCAGGTGATCTTGCAGCTGAGCGCATGGGAAAAAATGGGATGATAGCCAGAGATATAGTTGAATCCATACCTATGGTGATAAAAGGAGTGGAAAATGAGAAATTATAACAGGGTACAGGCAGTGATAAATCTTGATAATATAAGACATAATGTGGCGGCTATGAAGTCTCTAGTGGATAAGGATAAGAAGATGCTGGCGGTTATTAAAGCAGATGCATATGGTCACGGAGCAGTGGAGGTGGCACATGCACTCAATGATATGGTAGATTTCTTTGCGGTTGCTTTCATTGATGAGGCAATTGAACTCAGGAATGCAGGTTTTAAAAAACCGATATTGATACTGGGGTATACTGATCCTGAGGACTATAAGCTTCTGATAGATTTTGATGTACGTCCGGCGATATACGATGTAGATGATGCACGAAAACTGTCGGAGACAGCCGTTGGTAAAGGTGCAAAGGCTAAGATTCATATAAAGGTTGATACGGGCATGGGAAGAATAGGATTTTCATGTGATGATGCCGGGGTAAAACATATAGAAGAGATAAGCAGGATGCCAGGGATAGAGATAGAGGGAATGTTTACCCATTATGCCAAGGCTGATGAGCTTGACAAGACAGCGGCAAAAGGACAGCTGGACAAATTCAGATGGATCAACAGACAGCTTGAGGATAAGCACATATATATTCCTGTCAGACATATATCGAATAGCGCAGGTATCATGGAGATGGATAATTCTGACTTTGATATGGTGAGATCTGGAATCGTAACATATGGACTTTATCCATCAGAAGAAGTGGACAAGAGTATAGTGGATCTGAGACCAGCCATGAGCCTTACATCAAAGGTAATATTTGTGAAGGACGTAAAGGCTGGAACCGGAATAGGATATGGATGGTCATACATAGCAGACCATGATATCAGGGTTGCCACAGTGTCAGCCGGATATGCAGATGGATATCCGAGAGCGCAGTCCAACATAGGTCGAGTCATAATACATGGACAATATGCGCCGATCATAGGCAGAGTGTGTATGGATCAGTTCATGGTCGATGTGAGTCATATAGATGATGTAAAAGTCAGAGATGATGTCATACTGATTGGCAGAGCTGGAGACAAGGTTATCACAGTTGAAGAGGTTGCAGAGCCAGCGAACAGCTTTAATTATGAGCTTGTATGTAATATATCAAGACGAGTTCCGAGAGAGTACATAAGAGATGGCAAAGTTCTTGGACAGGTGAATTATCTGTTGGATTGATGAATAACCAATAATGACACTGGAAATACTTTTTTTAGAGTGGAATACATAATATGTATAAAGCCACATTTATAAAGTATTTATGGGGTGATAAATTTGGTTATAAGAAGAGGGGACATATATTATGCAGATCTAAGACCTGTTGTGGGTTCAGAGCAGGGCGGAATCAGACCTGTGATCGTGGTCCAGAACGAGGCAGGCAATAAGCACAGTTCAACTGTCATAATAGCAGCGATAACGAGTAAGATGAAGAGACCAAAGCTGCCGACGCATATCATGCTGGATTCTGCGAGATGCGACATTGCAAAGGATTCCGTTATACTGCTTGAGCAGCTCAGGACCATAGATAAACAGAGGCTTAAGGAAAAGGTATGTCATGTGGATTCAGATGTACTGAAAAAGGTAGATGAGGCGCTGAAGATCAGCCTGGAGCTGGTATGATATACGAATCAATAAATATATGAGGTGAT
>ENA-OYZF01000476-OYZF01000476.1-human-gut-metagenome-genome-assembly--contig:-NODE-476-length-16739-cov-9.896488_pt1 | contig 16739 bp, 19 predicted proteins | sample MGYA00244074_ERZ653472 | MGnify/ENA primary metagenome ERZ653472 (study PRJEB26926, sample SAMN06165179) | human gut metagenome | biome: ENVO:00009003; feature: ENVO:2100002; material: ENVO:00002003... | reverse complement strand
ATATAAGCGATGCCATAGATTACACCTGTGAGTACAACTATTCCACCGGTCAGATATCACTGCAGAAAAAGGGCGAGGATACAACACTTCCTGCAGCGTATGATATGAGAAAAGAGGGACGTGTCACAGAGGTCAGAGATCAGGGCGATTCTGGCACGTGCTGGGCATTTGCGTCTCTGGCAGCTCTTGAGACAACGCTCATGCCGGATGAGAATCTTCAGTTCTCTGTGGACAACATGACGAAGAACAACGGATTTGGCATAGAGCAGTTTGAGGGCGGACAGTACAGAATGAGTATAGCCTATCTGGCATCGTGGAAGGGGCCTGTGCTTGAAAAGGATGATCCATACGGCGATGACGAGACCAATTCAAAGCTTAAGGCGGTGAAGCACCTCCAGGAAGCTGAGATAATAGAGGACAAGGATCTTGAGGCAGTCAAGGAAGCTGTGTATAAGAAGGGCGGAGTTGAGACCGCGATATACAGTGACATGGTGGACGCCGACAGCGATTCTGAATATTACAACAGAGACCACAGCTCATATTATTATGACGGCACGGAGGGAATCAACCACGATGTTGTCATAGTGGGCTGGGATGACAATTACAGCAGGAACAACTTCAACAAAACGCCGAAGAAGGATGGCGCATTTATCTGTAAGAACAGCTGGGGAACTGACTTTGGCGATGAGGGGTATTTCTATATTTCCTATTATGATGCGCATATATGCGAGACAAGCGTTGTGTACGCGAAGCTGGAGCCGGCTGACAATTACGACAAGATTTATCAGGCGGACAAGCTTGGCTGGGTCGGCGTGTTAGGATTTGACAATGAAGAGGCATATTTTGCAAATGTGTACAAGGCGGGCAAGAATGAGGAACTCGCTGCGGTGGCATTTTATGCAACAGGCGCCAAGACCACATATGAAGTCTATGTCGTGACGGATTTTCAGGATGAAGACAGTCTGGCTGATCGAAAGCTTGTGGCATCAGGCGAAGTCGAGTATGCAGGTTATTATACTGTGGATCTGGAGCAGGCGGAGAAGCTTGCTGATGGAAAGAAATTCGCAGTTGTGGTTCATATAACTACGCCGGATACGAAATATCCGATAGCCATAGAGTACGATGCGGACTCGCTGACGGACAGTTTCGACATAAAAGACGGTGAGGGATATCTGAGTCTGTATGGCAAGCAGTGGTACAGCGCGGAGAAGGATAGGAAATGTAATGTGTGCCTGAAGGCATTTACGAGAACAGTGGAGTAGGAAAGGAGTCGTATATATGGATAAGCTTATATTTGCAACCGGCAATGAGGGCAAGATGAAGGAGGTCCGCATGATACTTGCGGATCTTGGCTATGAGATACAGTCCATGAAGGAGGCTGGGATCAATGTTGATATAGTCGAGGATGGAAAGACATTTGAGGAGAATGCCCTTATCAAGGCGAGGGCGATCAGCAAGGAGACTGGATGTCTGGTGCTTGCCGATGATTCAGGCCTGGAGGTCGACTACATGGACAAGGCACCTGGCATATACAGCGCGAGATTCCTCGGCGAGGACACATCATACAGGATAAAGAACCAGTACATAATAGACAAGCTGGCCGGGGTTCCAGATCCTGAGAGGACAGCAAGATTTGTGTGTGCAATAGCAGCGGTATTTCCAGATGGAAGTGAGTATACGACACGCGGAACCATTGAGGGAATAATCGGATATGAGGAGCGTGGCGAGAATGGATTTGGATATGATCCGATATTCTTCCTGCCTGAAAAGGGCAAGACCACGGCGGAGCTTGACCCGGAGGAGAAGAACGAGATAAGCCACCGCGGAAATGCACTCAGACTGATGAAGGACGTCATCAGAAAGCACAGGGAGAGTAGGTAATAATCAGGAATAAATCAGTTAATGATCAGTGGGATCAATGGATTCTCGTTAGGAGGAATAGATGAAAGTACTGATAATAAGTGACACTCATGGCAAGAGCAGCTGCATACAACAGATACATGACATAGTCGGCGATGTGGACATGCTGATACACCTCGGTGATGTGGAGGGAGACGAAAAGCTGATACGCGATCTTTTCAAATGCGAGATCCACATGGTGAGGGGAAACTGCGATTACAATGCGGAACTCCCGATCTATGATGAGTTCAACATCGGGGACAAGAGGGCATTTATAACCCATGGACACAGGTACAGTGTGAACAGCGGAATCTCTTATCTGGAGGAACTCATAGATCTGGAGGGATATGACTTCGTGATGTATGGACATACACACCGCCGTGACCTGACGTGCTACAAGGATTCATACATTGTCAATCCGGGAAGTCTGGCTCTGCCGAGGGACAACAGAGTGGGAACATACATGCTGCTGGATTTTGACCAGCACGGAACGCCGTTTTTTGCAGAGAATGAGCTGTCGAATATTGATACACCGGAGGAGAAGAAGAGAAAGAGTTTTTTGGAAGATTTGTGGGGATAGGAAACGTTATTGATAAACAGAAGGGGCATTACCATGTATGGGGACAGGTACCTCCGTCCCCACGAGATTAACGAATAAGATGATGGCAGGTAAAATGATATGAAGAAGCACGATATAGTTGAAGGTGTGATAGATACATATGAGTTCCCGAACAAGGGAAGTTTTCATATGGATGACAGAAAAGTTACAGTGAAGGGCGCGGTAAAGGGGCAGAAGGTGAGCTGCCGTATAACGAAGCTGAAGAAGGGAAAGGCGGACGGAAGGCTCCTTGAGGTCCTTGAGAAATCTGAGCTCGAGGATGCTTCGCCGGTTTGTTCGCATTTTGGTATGTGCGGTGGTTGCAGCTACCAGACGCTCAGCTATGAGAATCAGCTGAAGGTGAAGGAGGAGCTCGTCAAAGGGCTTCTTGACGGTGTGATCGATGGTGAGGCTCATCCTTATGAGTGGCAGGGGATAATTGCATCTCCTGTGACAAAAGGATACAGAAATAAGATGGAGTATTCATTTGGCGATGAGTATAAGGACGGCCCGCTGGCGTTGGGACTTCACAAGAAGAACAGCACGTACGACATCGTTCAGATGGACGACTGCTATATAGTAAATGACGACCTGAACAAGATCGTGAAGTACACTGTCCAGTTCTGTAAGGCGGCAGATCTTCCGTATTATAAGAAGATACAGCACACGGGACTTCTCAGGCATCTTGTGATTAGACGTTCGGCGACAAATGGCGACTTGTTGGTGAATCTCGTGACGACAACCCAGAATCTGGAGGCTCTGGACCTTGACGCGTATGTGAAGGGGTTACTGGAGCTGCCGCTTGAGGGCAAGATCGCGGGAATCCTCCACACAGAAAATGACTCCATGGCAGATGCGGTCATAAGTGACAGGACAAATCTGCTTTATGGAACAGAGTATATATACGAGACAGTTCTCGGTCTTCAGTTCAAGATATCGCCGTTCTCATTCTTCCAGACAAATACCAAGAGCGCGGAGAGACTCTACGACAAGGCTCGTTCCTATGTGGGTGACACAAAGGATGCAGTCATATTCGATCTCTACAGTGGAACCGGAACGATAGCACAGCTCCTTGCACCGGTCGCAAAGAAGGTGATAGGAGTGGAGATCGTGGAGGAGGCCGTTGAGGCAGCTCGTGTAAATGCTGAACTCAATGGTCTTGATAACTGCGAGTTCATCGCAGGTGATGTCCTTAAGGTCATAGATGAGATCGAAGAAAAGCCGGACTTCATAGTTCTTGATCCGCCAAGGGATGGAATCAATCCAAAGGCTCTTACGAAGATCATCAACTATGGAGTGAATGAACTTGTGTACATTAGCTGCAAACCGACTTCGCTTGCAAGGGATCTGGTGACACTTCAGGAGAATGGATATTATGTGACTAAGGCCTGCGCTGTGGATCAGTTCCCGGGAACGGTGCATGTTGAGACGGTTGTCTTGCTTTCCAAGGGAGAAATCGACTCGAAGAAGGTTCGTGTGGAGTTCTCACTGGAGGATATGGATATGTCCGGGTTCCAGAAGGGGGCGACCTACGAGCAGATCAAGGCGTATGTGTTGGAGCATACTGGCTTGAAGGTGTCTTCCCTCTACATCTCGCAAATAAAGCGCAAGTGCGGGCTGGATGTGGGGCAAAATTATAATCTGTCAAAGAAGGAAGATGCTAAAGTGCCAAAATGTCCGCCGGAGAAGGAAGCGGCGATCAGGGATGCGTTGAAATATTTTCAGATGATTTAAGAGTCTATTGAGCAAAAAAGCAGTAAATCAATTTCAGATTTACTGCTTTTGCTGGCCGGGCCGGTGAGCTACGAGCATTCATGACTTTTTGATAACTTGTTCCATACTGATATATTAAGCGGAAAGTTGTGGCCCTGTATTTTCAGAGGGAAACGAATGCTCCTTGAATATATCCCACAAAATATGCCATCGCTATACTCAGTGCAATGCAACATATACATAGTATTTCAGCAATTACCTTTTTTTCGATTATTTCATTTATGGACTTTCCGTAATCAATAGTAGACCATACCATTGAAAGCAAAAATAGAATTGAAATCCATTGAGTATGAAATGATAGTCCCATGCTAACAAATACATAGTTTGAGATGATGTAAAAAGCGCTTCTGACTACAACTTCTGTCACTTTTACAATCCGATTTCTCATAGAATTCTCCCTCTCTGATAATACTGTGGGCGGCAGCACTCCTTGCTGTCGCCCCTTGATTGCCTATCTGCAAAGGCGGGCGGGGCTGTCAACGGCGGCGCTTGCGCCGTTCATCTTGACCGTTGACTGGCTCGGCTGGCTTTGCTATTCCGTGATCTCTTTCAGTTATTGTCAAAGGAAATGTAGATAGTTAGACTATTGGGTATGTAGCTGATACTTAACCACTTTTCGTCGTTTGATAAAAGTGTCCCGATAGAAACATAGTTTTCTCCCTCGATTTCCTCTGACACATTTTCAATTACGGAAAAGCCTTCTTGGTTCAAAAGCTCCATATACTCGTTATAGTCGTTTTCGCTAATACCGGTAAGGTTGATATTACAATTCTCATGTTCTGTATCAAGTGTAGCCCATGCAACCGTACCAGGCGCAACAGGAAGCCCCTCTGTGTACTCATTCTCAGGCCAAACACCCTCGTCCAATTTTGTAACACTATTAGATTGCGTATTGTTCTCATTGCTTGTCGGTGTAGATGAGGTATTTTGATTAGAACACGCAGCCAAAAAAATCATAATCATGATTGTGAATACAGAAATATATTTCTTCATTGGTTACCTCCTGTTTTTGTGTATGGTTCGGATAATTAACAAAAGAGCAATAGCTGTTGCTGCAAACCCAATAGCCAAAAGGATTTGCGAAATATCAAAGGCAAACGCGCCCTCAATCTGTATATTTGTTGTCGCGTCGGCTTGTCCGATTGCTCCTTCTGGTACTTTTCCTGATTGTGTAACAGCATATACCGAAAAGGCAGCAGCCGCGATAACAAGCGCAGCAAGAGTAGAAATGATACCGTTCCTTTTTTTCGATTTGGTGTTATCAATGCCAAACTGTTCTGCGGTGCTGTCTGCAAATTCTTTTGGCGTCCCCAAACGCTGGATAATCTGCTGCTCTGTTTCTCCATGCTCCATAGCAGACGCAAAAACTTCATTCAAGTCACGTACAACCTCTTTTTTCATTTTGCGTGGTAAAGATAGTTCCTTTTCAACCTGTTTGATATATTGTTCTTTCATTTGGATACCCTCGCTTGTTGATAACTTTCTATAAAGCCGTTTACGCAGTTTTCATAGCTTGACCAAAATAAGATTAGTTCATCAAGTACATTCCTGCCTTTATCCGTTAAAGAATAATACTTTTTTGAGCCGCCATTTGCCGCAGCCGGAGCCAATCGGCATTTGATTAGTTCTGCTTCCTGCAAACGATACAAAATGGGGTAAATGGTTCCCTCTTTCGCATATCCCAAAACAGACGCACTATTGTTCAATTCAGTTATAATTTCATATCCATAAGTTTCCTTGCGTCCGATTAGGCACAAAAGTATCATTTCCAGAGAGCCTTTTTTGAATTGCTGGACATATTTGTTATTCATATCGTCGCCTCTCTTTAGCTTTGCTATTTAGGCTCGCTAAGTAGCAACTATATTATATCTCTTCCGAAGTATCAGAGTCAATAGGCTTAACGAAAAAGTTACAAGATGTCTGTGTAAGGTAATGACAGAATAGCGGTGTGCTGGCGAACTATGCTTTATTTTGTTTTTTATCTAAATCATTCAATAGGGCGGTAGCATCCCTATTGGCAAGGGGATTCCAAAAGGGAACAGCGTTCTCCTTTGTCTGGGGTGTTCAGAGGGGATAGTGTTCCCCTTTGACCGGAAGAATCCAAAGAAACCGGCGGTTTCGTGGCACACGATTTTCCGTAGGAAAGTCTAGTGTGTTATACCTTTGTGGAGCAGATGGCAGCCGGAATTGTAGCACACCCTGAAAAGTGTGGCCACAGTTGCGGCGTTCTGGCGGGAAAGGTTGCCCCTTGCGGGGCAGCATAAGCGACAGAAAAAGGCTGGCAGGCGGTGCGGGCAAGCACTGTCTGTCAGCCGTGTCATTTGCGGAACAAAGGTATATCAAAGCCCCCGTCAGCCGCTGCTTCCCATCGTATCAGAACCACCACGGCAGCTTTCCGCGCAGGCTGTCCATCGCCTCGCCCTCCACCTTCTTTGTCCGGCTCTCGCTGAGATGGAAATGGAGCGCCGCGCCGATCAGCGGGTGCTCGATTCCATCGGTAAAGCCATAGCGGTACAGCAGATAGGTCTGCTCTCTGGCTGTCAGCTTGTCCAGCGCCGCATACAATTCTATCAGCTGCTCTTTTTGGATATAGATTTGCTCCGGCGTTTGGGTGTGAGGGTCGGCTATGGCTTCGATCCGCAGCATCCGTTCATCCTCTGAGAGAACGTCATCCAGATATACTCTCTGGAAGCCGGGGGCGTCTTTCTTATCCACCATCCGTTGCTCAAATAAACCGAGGGCGGCGCGGATGCAGTCCGTCATGGCGTTGCGGAGCGCCGGTGCTGCATAGGTCAGAAATTTCATGCCCCGTCCGGCATCAAACAAAGGGATCGCGTTCAGCAGGCCGATACTTCCCTCCTGCATCAAATCATCCAAATCAATTCCAATATCATTTTCATCCAGCCCCATGTTTCGGTATTGCTCCAGCGCAATTTTTCGGATGAATCCCAGATTCTTTTCCAGCAGAATGTCACGGGCAGCCGTATCCCCTTTCTGTGCCAGTCTGCACAGCTGCTCATTGCTCCGGGTCGGCATTTTGCTTCTCCTGCGCGTGGTCTAAGGTGGATTGGAGAAATTCCGTCAGCGCCTGACCGAACTTGTCTAATGCTTCCTTTTGCACACCGTCCATCCCCGCTGCGCTCTGGGTGACGGCGGCGGAAATCATTTCGGGCGTGATGGTCGGAGTATGAACATCCGCCCCTTTGGTGAGTTCGGTAAACATCTGCTGAGTGATGCCCTTGGTCAAGGACTGCGCTGCTGTGAAATCGTTGCCGATCTCTTTCTTCACTTCCCGCAGCGCCGCCATAAATGTGTTCTGTATCATCGTCAGGTCTGCCTGATATACGGGAACTTTCTGCCGGTTGACAGTTCTGGCCGCCTGCACCGCAGCGTCTGTTTTATTGTTTCGGCGCAGCATGGCGCTGAGAGTAGTAAGCATCTGGTTCTGTCCGGCGAAACCGGCGGCCAGCGTATCGTCAAAATATTGCTCAATCATATAGGTGACTTCTGCAAAGCGAGGGCTTTCCAAAAGGCGGTTGACGATCTCTGCATTGGCTTTTCCGGTGTACAGATTCCGCGCCGCCTGCACCGACAGGCCCAGTTCTTCAATATCAAAATTTGTCCGGTCGGGCGTGTTGACTTCCCCCAGCAGGAAATCTGTGGAGACTTCAAACACTTTCGCAATGCGGAGCAAATGTTCTGTGCTGATCTTATCAGTCTTACCGCTGACAAACCGGCTGATGGCGCTCTCGGTGCTGCCGATGCGGGTCGCCAGCTGTGCCTGGGTAATTTTATGTTCCTTCATAAGCTCCTGCATCCGCTGCCGGATATTGCCGGGCAGATAGGCTCCCTCCATGTGACGCACCTCTCTTCTGAAAACTCTCTTTATCCATTATACCTGATAAAACCAGCGCGGGCAAATGCTTTCCGCTGGCTTCGCCGCTCTGAGGTCTTGCATTTTTGCAAGATTTCAGGGCGGCGTTTTTTCATTTCTTGCACTTTTAGCGGATTTTTCGGTTTATAGGCTTTTTCCCCGTATATTCAGGCAGACGGGCAGATACCGTCAATAAATAATGGAGGACAAAGCCTATGAATTTATTTGAAACTGTAAAATCCGCTGTCACCGTGAAGCAGGCCGCCGAATACTACGGCTGTAAGGTCAACCGGGGCGATATGATCTGCTGCCCCTTCCACGATGACCGGCATCCCAGCATGAAGCTGAACAGGGATTATTTCTATTGCTTTGGCTGCGGGGCTACCGGGGATGTGATCGATTTTGTGGCGCGGCTGTTCGGCCTGAGCAGCTACGAGGCCGCAAAGAAGCTGGCCTATGACTTTGGCATCGACCCGGACAAGCCCCCGGCAGCGATGGCTTTGAAAAAGCCCTATCCGCTGGCGCAGGCTTTCCGCAACGATGAGATACACTGCCAGCGGGTGCTCTGCGATTATCTGCATCTGCTGGAACGCTGGAAGGTCGAATATGCCCCGCAATCGCCGGAGGATGAACTGGATGACCGCTTTGTGGAAGCCTGTCATATGATCGAGTATGTAAATGATTTGTTGGACGTTCTCATGTTTGCGGAACTGAAGCAGCGTGTGAAAGCGGTGGATATGCTGCTGAAGGACGGCACTATCACCGCGCTGGAGCAGCGGCTCAGACGTCTGGAAAAGGAGGTGCAGCACCGTGGCGAAGAACGAGCAATCGCGTGAGGCCAACCAGCCCATCTGGTTTGACGGCAAGAGTATCAATGAAGCCCTGTTTTGTGATGATTTTCTCGGCAGACACAAAATCATCTACACAAACGGAGCTTTTTTCACGCCTGATGGCCGCGTGACCGATGAGCTGCCACTGCGTGGAGAAATTTTTGAGGAACTGAAATGCTGTGCGGTCAGCAATATCCCCCGCAAAATCAGCAATATCGTGGAGCTGATGAAGCTGGCGGCGCTGGTAGAGGATTTCCCGCCGGAGGCTGACCGCATTCATCTGGCAAACGGCACGTTGTTTCTGGATGGCTCCTTTACGGAGGGAAAACCGGACATCGTGCGTTGCCGCCTGCCGGTGGCCTATAATCCCGATGCGCCCACGCCGACCCGCTGGCTGGCTTTTCTGGATGGGCTTCTTTACCCGGAGGACATTCCCACTTTGCAGGAATATATCGGCTACTGCCTGATCCCCAGCAACAAGGGACAGCGCATGATGGTCATTAAGGGCAATGGCGGCGAGGGTAAGAGCCAGATCGGCGCGGTGCTGTCCGCCCTGTTCGGCAGCAACATGAAGGACGGCAGCATCGGCAAAATTTCCGAGAACCGTTTTGCCCGCGCTGATCTGGAACACATTCTGCTGTGTGTCGATGATGATATGCGGATGGAGGCCCTGCGGCAGACCAACTATGTCAAATCCATCGTCACCGCACAGGGTAAAATGGATTTGGAGCGTAAAGGCAAGCAGAGCTATCAGGGATGGATGTGCGCCCGGCTGCTGGCATTCAGCAATGGCGACTTGCAGGCTCTCTTTGACCGCAGTGATGGCTTTTATCGGCGGCAGTTGGTGCTGACCGCCAAAGAGAAACCTGCCGACCGTGTGGATGATCCCGACCTGGCAGAGAAGATGAAGGCCGAGGTGGAGGGCATTCTGCTGTGGGCTTTTGCGGGATTGCAGCGGTTGGTAGCGAACAACTTCAAGTTCACCGAGAGCCAGCGCACCAAAGAGAACCGGGAGGCCGTCAAGCGGGACAACAATAATGTGTTTGATTTTCTGGAATCCGAGGGCTATATCCAGCTGAAAGCGGATGCGTCCATCAGTTCAAAGGATTGCTACGACATTTACCGGATGTGGTGCGAGGAAAATAGCCTGACTGCACTCAAACGCCGCAGCTTCAGCGATGCGCTGGTGGCAGCCTGCGGTAAGTACAATCTGGAACACTGCAACACGATTACCAATTCGGCAGGACGCCGGGTATGGGGCTTTATGGGGATCGAGGCAGTGGCAAGGCCGCATATAAACGAGTTTACGGACGCTTCACAGTGTACGTACGTACCGGAAGACTGGCGGGATTGATTTCCGATCTGGTCGCCGGTACGTATGTACGCAGCGATTGACCCTGTTACCTCATATATTGTAGAGGCGCTTCATTTGGATAAAGTGGTCGTGCCCATTTTGGGTACACCTATTTTGATGTGTAAAAGTGGTTATGGATATTTTGTCCACCACCAGAACCGTGAAATTCTTCGCGCTTTTGTGCTGTGAAGTAGGTGTGGTCATTTTGACCACACCTGAAGCGGTCAGTAAAAGCGGTGATTTTGCAGGCATATTTTAGAGCAATCTCAAAACAGCGAAATGTTTCTCTTTTATCCGTATACAGTTCGCCGGATGGTGGCTCACGGAACGACGTACAGATTGCAGCATTTTGTGACAATACAGCCCGAACAGTGAAAAGTCCCGCATTTCTGTGAAGTCGAATATTCCGCCGTTGACCAACGATACGCAGGGAATCATTTCTATCGCAAAACAGCATTTGCACAAATTTCACCATTGACCAAAGCCGGTGCGCTCCCCAGCGTAGCCGGTTCTTTTTATGACGCAACCGAAAATCATGTTTTATCTATCAAGTGACAAAGGGCTTCACTTGCGAAAATGGAGGAATATATTTTATGAAGTCAAGTATCCGAAACGAAATCAAGGCGCAGATCATCCGCGCCGGTTACACCATGCAGGAAGTCGTTGACCAGCTGCACGATGAGTATGGGTGGAGCGACAGCGTATCCAATCTTTCCGGAAAATTGCAGCGGGAATCGCTGCGGTATCGGGAGGCCGTGGAGTTGGCTGACGTGCTGGGATATGACATTGTCTGGCAGAAACGGAGGGATTGAGTATGGAAAAAGCACAATACGCGATTATGCGATTTGCCAAATATAAGGGGCCTGAAATCGGCAATATCGAGGCCCATAACGAGCGCACAAAGGAAAAGTACGCCAGTAATCCCGATGTGGATACCAGCCGAAGCAAGTACAACTTCCATCTGGTCAAACCGCCCGGCAAGTACCGGGCCGAGTCAGAGAGGCAAATTGCCGCTGCCGGATGCCGTACCCGGAAAGACAGTATCCGTATGATCGAGACGCTGTTCACAGCCAGCCCGGAGTTCTTTAAGGGAAAGAAACGGGCGGAAATTCGGGTATTTTTCGAGGAAGCTCTGCACTTTCTGGAACAGCATCAGTCCAAAGAGACAATTATATCCGCCGTGGTGCATATGGACGAGAAAACGCCCCATATGCACCTTTGTTTTGTCCCTTTGACGGAGGACGGCAGGCTCAGCGCCAAAGACATCATGGGCAATAAAAAGAGGCTGACCTGGTGGCAGGATGAGTTTTGGAAACACATGGTCAAGAAGTTTCCAGATTTGGAGCGTGGCGAGAGCGCCAGCCTGACCGGGCGCGACCATATCCCGCCCCGCGTATTTAAGGAGATGACCAGACTGACCAAACAGAAAAGCAAACTGGAGGATCTGCTCACTGGAATCAATCCCTTTAACGCCAAAAGCCGGGCGGAGGAAATCTGCAAGATTCTGGATAGCTATATTCCCAGCGTGGAGAAGATGGACACGCTGCTGCGGAAATATGGCGTGGCTTTTACGAAAACAGCATCCGAAAACAAAAAGCTGAAAACGAAAAATGCCGAGCTGGAAGAATCTCTTGCATCGGCGCAGAAGGTCAGCACCCTAAAGCAGATCGAAGACCTCAAGCTGCGGCGCGACTATGACAGTGCCGTGGCGATTTTGGAACAGATACCGGCAGAAGTTTTGAACATCTATGCGCAGAGCAGCCATAGAGGAAAGGAGCGGCCTATTGAGCAAAGTTTATGATGATCCAAAATATAATGCGGCATTTGACCGCTGTGTTGATGTGATGGCGCGGCTGTTGCAGAAGTACGGGCCGCAGCTGTTGGAGCAGATGCAGGAGACTGCGAAGGATGGCTGTACACAGTCTGCGGTATCAGGAAAGCAACCCGTTCCTGTGTATCAGGAATTTGACAAAGCCGCTTGATGTAAATTGAATTTACACGTTGCGTATTTGATTGGCGTATGCTATAATAAATACGCAACGTGTATTTTGCTTTATGGGGTAAATGAAATGGACTGCAAAACCAAAATAAAAGAACTGCGGGAAAGCACCGGCATGAACCGCAAGGAATTTTGTAAATATTTTCGGATTCCCTATCGGACTGTGACAGAGTGGGAACTGGATAACCGCCATGCGCCTGAATATGTACTCCGTTTGTTGGAGTACTACATTCAGAATGAAGGTCTGGCGAAGAAGAAAGTTACGGATGAATGTTCAGAGATGGAAGAAAGGGGCGGCCTGCATGAAAAAAACTAAAACAAAATGCTATCTCTACACACGGGTATCTACTTCCATGCAGGTGGACGGATACAGTCTGGATGCTCAGCGAGACAAGCTGCGGAAATACGCTGAATACGAAGATATGGTAGTGGCCGGTGAATATTCTGACGAAGGCTTTTCCGGTAAGAATATTCAGGGCAGACATGAATTTCAGCGGATGCTGCAAGACATTCAGGACTGCAAAGACGGAGTGGAATATGTACTGGTATTCAAGTTGTCCCGGTTTGGCAGGAATGCCGCTGACGTGCTAAATTCCTTGCAGCTGATGCAGGATTTCGGTGTCAATCTGATTTGTGTGGAAGACGGCATTGACAGTTCCAAAGATTCCGGCAAGCTGATGATTTCTGTCCTTTCTGCGGTGGCAGAGATAGAGCGTGAGAATATTCGGACCCAGACGATGGCCGGACGGGAGCAGAAAGCCCGTGAAGGAAAATGGAACGGTGGCTTTGCCCCTTATGGATACCGCCTTGAAAAAGGCGAACTGTTGATTGCTGAGGATGAAGTGGACGTGATCCGCACCATCTTTGACCGCTATATTCACACCAACGATGGTGTTAGCGGCGTGGCGAAATATCTGAACCGGCAGGGCTTTGTGAAAAAGATGCGGCAGAACGGTACTATTCCCGGTTTTTCCGCCAGCTTTGTGAAAAGTATCATTGATAATCCGGTATATATGGGGAAAATCGCCTATGGCAGACGCCGGACAGAGAAGAAGATCGGCACCCGAAATGAGATGCACGTGGTTGAGCAGTCGGAGTTCCCCGTGTACGAGGGAAAGCATGAGGCTATCATTTCAGAAGAAGATTGGAATCTCGCGCAGGAGAAACGGAAAGTCAATGCTTATCGGCGTGAGAAGGTCAACGATCCTACCCATGCACATATTCTGTCCGGCATTCTGAAATGCCCTTGCTGCGGCAAAAGCCTGTACGGGAATATTGCAAAAGCCCACAGCAAGGACAAAAAGACCCGCTATTACTATTACTGCAAGAATACGGTAACGCCAACAGGCCACGAGTGCACTTTCCGGCTGAACATTGAACAGACAGAGATGAACCGCATGGTAGCGTCAATTATCTCCGCTATGGTCAGCAACCCACGGTTTGCGGATGCAATCAAGGCGAAAATTGGCTCCGCTGTCGATACGAACGACTTAGAGAAACAGCTGGAAGCGTTGCAAGCGCAGCTTCGGCAGACGTTAGGCACAAAAGCCCGCCTGGAACGGCAGATGGACGGTTTGGATGTGAATGACCCGTATTATGACCGGAAAATTTCTGATTTGCAGCGCCGCTATGACGAGCAATATGGCGCAATAGATGAGATTGAAGTCCAGATTGACGATGTGCAAAGCCAGATACGGAGTATCCGACAGGAGAAAATTTCTGGCGACAACATCTATCGCTTACTGTTGGCGTTCGATCAGGTCTATGAAGCCGCCTCCGAGGTGGAGCGAAAAGAATTTATGCGGGCATTTATCGAGCGAATCGAGTTGTTCCCGGAAAGGCAGCCGGATGGCAACTGGATCAGGAAGATTATCTTCAACTTCCCCGTTCCAGTGAATGGGACAGAAGTGAAAGAATCGCCCTTGGAAAATGAAACAATGGTCGAGACGGTATGTTTATTGTCCAAACTTCATGAAGCAAAGCATCATATCAACGTAAAGGTGGATATGGACGAGCTTGATCTTACAAGTGCGGAAGCTAAAGCAACATATAAAGAGATTGAAGAATGGGTGCAGGAGCACTATGGATTTCATGTGACAAATCTGAGCATTGCTCAGGTAAAGCAGAAGCATGGGATTATTGAGCGTGAAAATTACAATAAGCCGAAATCGCCGGACAGCAAGCAACCGGGATGCCCGGAAGAAAAGGTTAAGGCTATTGAGGATGCTATGAGACATTTTCAGATGATATAGTAGATATTTACAGCAGAAGACTTTCGGGTCTTCTGTTTTTTTGTTATTCATTGCGAAAAAAGTGGTTAATTACTATATTGTCGGTAGAAAGCAGTGAATGTATGTTTTCTTGGGAGAAGATAGAGAGGATAACATTTATCATGGCAAAGCACACTGTTTCGTCTATCCGGACAGCCCTGAAGAGTGGCTGGATGAGTTAAATACTTTAAGTATCTATCGGGGGCTTTCGAGGATCATTGAGCTGTGGGGCTTGAATGTGAAGGTGGATGTAGAAGCTAAAAAACTGCAATCAATTGACCGCCATACTGGATCTCAATCTGCTGACCATCGGCATGGTGAATGAGATGTTTATTGAGAATCAGAATGATGATGTGGTGGATAAATTTTATCATCGCGTGGCTGGGCATGCGGAATTTGATCTTTTTTGAAAAAAACAATATATAGCATTGACAAAATATTGGCTATTGCCTTATAATCCACTTAGCAATAAACGATATTACAGCAATGCCGCACATTGCCGATTGGATTTGGGAGGACACATATAATGAAAGAGACAACAGAGAGCATTTTAAATACTACCTGTAACCAGAGGCACTGTACATTGGAATATCTCATTAAGCAAGGAGACTCGGCGCAGGATATGTCAAGAGCAGGAATGTTCAAACGGTTTGTTTTGAAAGCAGAAGGTATTGAGGATTGGATGTCTAAATATACTTTGCTTAGCGACTTGAAACTCGAAAAAGATGCGCCTCAGTTTACTAATTATCAGGCCAAATATGATTCTGAAACACGCGAAAAACTTGCACAAATAAAAAAACGAATGCAAAAATCATTATTGGAAGGTGGGGTTATTACAAAAGTATTGCAGACTCAGTTTATGCTGCAATTGTTAATGGTAAATTACTTGGAATACCTTAGAGAAACAAAGATTTCCTTAAAGGCGGATAAACTTGTTGCTGAAGAGATTGATCTTCCGGAGATGGCAGCTATTTTTGCAGAAATGATGTTAACGGATAGAGAGGGGGATTCCATTAAAGAAATACGAAGAATTCTTGTGAATTGGAGGAATGCAAGATGAAAAAACAGTTTAATACACTTACGAAGTCTGACGTTGAAATGCTGAGAAGAAAGCCTGTTTCAGTTGCAAGCAATAGGGATGGTGTATTATATAATTTTACACAAACTGATGTGGATGCCGCAATAAAGCATCTGAGAACCCTATATACAGGAACAATCAAAACTTCGTTTGCCGCCAAAATACTGCTTTTAAACGAGATATACTAGGGAGGCTATTGATGAACAAGATTCGTGCAAAGAAATGTGTTGAAGATTTACTTCATCATAACTTTCGTTATCTTTATAAGGAGACATCTCTCGGATTGATGGATACACATCTTACCTATAAGATGGATTCAAACACACATGAGCTACAGATGACATTGAAATTTGAAGAGAACTATTGCGATGTTCTTTGCTTCATTTCTCCAACAGTATTGACAGAAGCTTATTATGAAGAAACCTTAAAGACCGTAAATGCTATAAATGCATACGTGAAATCTTGTGGACGTTTCTATATTGATGATTATATGGACATTGCATATAGTCTGAGAACAAATTATGATGTTATCGATATTATGCCAGAGTATTTCATAAAAGAAATAGAGACCGCCATCCAATTCTATGAGGATGTTTTTTGTATTCTATTGGACGTGTCGCAAGGGAAAAAATCATTTGAGGAGAGCAGGGATTTCATAGAGAAAATGTGGAGTCGAGGTTGATAAAACTGATAAAAACATGGTTGCTGCAATTAAGTATCTACAGATATGGATAGGGTTATTATGAGAAGTATGACGATTCTGCGGTGTACCAAGAAAAGCCATAGAGCGGAGGAATGTCACATGAGGATTGTCCGTTTCTTGTGAAGGCTATGGCGAAGGATCTTAGAATCTGGAAGGGTGTTGGAAATGGTACGAAAAGGACAGGGAATTATGTGCCACCCGGTGCGGATACTATTGCTGAGGTTAAATATGATAAGGGTTCTGATGCCGGATGGGGAAGGCTGAAGAGCGGTGTCGGATGGATCGCATTGAGTTATGCGAAGAGAGTTTAATCTGTCTCTTATACACATCTCCGAGCCCACGAGACACTGAGCGATCTCGT
>ENA-OYZF01000472-OYZF01000472.1-human-gut-metagenome-genome-assembly--contig:-NODE-472-length-16822-cov-9.499851_pt1 | contig 16822 bp, 14 predicted proteins | sample MGYA00244074_ERZ653472 | MGnify/ENA primary metagenome ERZ653472 (study PRJEB26926, sample SAMN06165179) | human gut metagenome | biome: ENVO:00009003; feature: ENVO:2100002; material: ENVO:00002003... | reverse complement strand
GGCGGAAGGGCGGGTAGAGCGAATCGAAGCACAGAAGCAGCCCAAGGGACTGAGCGCCAAAACAGTGCGCAACATCCATCAAATCATTTCCTCTGCGCTGAAGCTGGCAAACGAGCAGCGGCTGATCGCCCGCAATCCGGCAGACGGCTGTGCCTTGCCGAAGGCGGAGCGCAAGGAAATGCAGACGCTTCCTGTTGAGCAGTTGACGTCCTTCCTCCGCGAGGCAAAAGACAGCGGCGTGTTCGCCCTGTACTACATCGACCTGACCACCGGCCTGCGGCGGGGCGAGTTGCTCGGATTAAAATGGTCGGACATTGATTTGGAAAAAGGAGACCTCCGGGTTCAACGGCAGATCGGGCGCATCGACGGCAAGATCATTGAGATGCCGCTGAAAACAAAAAACGCCTACCGCACCCTGCCATTGTCGGCAGATGCGATAAGCGTTCTGATGCAGCAAAGAAGAAAAACGGGTAACAGCGAATGGGTATTCCCGTCCCCCGCCGGAGGCCCCATGTCCCCGGACAGCGTGTTGCACATGCTGCATCGCGTTCTAAAGCGGGCAGGGTTGCCGAAGGTGCGTTTTCATGACCTGCGTCACACCTTCGCAACGCTGGCACTGCAAAACGGCGTGGACATCAAAACCGTATCTGGCATGCTGGGGCATTTTTCGGCAGGCTTCACACTGGACACCTACACTCATGTAACGACCTCTGCCAAGCGTGAAGCGGCAAAAACAATGGGTAACATTCTCTCTGGTGCGGTATAGACCTTTCCACTGTCCGCTCCCGTTGGGGTCAGCGTTTGGGTCAGAAAAAACGGCAAGTAAGTTATTGGGCGCAAAAGTGCGGAAAAAGTCCTGATTTCGCAAGAAATCAGGACTTTCTGGTTGCGGAGACAGGACTCGAACCTGCGACCTCCGGGTTATGAGGCAGTCTCAAGCACAAATCGGAGTCATTTCGGCTCCGATTTGTGCTTTTTACCACCATTCGCTCGGCGGATTTTCCATTGTTTCCGTCCAGCCCTGCCTGCTTTTTTCGTGTTCTGGGTCAAAACTGGGTCAAGTGTGGAAGGCAATCATGCAAACTGCATGAGAACAGGAGGAAAAAGCCCCCGTCCCTTTCATGTCCTTGAATTATTTCTTTCTAAGCTCTTTACTTTTGAATAAAAATTTTTCTACTTTTTACAACGCTTTATAGCCGCTTTTTCTTTATTATGGATGCTCTTCGCAACTATTGACTCCACTGTTTCCGCACACTCCACGGCTGTCTGTAGTCAAACATGTGGTCAAAAACCGCTTTCTGAACACCCTCGTGACAGGGGACAGAAAGCGGTTTTTCATGGTTTGCCGGAGTGACGCGGACAGATGATTAGTCGCTCCGGTTTGCCGCATTGTACCTCTAATGGGGAGGTTGTGCAAGTCCTTTATGCAGGGATAGGCAACGCAGTATTTGCGTCGCTATAGACAAAGAATAAACTGAAGCAAACGCTCAATGCGCTGTACCGTTCCTACAAGCGAGAACTTTCTAAAATTATCAGCGGCAGTGAGCCGCCTGAGGAAGCCATCGAAATTCCATTCGAATATAAAGTTATCATGCCGCTCAGTTTCTCGGACTGGGAGGAACATAAAGCCGAATATCTTGCCATGGTTGTTTCTGATGTAGAGTTCCTTGAACGGAACCCATTGTAAATTAAACAGCGGTGCTATTGAGTGTTACTCGTAGCACCGCTTTATTATTTCCCTTATGGATTTCAACCTGGGAAGCCATCCTTTCATATTGCGATGGCTACTTGATGCCGCAGAAGCACTCTCCCCCCATAGAAATCCGTTTGCTCCTATTTTTTTACCCATAAACGATATCCGTTCAAAAATTCCTCCCCAAACAAGCATTTTCTGATATCGCACTAACTCTGGCCTCTCTTCTTCACAGCCTTCATTCAAAAAGCGCTCCGTGCTGCCCCGTTCCCCCACGGAAATCCGGAGTGCCACCGGGGCGGCTGATCCAAATTGAGAAAAACGCCCGTTTCACGCGTGTTCCAGCAGAAAAAACGCTGCAATATCCCCCCCCGATCCGTCAATTTCCACCATCATTCCGGGCAGATTTTTGCCGTCCTGTATCGCGGAAGGACAGTGAAAAGATGGCGGCCAACATCTCGTCAAAAGGGTCTCCAGCCTTCAAGACGACTGCCGCAGCGGGAATGGACTTACACGTTTCCAAGGCGTAAACAGCGTTCTTTTGCGCGAAATTCTTCAAAAAAACCGTTTTCCCGTCAAAAAGTACAGCATCGCCTGAGACTGAACGCAGTCTCAGGCGATGCTGTAGCATTTTATTCGTTCTCTCAGAGAAGGGGGTTGCCGCCTCTGGCCCGGAGCCATGCCTCGTCGTGGGGATCCACCACCTCGACCTCGGTGGTCAAAAGGGTGGCGGCCATGGAAACGGCGCTGTTCAAAGCCAGCTTTGTCACCTGCACGGGATCGGCGATCCCCGCCTCCAGCATGGGCACATATTCGCCGGTACGGACGTCCACACCCACGCCGGCGCCCCGCTCCATCACCTCGTTCAAGACAACGGAACTGTCCAGTCCGGCGTTTTCCGCGATCTGCGCCAGAGGGGCCTTCAAGGCCTGCACCAGGATCCCGGCGCCAACGGCCTCATCCCCCTGAAGGCTGCGGACATAGGCCTCCACCGCCGGGATGGCGGCGCAATAAGCCGCGCCCCCGCCGGGGACGATGCCCTCCGCCACAGCGGAGCGAAGCGCGCTCAGGGCGTCCTCCGCCCGGCTCCGTTTCTCCTTCAGCTCCAATTCGCTGGCCGCGCCCAGAGAGAGGACCGCCACGCCGGAGGCCAGCTTTCCCAGCCGCTCTCTGGCCCGATCCTCCGCGAAAGAGTCCTTTGCTGCCGCCAGCTGACGGCGCAGCAGTTCCACCCGCTCCCGCAGGGCCTCCGGATCGCCGGCACCGCCCTGAATCAGGGTGCGCTCCCGGTTGACGGTGACCTGCTCCGCCCGGCCCAGCAGATGAATGTCCGCCTCCCGGAGAGAAAGCCCCTCCTTTTCCCGGATCACGGTGCCGCCGGTCAGCAGGGCAAGGTCGTCCATCAGGGCCTTCTGCCGCTCACCGAAGCCGGGAGCGCGGACGGCCATCACGTTGACGGTGCCCTTGAGCTGGTTGATGATCATGGCCTTCAGCGCCTCGCCGGTGACGTCCGCAGCCACCACCAGCAGCGGGGCCTTCCGCTGGGCAACCTGATCCATAATGGGCAGGATGTCCCGCAGGTTTTCGATCTTATCGTCCGTGAAGAGGATAAACGGCCGCTCCATCACGCTCTCCATCCGGGTCTGATCCTTCACCAGATCCGGGGAGAGATAGCCCTTATCAAACTGGGTGCCGATCACGATCTCCAGAGAATCCTGCATGGTTTTGGAGTCCTTCAGCGTGATGACGCCGTCCAGTCCCACCTTCTCCATGGCTTGGGCGATGGAAGCGCCCAATTCCTGATCGCCGCAGGCGGCCACCGCCACCCGGCGGGCGTCCCCCTCCCCGTTCAGGCGCTGAGCGGAGGCGTCCAACTCAGCGACGGCCACCTTCGCTGCGCCCTGTAAGCCCCGGCGAAGCTGCACGGGGCTGCATCCGGCGGCAACCACCCGCCGGCCTTCCCGCACAAGGGACTGCGCCAGCACCGTGGTGGTAGCCGTTCCGTCTCCCACCGCGTCGCCAACGCTCTTTACCGCCTGCATCAGCAGCTGCGCGCCCAGATCCTGCGCGAGATCCGGCAGAGAAAATCCCTTCGTCACGCTGCTGCCCCGGCGAACGGCTCCACCCTTCGTCACCACCGTCCGGCCCAGGGGGCCATAGGTCGATTTCACCGTCTCCGAAAGCTCCTCCATACCGGTGCAGAGGTTTCGGCGGGCATCCGCCCCATAATACAAATCTCTTGCCAAAACGCATTTCTCCTTGTAACAGCAAAAAGGTATGCCCAAGCATACCTGTTTGCCTTATTCTTAGCAGGTTGCGAATGTGAAGCGGTGAGGGTCAGTTCTCCTCCACGGAGCTGGCCACGCTCGCCTTACCCATAGCCTCCTGACGTTTCTCCTCTTCCTGCAGGGCGATATTCCGGGCGTGAACGCCGGCGATCTCATCCTGCTTGAGCCATTTCAGCAGACCCAGCATGGTGCCCATCAGGATCACCAGGAAGGGTGCGGAGATGATAATGGCGATATACTTGATGGCGGTGAACTCGGCCCCAGCCAGAATGATGGACATGGGGATCACGGCCAGCAGCAGGCAGAAGAAGATCCGCAGCTTCATGGGCGGGGTGCCCCGCTTGGTCACCGTCTCAGCCAGAGCCAGAGAGGCGGAGTCCATAGAGGGAGCCACGAAGCCCACGATCAGCACCAGGATCAGGAACGGCAGCAGCGTTTTGCCCAGAGGCAGGACTTCCATAATGCTGTACACAGCAGAGTCGCCAACGCCGCTGTTCACCAGACCCAGCACGTTCACCTTGCCGGTGATCTGGGCCCAGATGGAAAAACTGCCGTTGATGCCGAAGATGCCGATGCCGCCGGCGGTCATAATGAAGATCGTGTAGATCGCCACTTCCCGGATGGTACGGCCCTTGGACACCTTCGCGATGAAAATACCCATCATAGCCACATAGTTCAGGTAGAAAGCTACGAAGTAGATGGTCCAGCTCTCCACGAAGCCCGTGTTGCCAATGGGATCCGTAAAGAGGGCCATCTGGGGCAGATACTGAAGCATCTGGCCGACGGAGTTGACGATGTTCTTCAGGATGAAGGACGTCGGGCCCGTCACCAGCACAAACAGCAGGAAGAATACGCACACCGCAGACGCGGCATTACTGATGGCCTGCATTCCCTTTCTGGGGCCAAGGAAACTGGTGATGGTGTAAACGATGGCGATAAAGCCGACCACACCCAGTTTCACAGCGGGAGTCGCCTCGATGTTAAAGAGGGTCTTCAGTCCGCCGGTAGCCAGAGGCACCGCCAAGCCCAGAGAAGAACTCAGTGCACCCAGTATACCAAAAAACACCAAAAAGTCAATGATCTTTCCGATGACCGTCTTCTGCTGCGGTTTTACTTTTTCTCCCAGCATGGCACAGCACACAGCACTGGTCTGGAAGGAAGGAAGTTTGCGGATATACACGCCGTAGGCAATGGCAACGCCCATAATGGTGTACATCGCCTGGTTCACCATGCCCCAGTGGAAGAACTGGTAGCTCAAGGACATTTCCAATGCTTCCTGGCTCAATGTCTCCATGCCGAGACCGGGCGACTCGAAGTAGAAAGCCCACTCCACGAAGGACCAGTACAGGGCCGCAGAGGCCAGCGATGCCAGCAGCATCATAGCGAAATAGCTGAAGTTAGAGTATTCCGGTTTGCAGTCTCCCAAGCGGATCTTTCCGTATTTTCCAAAACAGAAGTAAAGCCCCACCAGAAAGATAACAAAGGCCGTCACCTCAAAGAAGGGGCCGAGTCCTGAGATCATCAGGTTGAAAAACTTAGAGATCGCGTCAAGAGTGCCTTGGGCGTTTACCAGCATCAGCACGATAAACGCTAACAGCACCACAACACTGACAATAATCAATCCTACCTCAATGTCCTGATGCTTTTTTTCGGGTCGATGGTTCATGCTTCTGTCGCCTCCTTAGTCGTTCCAATCAAGCGCCGCTTGCGGCTAAGATTCTCCCAGCAGCAGGGCACGCATCTTTTCGGTAATGGGACGGCTGACCCGGTTTTCCATGTCATAGCCCACATATACCGACTCACAGCGCGTCAACAGGGTATCCTCACCCTGGCGGTAGATCTCAAAGCATACGGTAAAGCTTCTGTTGCCCACCCGAATGCCGGCGATACCCACCTCCAGCATATCACCCTCATAGGCGCTGGAGTTAAATTCATAGGTTGATTTTTTGTGGCACACGCCGGATTCATATTTATCTTCCAGCTCACGGTAGGTGCATCCTCTGGATCTGAGGAACTCCTCCAGTGCCAGATCCGTATAGGCCACATAGTTGCCGTTATAAACGATGCCCTGGCGATCTACCTCTCCGTATCGCACACGGATGGGGCAGAAAAACACGCAATCGCTTCTCACTTTTTTTCATCGCTCCTTTTTTGGCGGTTCTCTCTGATTCTCTTAAGACGCCGCAGAGCCGCGCTGTGGCTTGCCGCACTCTTACGAACCCGGTGATGCAAAGCGTCGAATACGCAAATGTCCACGCAATAGCCGCAGTTGATGCAAAGCTTAAAGGCATCATGGATCGGCCGGGGATAGCCCTCTTCATCCATTTGGATGACCCGCATGGGGCAAATCTCCTCACAGGCCTCACATTTCTTGCAGGCATCCTGATCGGGCCAAATCAAATCCACAGTATCCATCCCCTTTTCACCCCCGTCACGGGCAGCGGGCCGTCCCATTTCTGAAACAGCTCGTCTGCCCCGGGGGAATCGTTCATAACTTACGTCGGCTGATAAATCGCGCCGCTGGCAAGCAGCTCCTCGATCTTCTCGGGCTGATAGCCCAGCGCCGTGAGAACCTCCCGGCTGTTGGAGCCGGGGAAACTGGGCGCGCTGTGATCGGGATCCACAGGCGTCCGGCTGAAGCGGATGGGGGTGTTGGAAACGGTGTAGGCTCCCACGCCCTCCTGATGGATCTTCTCAATCACATGAAGTTCCTGAGACTTCGGATCCTCGTCGAACTCGCGGAGAGACTGCACGGCCGCGGCGGGAACGCCGGCGGCGGCCAGCCGCTTCTCCAGATCGTAGCGTCCCTGCTGAGAGGTGACGCTCTGGATCTCCTCGATCAAAGCCTCGCGGTTCTGAACGCGGGCGTTGTTGTCCGCGAAACGGGGGTCCTTCGCCAGCTCCGGCTTTCCCAGAACACGGCACAGAGCCTCAAACTCCTCCTGCCGCGTCACTGCCAGAACCAGGTTGCCGTCCGCCGTGGTGAATTCGCCGTAGGGGGCGTACCAGGCGATGTGGTTGCCGGTGCGCTTGGAGAACTCACCGCTGATGGAGTGCTCCAGCACGGGGGCCTCGCACATATAGAAGGCGCAGTCCAGCATGGCGATGTCCACGCGCAGGCCCTCACCGGTGCGCTGACGGTGCAGCAGGGCCATGGAAAGGCCGCGCAGCAGCTGCAGGCCCGCCCAAGTGTCGCACAGGGAGAAACCGGGCTTGATGGGGGCGTCCGCGCCCTGACCGCTCTGGGCCACCAGGCCGCTTCTCGCGGCGGCGATGATGTCCATGCAGGGCAGGTGAGACAGGGGGCCATAGGTGCCGAAACCGGAAATAGAACCGTAGATCAGCTTCGGATTCACCTTGCGCATTTCGTCATAGCCGATACCCAGCTTTTCCAGCGTACCGGCCTTGAAGTTTTCGATCACAACGTCCGCCTGAGCGGCCAGATCCAGCACCACCTTCTTGCCCTCGGGAGAGCGCATATCAATGGCGATGCCCTTCTTGCCGCGGTTATACTGGCAGAAGTAAAGGCTGATGTCGTTGATATAGGGGCCGTATTCACGGGAGATGTCGCCCAGACCGGGACGCTCCACCTTCACAACATCCGCACCCAGATCCGAGAGCATCATGCCGCAGAAGGGGGCGGATAAGACCTGGGAAAAGTCCAGTACCTTGATGCCCTGAAGAAGTCCTTTTTTCATCTTCATTCTCCTTCTTAAATAATGCCTTCCCGCTCCAAGCGAGAGAGGGTCTCAGCGTCCACACCGGCAGCGGTGTACACCGCGCGGTTGTCCGCGCCCAGAGCCGGAGCCGGCTGCAGGGGAGTTTCGGTCTGTCCGGCGAACTTGACCGGTCTGCCGGGCATCTCCAAGCTGCCGATGGAAGGCTCCTGACCCTCCACGATCATGTTGCGCACCTGCAGCTGAGGCTGCTGGAGCGCTTCCTTCGTGGTAGAGCACATGGTGCCGGGGATCAGAGCCTGATCGCACTTAGCGGCAATTTCCTCCATCGTGTACTCAGAAAACAGCTCCTCCAACTTCACCCGCAGATCCCCGAAATAGTGATAGCCGCGGACCAAATTGGAGCAGTATTTTTCGTCCTCTGTCCACTCCATACAATTGAAGGCCGCGCAGAACTTCGCCCACTGAGCGTCAGATGAGATGCCCATGGCCACATAGCCGTTCTTGCACTTCAAGATGTCGTAGGGGTTGATCAGGGGGTGGGCGTTGCCGGTACGCATGGGATCGCACTGCTCCGCGCCGTAGGTAATGATCTTATCCTCAGAAATGGCCACAGCGGAGCCGCACAGCGTAGTCTCCACCAACTGGCCCTCGCCGTCCAGCATGGCGCGATAGAGGGCGAAGCACACAGCGGAAGCGAGGAAGCTGGCCGCGTAGTGCTCAGACACGGCAAAGCCGATACGGGTGGGGGGCGCCTCCGGGAAGCCGGTGAAGTGCATGACGCCGCACTTGGCCTGCGCCACCAGATCGGACTGGGGCACCTCACGGCCGGGGCCTTCCGAGCCGCAGGCGCTGATACGACCGTAGACCAGAGCGGGACGGATCTTCTTCAGATCCTCGTAGCCCAGGCCCCAGGCCTCCATCGTGCCGGGGGCGAAGTTCTCCAGAACCACGTCCGCGCCGGCAACCAGCTTTTTGAAAATCTCACGTCCCTCAGCGTTGTTCAAATCCAGCGTAACGCTCTGCTTACCCCGATCCCGAAACGCGTGATGAACACTGACACCATTTTTCATCGGTTCCATGGTCCGCAGCGGATCACCGGCGGCAGGGGGCTCCACCTTAATAACAGTCGCGCCATGATCCGCCAGCTCCATTCCGCAATAGCCGGAGCCGACCATCAGATCCAGAACTTTAATACCCTCTAAAGGCAGCATATTGACCTCCTATCATGGAAATTTGGGGATAATAAAGCGCCGTCCGAAGGGCGCATCAGATAACTCGACGAATACCTGACAGCGGCGGCTTCAGACGGCGCTACTAATCCCTTATGGGAATTTCTTATTCCTCGTAGGCCCAGCCGGTGTACAGCTCGACGCCCCGCTTCTTGATCTGGCCGCCGATGACGTTGCGCTGGATCTCGGAGGTGCCCTCCCAGATACGGTCCACGCGCTGGTCACGCCACAGACGCTCCACGGGGTTCTCTCTCATGTAGCCGCGGCCGCCCAGGATCTGGACGCCCTTGTCGGTGACACGGTTGACCATCTCAGAGCACCACAGCTTGATGGCGGAAGCTCTGGCGTGCTTCAGCTTGCGATCCATGTCGCCGGAGATCTCCCAGCAGACACGATACAGCAGGCTCTTGGCAGCCATGATGTCCATGGTCATGTCAACCAGCATATGCTCGATGACCTGATAGTCACGGATGACCTGACCGCCCATCACGCGCTGAGCAGCCCACTCGTTGGCGACGTTCAGCACACGCTCGGCACCGCCCACGCAGCGAGCGGCAATGCCCAGACGAGCCTCGACGAACCAGTCCTTGGTCATGGTGAAGCCCTCACCAATGCCCTTCAGGATCTTGGACTCATCCACAACGACATCCTCGAAGGTGAACTCGGGATGCTTGAAAGCGAAGTGGTGGGTGAACTCGGGAGTACGCTTGATCTTTACGCCGGGGGCGTCCTTCTCCACGAAGAAGACGGTAGCCTTGTCGGGATCGCCGTCCAGGTGGGTGTGGACCAGCAGGAAGTCAGCGACGTTGCCGACGGTAACATACCACTTCTCACCGTTGATCTTGTAGCCGCCATCGCACTTGACAGCGGTGGTCTGGCACTGAGTGGGGTCAGAACCGGCGTCAGCCTCGGTGATGGCGTAAGCGTCACGACGCTTGCACTGGCAGGAGGGGATCAGATACTCATCGATCTGCTCCTGCGTACCGAATTTCATGGGGAAAGAGGGCTGGGGAACGGCGTCCCAGATAGCGCCGGTGGACATACCCAGCTGCTCGCTGACGAGCATCTGCTCAAACAGGGTCATGCCCTGGCCGCCGTGCTCCTTGCTGTGGTTGGTGGCGTTGAAGCCCCAGTTCATAACTTCCTGGGTAATCTTCTTGTGGGTCTCAGGAGTGATGCCGTTGTTCTCCTCGCACTCCATCTCGTAGGGGAAGAGTACCTGCTCAGTAAACTCTCTGGCTTTTTCCTGTAATGCGCGATGCTCCTTGCTCAGTTTGAATTCCATAAGACTTCGCTCCCTTTCACATTTTGTTTTTGTTCGAGGCAGATTTTGTCTCACCTCGGTTTGTCCTTAATCGGTTTGTCCACTATCGGATAATTAAATTATACTGAATCTCGCCTTTAAGTCAAGGGGATTTTTGCCAATTTCAGGTTTTTGTATGTTCAAACAGATTCCAGTTGTTTTTTTGGTGGTTATGCAAAATAGACCTCTCAAACTCTCTCTTGACAAACGCTCTCTTGACAAACGCTCTCTCAGAGAGTAGGATGTGGAATGAGGACGGTCGCGCGTTGTGCTGACAGTATATGAGCGCAGCTGTCTATACATTATTAAGTTAAGGGGGGAGCCGCCAATTTTGAATCTGTCACATGAACTATTTGATCGGTATTACGAAAGCTGGTGGGGGATTCTGGCGGCTTACGACCGAATCGCCGCCTCCCACGGCGTAACGCAGAACGTGATGCTGGTCGTCACGCTGCTTTACAAGCATCGCGCTCCCATGACCCAAACGGAATTGGGAAAGGATCTCCACCTTTCCCGCCAGACCGTCACCAGCGTGGTGGACAGCCTGGAGCGCAGCGGTTACGTCCAGCGGGGCACCGCCGAGGGTGACCGCCGGGTGCGGATCGTGGCCCTGACCGACACAGGCCGGGCCTTTGCCCGGCAGCTGGGCCGGGCCATGCGCCAGACGGAGCTGCGCGCCTTCGAGCTCTTTTCCGACGAGGAGCTGCGCGCACTGATTGACGGGATGGAAAAGCTCTGGCAGGGGATTTCCCATGTATTGGAGGAGCCGCTCCACTGACTTTCGGAGCCGATTTTTGCAAATTGCGAGCAAGCGAGGCATCATCGCCACAAATGGCGTGATGCCTCGCTTTATTGTCCGAACTTGGACTATATATTGCAACGAACACAGGGCCAAAACGCAATCGTTTTTCCATAGAAAACCGGTACAAAAAAGCCCTTTAGGAGGGAAAAACGCACCCTTCCCCGCCCCCTGTTCCGCACCTGTGCTAAAACCGCCGGGATAAGCCCGACGGTCTTGGCAAGCACATAAGTCGATTTTCAAGAACCCGTCAACAGCGGGATCCGGGACGCTCCCGCATCACTTCTCCCCACTGCGGGGATATGAGGACTGCTGTGAACATTGTGGTGCTGTGGATGGGATAAAAGCCTGCGTGCTGGATGGAAGATCCAGCTTACTATGTGTGCAGTGCTATTGGGATTTGAGCGATAAGAAGGAAGGCGCATTCCATAGCGAAAGAAATGTTGAAGCGGCGGATGTGTTTGGTGAATTATGGACTCGGGCGCGAACCTTTCTATACCCAAGGCGTGGGCAAGGCGGCACGAGCTACCAAATGAGGGATGCGGTTACAGAGTGGAACAACCGCGCAAAAGCGGATAGCCAAGAATGAAACTACGGAAGGGAGGGGAACTTAGCACGCTCAATACGGCCATTCGGTGATGAATGGGACAAATAGAAAGAGTATCGTGATTATCTTCGTGGCCTGACAGAAGGGATGGTGCGAATGCGCGGAATGCCCTGAATGGACATCTTTGGCGCAGCTTAAATCACGTGTTGATCGGCTCCTTTGCTATCCTTCAAAAAACGGGGGAAGAAAAGGGGCTGGCTCAAAGCAGCCTAAATAAAAATCAAGTTGATTACCGTTGACCTCCAGAGCAGAATTGATTTACGATTGAGCGAGAAAGTCCGGGCAGAAAATTGTTCGGACTTTTCTCATATATTCCAAAATGACGGTAGAATTGTTCACAAGTTTTATGGAACGATTTAAATGCGATAATTGTGCAACAAGTCGAAATTTAACGCTTGAGAAAAGAGGAGTAAACATGGCAAAGAAAGAAGAAAGGTTTGAAGTTACATTTAGAGACGGAAGTGTGCTTAAAGATGAAGGAATTCGTCAAATTCTTGTAGATAAGGAGACTGGGGTTAACTACCTTTGTTGGAACACCGGATTTGGAGCCAGTATTACACCTCTTCTGGATTCAGAAGGAAAAGTCATAGTCACAAAGTAAAATCTTTATTTGTCGAACTGAACACAAAAACCGAATACCGAAAAACTGGCCGTTGACTGGTCGCAATGTGCAAAAGTTGACGGTCTTTTTATACCTATTTTCAAAAAAGGGAGGTCAAACAGAATGGAAAAACCGAAAACCCTTGAACAGCTCCGAGCCGAAAAGGAACGAGCTGAGACACAGCTTGCACAGGAACAACACAAACTGGAGCGTCTGGAGAATCGAAAAAATATCTGGAACAGTGTGTACAAGCCGCAATTTCGACAGAAACGGAAAAGATCACGCAGCCCAGCGGGGCTGCGGCGCCTCGGAACAGCGACGCGCATAAGCGCATCGCTGTCCCGAAGGCTCTCTGCGTTCTTTGGGAGCACCCATGACCAAGCCCCAAAAGCGGCAAAGTACGCCGTTCTGACACCCGGCCCGGGGATGTTCGTGAACGTGCAGTACGTGTCGAGGGTAGTGATAGCGGTCCCGTCCGGAAGGCCCCTGTTTCGCCCTGTGATCCGCTGTGTGCGATCCTGTTGGCGAAGGCAAGTGTGTACCCGCCGCAGTCCCTCGAAACGAACGTTGCGGCGTTTGTGCCGGAGGTGTTGAAGACCGTGTGGACAATGTGCTGGAAACGTTGGTATGACTGCGTTTCCTGCGCTTTTCGCAGCTTTTCCGAGGACGAAAAAGAAAGCAGGATAAAGGGTTGGCGTCGGAACCGACGCTCTGCCCAATCACTTCTGCCCGCAGTGCGGGCAGTTGACGGGGGTTTCAGCGCAGTCGGTTGTGGCGTCTTTTGAAGAAAATTTCAGAGCGGCTGGCGTCTTGGTTCCCGCAAACGCAGATGTCCCAAGGATTTTGGTGGTGCCTTGTGGCCGTTTCGGAAGGAAATCGAGGTAATCACCTTCGCGTGATCAATGGTGCAGGGCAAGCGTGTTTTGAGTCACCGCAGTCAATGAAAAGAAACTTTCGACCGTTCAAAGATCGCACCGCTGTAACCAAAGAAGAGCGCCTCCGGCAGCGCAAAAATTGCGCCGCAATAGACAAAGATAGGGCAGTGTGGCTCCGATGGAGCAAATGATAACTTTCTGATAACAGTTCGACTTTCGGGTAGCTTTGTTGCCTTGATTACGGTATTGTTCGTTGCGAAAGGGGCTGATACCATGCCGAAAAGACGAGCGAACGGGGAAGGGAACATCCGAAAACGAAAGGACGGTCGATGGGAGGGCCGGTACACGGTTGGCCGAGATCCGGAAACCGGCAAAGCCATCATCAAGAACGTTCTTGGCAAGACGCAAGCGGAAGTCAAGGAGAAGTTGAAGAAAGCCATCGAGGAAAATGTGGGAATCGACTATGGGCGGGCAAAGAACTACACAGTAGGTAACTGGTTAGAAGTGTGGTACGAGAACTATGCCAAAATCAAAATGCGCCCATCCACCTACCTGACCTATCATGGCTACATCGAGAACCACATTAAGCCGCAGCTCGGCAAGATCCCGTTGAATGATCTGACGACGCTGCATCTGCAACAGCTCTACAAGAAATTGTTGGCGGAAGGGCGGGTAGAGCGAATCGAAGCACAGAAGCAGCCCAAGGGACTGAGCACCAAAACAGTACGCAACATCCATCAAATCATTTCCTCTGCCCTGAAGCTGGCAGTCGAGCAGCGGCTGATCGCCCACAATCCAGCAGACGGCTGCGCGTTGCCGAAGGCGGAGCGCAAGGAGATGCAGACGCTTCCCGTTGAGCAGTTGACATCCTTCCTCAGAGAGGCCAAGGACAGCGGCGTGTTCGCCTTGTACTACATCGACCTGACCACCGGTCTGCGGCGGGGCGAATTGCTCGGATTAAAATGGTCGGACATTGATTTGGAAAAAGGAGACCTTCGGGTTCGACGGCAGATCGGGCGCATCGACGGCAAAATCATTGAGATGCCGCTGAAAACGAAAAACGCCTACCGCACACTGCCCCTGTCGGCAGATGCGATAGACGTTCTGATGCAACAAAGAAGAAAAACGGGTAACAGCGAATGGGTGTTCCCGTCACCCACCGGAGGTCCCATGTCCCCAGACAGCGTCCTACACATGCTGCACCGAGTCCTAAAGCGGGCAGGGCTGCCGAAGGTACGGTTCCATGACCTGCGCCACACCTTCGCAACGCTGGCCCTGCAAAACGGCGTGGACATCAAAACCGTATCTGGTATGCTGGGGCATTTTTCAGCAGGCTTCACGCTGGACACCTACGCTCATGTAACGACCTCCGCCAAGCGTGAAGCGGCAAAAACAATGGGTAACATTCTCTCTGGCGCGGTATAGTGCTTTCCGCTATCCGCTCCCGTTGGGGTCAGCGTTTGGGTCAGAAAAAACAGCAAGTAAGTTATTGGGCACAAAAGTGCGGAAAAAGTCCTGATTTCGCAAGAAATCAGGACTTTCTGGTTGCGGAGACAGGACTCGAACCTGCGACCGCTGGTTGTTGGTAAGGATGGATGATGTTATTCCCCGATTTCCGTTAGTCTCCCGTTGATTTGCTTAAAAGTGTTTACCGCAACATCAAAGTCCTGTTTTTCGTCTGTATAGAGCAGCGTGGTGTGCAGAGTCTCGTAGGTTATTCGGATATCAGCGTCAAAATATTTCTGCCACCCATCAAAGTCATAAGCGCCGGTGGGATCATATTCGGCAGAAATATTGCGTTTTCCGATATAGTAAGAATCCGTATCCTTCGTCAACCGCACCAACCGTTTAAGTTCGTCTGTTTCGGCCAGGAATGCCTGGATCTCCGGCATCTGGTACAGACGGGTCACATCATAGATATGGCGCACCTTACGGTTCAATGTGCCGCAGATGGCGTGGCGCTTTACGGACATGATTTTGTCGATGAAGGTTCGCTCAATATTCAGCGTGTTGATTTCCACAGTTTCCAGTTCAAACCGTTCGATATCATCGGTAAACCCACGGCTTTCCAGAAACTCCTGAATGCAGGTTTTCACCGGCATTTTCTGATACGGGTCTGGACGGACAGTACTTCCAATTTCAAGCTTCACACGGTTTTCAGGATTACCGAACCAAACATACATACTCTTGCTGCGGTTGGAGCGTTCCTCCACGATCTTCTCCGTTTGTGCGCCAGCCGCCATGATCGTTTCGATTTTCTTGATCGTTTTGTCGCAGGCTTTATCCGACAGTTCCATTCCCAGGAAGGTAAGGTCGATGTCCTCGGAAAAACGGTCAATGGAACCTGGGTAGCACTTGCTGAGAGAGGTGCCGCCCTTAAAAACGCACTGGTCTGCATAAGGACTGTCGGCCAGCGATTTCAGCATCATGACGATATAATAGTCGCGCTCGACGGCAGACTCGGAAATGTGTTTTTCATTGGCAACAACGGTGATCAATTCACGAAATTCTTCAGGATGCGTATGCAGTTTCATAAATCTCCTCCATAGTGGGATGCTTATATTCGGATAGGGTGGAGAGGTATTTATTCAGGTTGTTCTCCACACCATAATGATTCAAAATATTCCGCAGGAAAGAAATCGTTTTTTTCTGGTACCGCATTTTCTGGAGAACTTGTTCAAAAACTTTGCCATCGTATTCTTGCGCAAACTTTTCGCAGAACGTAATGAATTGATGATAGTTCAAGTCCTGAATTTCACCGAAATTTTGCAGCACTTCAAGCATATGGATCATACCCTTCACTTCCGGTGTATACACCAAATTGCAGAACTGCAGAAGAACATTACTGATGTTCTTGGTGCGTTGCTCGATCTCGGAAGAGAAAACCTCAACAGTTTTAGCAACCTGCGTGGTGAGTTTCAAACTGTTATACAAGGAATATCCGACAACAGTACCTTTGTCCGGTTCTGTGAAGGCCGCAACGATCTCCTTTTGGGACGGCGGAACAATACCATATTTACTTGTTTTAGGCCGATAATACGTTCCCTTTGCTATTCTGCAAAGTGAACCTGCTTTGCACATCCGACCAAGCGTCTGATAATACGCCTCCTCGCTGACCGCTTCGCTAAGTTGCTCGGTATATAGCTTACTGGCAAAGATCAATTCACTTTCCGGGAACTGCTCCATTGTCTGCGTGATGATTTGCGCACCGGTCACTCGCTCCACCTCCTGTCCCGATGATGTTTATATCTTATGCCGCAGCACGCGCAATGTCAAGTAAATTTCATTTTTACTTGACAATATTGTTTGCGGTTTTTCCGAGACTTATTCATAAAAATTTCAAGATGCCCGGAATGAGTTGCCTCGCTCCGGGCATTGCTGCTTTATTTCTCTGCGGTTGTTTCAGGCAGTGCCATCGCCTGAGCTTGCCGCTCCCGATCCTCAGCAGCGGATGGTGTACTGAACGAAGCTATCAAAGATAATATATGACCTACGGCGACGCAGAGTTTTCCACCAAGCAGTTGGAAAAGGACTTTGGGGACGCCGCCTACGCGACGATCCGCAGCTTTGTCTTGAAATTTGAGAAGCTGGGACTGATCAAGTCGACGCAGTATGGAAATCGCATGAAGTATGCCGTTCGCGTGAATTAAAAAAGGGGGGGTGTCGGCTTTCTGCCGACACCCCCCTTCCGTATTGACTGTCTTGACAAAGGCAACCCCCGGCTATGCCGGGGGAGAAAAAGAGCTT
>ENA-OYZF01000466-OYZF01000466.1-human-gut-metagenome-genome-assembly--contig:-NODE-466-length-16922-cov-5.126401_pt1 | contig 16922 bp, 18 predicted proteins | sample MGYA00244074_ERZ653472 | MGnify/ENA primary metagenome ERZ653472 (study PRJEB26926, sample SAMN06165179) | human gut metagenome | biome: ENVO:00009003; feature: ENVO:2100002; material: ENVO:00002003... | reverse complement strand
GGTTCAAGGCTGTTAGGTAGACAATATATGAATCATGGTTGTATATTATTGGCGGAGAAATTCTGTGGAGTAAGATAAGAAAACTTCAGAGAGTAAAAAGTATCAATGATAACAGTCAGAAAAGGAGATATAACATGGAGAACTTTTTTTACAATATTCCGACAAAGGTATCATTTGGCAAGGGCGCCATTGATGATCTGCCGGGGTACATCAGCGAATATGGAGATAGTGTTCTGCTGGTGTACGGAGGCGGAAGTATAAAGAGGACAGGGCTGTACGATAGGATAATCGAGTTACTTGACTGTAGTCACATTTCCCACATTGAGCTTTCGGGTGTGGAACCCAACCCGAGACTCACAACTGTGAAGAAGGGAGTAAAGCTGTGTGCGGAAAATGATGTGAAGGTTATATTGCCTGTGGGTGGTGGAAGTACGATAGACTGTTCCAAAGCTATAGCAGCCGGAGCGTGCTATGATGGAGATCCGTGGGAGTTGGTGGGACACTCTGAGAAGATAAAAAAAGCAGTGCCGATCATAGCTGTTGCAACTATGGCTGCGACGGGCTCCGAGATGGATCCATTTGCAGTTATCACAAATGAGGAGACAAAGCAGAAGAAGGACATTGCATCTGATCTGCTCTATCCGGCATATGCGATACTTGACCCTGAGTATACATTTTCTGTTCCTGCATACCAGACGGCAGCAGGTGTGGCGGATATCATGAACCATATATTTGAGGTTTATTTTGCAGATAACGGAGACACATACATGCAGGACCGCATGATGGAGGCGCTTCTTAAAACACTTATCAAGTATGGCCCGGTGGCTGTAGCTGAGCCGGACAACTATGACGCCAGGGCAAATATCCTCTGGGCATCTGAGTGGGCGATAAATGGATTCATAGCGTGTGGCAAGGACGGTCCATGGCCGGCGCACTCCATAGAGCATCAGCTCAGTGCTTACTATGACATAACACATGGACACGGACTTGCGATCATCACGCCGGTTCTGATGGATTACATTCTTAACGAGAAGAGCCTTCCAGTTCTCGTAAATTACGGCGTGAATGTGTGGGATATAGACAGGACAAATGATCCTTATGATATAGCACGTGAAGCTATCTCGAAGACACAGAAGCTGTATGAGGATATGGGCCTGACCTCGGATCTTGGCGAGCTGGGCGTGCCGTATGAGAAGGACTTTGACGAGATGGCTGAGAAGGCGGCAGCAGAGGGCCTTGAGTATTGCAGAGTGCCTCTGACAAAGACGGATGTAGTGGAGATATATAGAAGATGTTTTAAGTAACCAATGTATACAGCAGGAGGTGGCAGTATGGACAGCAAGGTTGAATTCTTATTCCTGAATGAAGAGGACATGATAAAGGCGGGCGTACTGGATGCAGACAGAGCCGTGGACACCATAGGGGAGGTCATAACACTCCTCAGCGAGGGAGACTATCTCATGGGCGGCAGGGCGCATAACGACCACGGTGTACAGCTCATATTCCCGGAGAAGTCGGATATTCCGAACTTCCCGCTTGCGGATTCTGCAGACAGAAGATTCATGGCGATGCCGGCATACCTTGGCGGCAGATTTCATATGTGTGGTGAGAAATGGTATGGCTCAAATGGCAGAAATTCACACAAGGGTCTGCCGAGATCCATACTCATGGCGACATTAAATGACGTGGAGACAGGTCAGCCGCTGGCGTATATGTCAGCCAATCTCTTAAGTGCCATGAGAACCGGGGCAATGCCCGGACTTACTGCCATGTATCTTGCAAGAAAGGATAGCAAGGTGTTGACGATCCTCGGCGCAGGAGTCATAGGAAGGACAAGCCTCATGGCTATCATGGCAAAGTTCCCGGATATGGAGGTGCTGAAGATCAAGGGCAGCTCAAAGACCTCGCACACAGCCCATGAGCTGGCGGATTTTGCCAGGGGGAACTATAAGAGTCTCAAGGAGATAGTCATCTGTGATACTCTGGAGGAGGCCGTGAGGGATGCGGATATCATAGCGGAGGCGGTATCTGTTGAACCGAGAAAATGGCCGGTTATAGATCCGGCATGGGTAAAACCGGGATGCACTATCATATCATCTGGAACCATGGATATGGATCTAGAATTTGTCAGGGATCATGTGACGAAGGTTGTTGACAACATTCAGATGTATGAGGAATATGTAAATGTGTATCAGGAGTGGGATGAGGACGGCAACAGGATATCCCTCGGAACACCGGGAATACATTTTGTAAATATGGTGACGGATGGCTGGATAGAGAAGAGTGAGATCAGGCATCTGGGGAACATAATGCGCGGCCTTGAGCCGGGACGAACGAGTGATGACGAGATCTTTCTTGTGAGCCTTGGCGGCATGCCGATCCTTGATGTCGGCTGGGGCTATGAGTGTTACCAGAAGGCACTCAGAGAAGGCATCGGAACAAAGCTCAAGCTGTGGGATACACCATATATGAGGTAGTTTTAAGAACGGGATTTTTTCATATAGCAGATTTAGATCTTCAAAGGTCACGGTGAATGTTAGACCGTGGCCTTTTGCTGTAAAGTGAGCATAAAAAACAGAACTGCTCTTAGGACCGGATTGTCCCTGGACGGTCAAAAAAGCCCGCCCAGGGATATTTTTTTTGCAAACAGGAAGGAAACTGGCAGAAAAGGATAAAAAGGTTACAGGCATGAGACAACTGACTGGGTTAACAATATTAAGTAGGTTCAAATCTCAGTTACCAAAATAAATCATATCTGCCGAATAAAATAAACAATTAATGAATTGGCAAAAAACATTGACCTTGGTATTATACCAGACTCTACAATGAGTGAAAATTAAAAGCAAGAACACATAGAAGAGAGCAAAGGAGCTTATAGGAATATGACTCCGCCGCTCTCTTTTTTATTTGTAAGGAGGAATGGATATGAAGAAGATAGAACTCATCATCAGACCAGAGAAGCTTGAGCCGCTCAAGAAGATACTCAGCAAAAATGAATACAGTGGACTTACCGTAATGTCGGCCATGGGCTGCGGACACCAGAAAGGCTACAGCGAAGAATTCAAGAAACTTGGAATGGAGATCAACCTCCTGCCAAAGCTCTACGTCATGACAGTAATACTGGACGAAGATCTGGATGACATACTCACAGAGATATGTGAGAAGCTCTCCACCGGACAGGTCGGAGATGGAAAAATATTTATAACAAATGTTGACGATGTCATGAGGATAAGGACAGGAGAACACGGAGAATCAATACTTTGATTACTACTTTAGAAAAGAGTGAGGTGAGTTGCTGATGGAAGAGAGAAAAGCAATAGTACAGCTTAAAAACATAACAAAGTCATTTGGCGACAATCAGGTGCTGAAGCCCATCAGCCTTGACATATACGAGGGTGAATTCCTGACGCTGCTTGGTTCATCGGGATGTGGCAAGACTACAACACTTCGTATCATTGCAGGTTTCGAGACACCCACAGAGGGAAATGTATATATAGAAGATAAGGACGTCACAGAGCTGGCGCCGTACAACAGGGATGTCAACACGGTGTTTCAGAGCTACGCTCTTTTTCCTCACATGACAGTATTTGACAACATAGCATTTGGTCTTGTTGAGAAGAAGATGGACAAGAAGGAGATAAAGAAAAAAGTTCTGGAAATGCTGGATCTGGTACAGCTCCATGGATTTGAGAAGAGAAAGCCCTCCCAGATGTCGGGTGGACAGAAACAGAGAGTTGCAATTGCCAGGGCACTGGTAAACTCACCGAAGGTACTGCTTCTTGATGAGCCGCTCGGAGCGCTTGATCTGAAACTCAGAAAGCAGATGCAGGTGGAGCTCAAGAGGCTGCAGAAGAAACTGGGAATCACGTTTGTGTATGTAACCCATGATCAGGAGGAGGCGCTTACTATGAGCGACAGGATAGCTGTCATGCATCAGGGACACTTCGAGCAGATCGGTACGGCAAAAGAGATATACGAGAACCCACAGACCAAATTTGTTGCAAGCTTCATAGGAGAGTCCAACATATTCGAGGCAAATGTGGACACCATAGAAGGCACTGATCTTGGGCTTACGATGGAAAATGGAAAGGTCAGAGCGAAGGGCGAGGGATTTGTTAAGGAAGAGATCGTGTATCTATCTGTACGTCCTGAAAATACACATCTGTCAGACAAGCCGGTGGATGGATTTACACTGAAAGGAATCGTCAAGGATCAGATCTATGTTGGTTCGGTCCTTAAGACTATAGTGGAACTGCCAAATGGCAAGGAAGTCAAGGTCAACAATCATCCTGATGCCACGGTATATCCTGATGGCACGGCGGTATCAGTTTACTGGGAGCCGGACAAGGCGGTTGTCATACACACCAAGGAGGATAAGATGTACGACGCCATAGAGGATGCAGTTCTTAAATAAGAAATATCTGCGTGTAATGATAACCGGATTAAGTTTCGGCTATGCAAGGAGGCTTTGCTATGAAAGAAAAAAAGAAAAAGGAGAAAAGGAATACTCTGCCGATATTATGTATGGTTGGTCCGACATCCCTGTGGCTGTTGTTTTTCCTTCTCATCCCACTTATATATGTCGTGGTCATAAGTTTTATGACGAAGGGTGCATATGGCGGAGTTGTCGGCAAGTTCTCAATTGACAGCTATAAGAAGATATTTGATCCGTTGTATCTGACGGTCATGTGGAAGTCGATTGTCATGGCATTTGAGACAAGCGTGATATGCCTCATCATATCTTATCCATTTGCTTATATGCTGTGCAAGGTGCCGGACAAGATACGCGGAATGCTCACACTTCTCATCATGCTGCCATTCTGGGTAAATGGTCTCATCAGACTGAATGGATGGTCAAATATACTGAGAGACAGCGGCTTTGTAAATACATTGTTGATGAAGATAGGAATCATAGACCAGCCGATGCAGATGATGTACTCGGAGGGGGCGGTCCTCTTTGGAATGGTGTATACCTTCTTCCCGTTCATGGTTCTTCCGCTGCAGAGCAGCATATCAAAGCTCGACCACTCGCTGGTTGAGGCGTCATACGATCTGGGGGCAAGGAAGATAAAAACATTTATCAGAGTCATACTCCCAATGACACTCCCGGGAATATTTGCAGGAACGATACAGGTATTCATACCGAGCCTTGGAGCATTCTTTATATCGGATGTCATGGGCGGCGGCAGCGCGGCATACCTTGGCAATCTGATACAGAACCAGTTCCTTGTGGCACGTAACTGGCCGCTGGGCGCAGCGTTCTCGGTACTTCTGATCATCTTCACTCTGGTTGTGCTGAAGGCGTACAGCAAGGTGGGAGATCTGGATGATCTGGCGTAAGGAGGGATGGCTATGAAACGAAAAGAAAAGAAGAAGATGGGAGCGGGATCGATCATATTCATGGCACTAGTATATCTGTTCCTGTACATGCCGGTATTTGTCATCATCCTGTTCTCGTTCAACAAGAACAATACAAATATGGTGTTTGACGGATTCACACTCAAGTGGTATCTGGAGGTGTTCCAGGGGGACTCACTTTTGAAGAACTTTTGGCTGTCCATAGAGCTTGCGTTAGTGTCCATGGTCATATCGGTGGTTCTTGGAACTCTGGCAACCATAGGACTTTACAGGTACGAGTTCAAGCTCAAGAAGTTTATCAACGGACTTCTGTACGTGCCGATAGTCATCCCTGAGCTTGTCATAGGACTTGCATCCCTTGCATCATTTTCCAAGATGGGCATGACCATGGGATTTGCGACCATGGTGTTCGCACACGTTACATTTTGTCTGCCATTTGTCATCATCACACTGAGATCACGAATTGCGAATTTTGACAGCTCTATAGAGGAGGCAGCCATGGATCTCGGGGCAAATCAGTGGCATACGTTAAAGCGAGTCACCATTCCAATGCTGACACCTGGAATCATATCCGGAGCGCTGCTTTCAATCACACTCTCGATAGATGATGTAATAATCAGCTACTTCGTATCTGGAGCCGGGGATATCACATTCCCTATCAAGGTATACGGAATGGTCAGAGGCAAGATCACCACAAATGTATATGTCATATCAACTCTGATGATAGTCGGAATAGTTGTGATCTACCTTCTTGCGGGGGCACTTGGAAGGTTCATATCAAAGCGCAGGGAGATAAGAGACATCCGCAAGATAGAAGCACAGTAATTCCGTAAGACAGATGCGCGATAATTCGGGAATACAGAATATGATCCGAAGACATATATGGCAAGGAGGCGTAACAAATGGATGAAAAGATAAAGAAGACAGCAGATCTTATAGTGTATGGAAAAATCTATACGGCGGACAGCAAACGCAGTCTGGCGCAGGCTATGGCGGTCGCCGATGGAAAGATCATATACGTGGGTGACAGAGCCGGTGCAGAACGCTATGCAGGCGAAAACACTCAGGTTATAGAACATGACAAAGGACTTGTGATACCCGGAATGACAGAGGGACATGCACACATATCAAGCACCACTGAGATAGTGTACGGTGTCAGCCTTGCAAATAAGGAGAGCATAGACGATTATGTGACGGCGATAAAAGCTTATATGGCGAGCCACCCTGACGAGAAGGTTGTGAGCGGTTCCGGTTTTGAAAATGGCGTATTTGGATCTTTGGGACCGACAGCTGACATACTGGATGACATATCGACGGATGTGCCGATGGTCATGATAAGCGAGGATCACCACTCATATTGGGTGAACAGCAAAGCCATGGAACTTGTCGGGATTGATGAAACTACCGCAGAGGTTCCAAATGGTGTGATAGTGAGGTATCCGGGAACAAGCAGACCAACGGGATGGTTCAAGGAGATGGCGGGCAATCTGTTCAGTGCGGTGCTGCCTGAGATGACTGCTGACAACTTTGCACATGCCATAGAATGTTATCAGGATATAGCCTTGTCAAATGGCGTCACAATAGCATTTGAGCCAATGTTTGACAAGAAACAGAACTATGACAGAAGATTTGCCGGATATGCAAAGCTTAACAGCGAGGGAAAACTAAAGGTGACATTCAGGGTAGGTTACACGCTAGAGCCTGTTGATGATGAGGACTATGTGTTTGCTGAACTTGCAAAGTATCATGAGAAGTTCCGGTATGTTCCTAAGATACAGGTGAACACGTTAAAGATATTTGCAGATGGAGTAGTGGAAGGTCATACAGCTTTTCTCAGAGATGATTACGCGGACGCCCCCGGAGATAAGGGTGAGCCGATGCTCAGCCAGGAGAGGACAAATGCGGCGGTGAAACGTGCTCTTGATGCGGGATATGATGTACATGCACATGCGATCGGCGATGCGGCGATAGACGAGGTGCTGAATGCATATGAGTGTGGACAGACAGAGACAGACAGGGATTACAGAAATGCCATAACACATCTTCAGGTCATGGTACCGGAGCATGTGGACAGGATGAAGAGACTTGGTGTGGTGGCAGTCACCAATCCATACTGGCACTTCAGAAACAGTGTGTATTATGACACTTTGGAGAAACCGTTCCTCGGAGAAGAAAGAGCCTCTAAGGAATACTATATGAGATCTATCACAGATGCTGGAATTGTCACAAGCTGTGCCAGCGACTTCCCTGTAACGGTTCCGCCGAGAACTATGGATGCACTTCATCTCATGGTGAACAGAAAACAGCCCGGACATCCGGAGATGGAAGAGATGGGAGCCGGCGAGACGATAAGTGTTGAGGATGGCCTTCAGGCACTCACATATGGCGGAGCATACCAGAACAGGCTTGAGAAGACAAAGGGTTCCATTGAAGCAGGAAAGGATGCCGACTTCGTATTGCTGGATTCGGACGTCCTTACTATCCCGAAGGAAGACATCTACAAGACACAGGTTACAGCCACTTATATATGTGGTGAGAAAGTCTGGTCTTTGGGGACGGAGGTACCTGACCCCGCTTAGAGTAGGGGGACGGAGGTGCCTGACCCCCATTCGGTGACTCAGGATCATGCAGGTCCGGTCTGGAAGTAAGAAAACTAGCCAGACTGGTGTTCAATAAAAGGAGGAAATGACTATGGTAAGAGGAAAAATCAAAAAAATGATGGCTGCAGCACTTGCAGCGACAATGGTATTTACGATGACAGCATGTGGCAGCGATTCAGAAGAGAAAACTGCAGACGGATACGCAAAGGAGATATATCTGTACAACTGGTCAGAGTATATGAGTGAAGATGTTCTCAATAAATTTGAGGAGGAATATGGCATAAAGGTAGTGGAGACGACATTTGAGTCAAATGACGAGATGCTGGCAAAGCTCATGGCGGGAGGCGGATCAGAATATGACATTGCAGTCCCTTCAAACTTCTACATAGAATCTATGAAGGCAAATGATCTGCTTGAGCCTCTGGACAAGGATGTGATCACCAATTATGACAATATCGATGAGACTTACAGGACAATGCAGTGTGATCCGGATGGAGAGTACTGTGTCCCATATATGGGAACATCCTGTGTATGGATCGCAAATAAAAAGATGCTGGATGACTATGGTATAGAGATCCACAAGCTGGAAGACCTGAAGAATGATAACCTGAAGAATAATATTTTGCTAGTGGATGATTCCCAGGCTATTATGAGTGTAGGTCTGCTGGGCTGCGACCTTGATCCTACATCAGGCAACCTTGATGACATTGCAAAGGCAAAGGATTATATAAGTGGGCTGAATCCATATATCAAGGCATTTGCAGCGTCAACAGACACGAGAGACAGTATGGCAAAGGGAGAGGTGGCGGTCGCCCTCATGTACAGCGGCGAGGCACTCCAGGCGATGAAGGAGAATCCGGATCTTGAGATAGTCATGGATGGTGAGCAGTGTTCACTCTCAATGGATACAATGGTCCTGCTCAAAGGCTCAAAGCACAAAGAGGAGGCAGAGCTGTTCCTTAACTTTATATTGAGACCTGACATATCTGCAGAACTCACAAATGAATTCCAGTTCGTCTGTGCCAATAAGGCAGCAGTAGAATATCTGGATGATGACCTGAAAAACAGTCCACTGTGTGTGCTCACAGATGATATGAAGAAGAGAATATTTATGATAAATACATTTGATGCAGATGCGATATCAGCTGAGACAGATGCGGTCATGGAGATCAAATCATCCAGATAGGAACAGCCTATGGGTTTGCAGAAAAAGATACGCGTAGACACATCTATAAAAAAGAGAAATGTGAAACTCAATATAAAATATGCAATATTACAGATGATGTTCTGGACCTGTGCGGCATCTGCGTACGCATACCTTACGCAGATGCTGCAGTACAAAGGTTTTACGGACGGACAGATAGGAGTAATAAATGCGGTAAAATTATTTTCAACTGTAGTGTTTCAGATAATCATAGGTGTATTTTCCGACAGGTATGCAGAACGTATCCAGTTAAAATATATCATCTCAGTGCTGACTGCGGTGGCGCTGATGTTGACATTTGTTTTTTATGAGTATAAATTATCGCTTGTACAGACAGTGATGCTGTTCATTGGATTTGGTGCTACATTTACATGCATATCACCGCTTATAGATTCTCTGTCTATAAAGTATATGAGCGGTGGCAGAAATATCAACTACCCTTTATGCAGGGCGGCAGGCTCCTGCGCGTGGGCTGTGGCATGTGTGCTGTTTGGGGCGTTCTGTGACAGGTATGATGCGAACAGACTTCTGATACTGCAGATGCTGTTCACCGCCATGATGCTGGCGGTGCTGCTGATCATGGATGATAAATCATCCAGCAGAGATCGCAGTGCTTTTGGCGTAAGAGAGAGAACAGCAGCAGACATCACGGAGCACCGGAAAAAAGAGGTACACACCACAGGATATCTGCTCACAACATACCCGAAATACAGGTGGTTCCTCATAGGCTCAGCGGTTATGTTCATGGGGTATAATGTTGGAACGACATTCCTGATAAATGTGTTTGAACGCCTGGGTGGAAATAACTTCCATTATGGACTGGCTGAGTTCGTGATGGCGGTCAGTGAAGTTCCGTCGGCATTCCTGCTCATAAAATTCAGAAAGCGGATATCTCTTGACAAGATAATGCTGTGCTGTGCGGTGTTCATGACATTTAAGAACATGTTCGCGGCATTCTCGGACAATGTGTGGGTGATCGTCATATCCCAGGGATGCGAGATGCTGGGATTTGGGTTATTCTATTCCGGAAGTGTGTATCTTATAGAAGAGATGCTGTCACCCGCTGATGTGGTGAAGGGAATGTCACTGATAAATGCATTTACGGTGGGAGCCGGAGAGGGAATTGGAGCTCTGCTGTGTGGATGGATAAATTCCAGATACGGACTTACAGTGCTCATGGATTCCAGCGTGGTGATAAGTGCAGTGTCCATTATATGTATAGTGATCATGTGTCGTGCGTCAAATGAGATTCATGGCAAAATAATAAAAACAGCTGATATATGACGATAGAAAGGTTTGGTAAGGATTATGAAGAACCGAGATGTAGAATCAGAAGCGGCAGGAAGAAAGAGCAATATAGAAACAGACAAGCAGAATATAAGCTTCCTCTACCTCAGTGAGGAGGATATGATAGATGCAGGAGTGCTTCATCCTGGCAGATGCGTTGACGTGATGGAAGAGACAATGGGACTCATGGAGGATGGGGACTTCCTTATGGGAGGACCTTACAATGATGCCCATGGACTTATGCTGTATTTCCCTAAGAAGTCACCTATAGAGAATTTCCCTGTCAATAATGCAAGAGACAGAAGATTCATTGCTATGCCTGCATACCTGGGCGGAAGATTCCATGTGGCAGGTGAAAAGTGGTATGGATCAAATGGCAACAACAGATCGATAGGGCTTCCACGCTCCATACTGATGATGATGCTCAATGATGTGGAGACAGGAAAACCTCTGGCATATATGTCCGGAAATCTTCTTAGTTCTATGAGAACAGGTGCTATGCCTGGACTTGCGGCAAAACTGCTTGCAAGGGATGACTCAAAGGTACTCACACTGGTCGGTCCCGGAGTCATATGCAGATCAAGTCTGAGAGCCATCATGTCACAGAGATTTGACATAGACACCATCAAGATAAAGGGCAGCTCTCCAACATCGGCAAATGCGATCAAGATGAAGGAATACATAGAGGAAAATTATCCTCAGGTAAAGAATATAGTTCTGTGCAGGGATATGGAGGAGGCACTCAAGGATGCTGATATCATAACTGAGGCAGTCTCATGCAAGGAGGGCGAGTGGCCAGAGTACAAACGAGAGTGGCTCAAGCCTGGAGCGCTGGTCATATCTACAAGTACCTTCAATATGGAGCATAAGAGTATTGTTGACTTGAAAAAAGTCATAGACAACTACGGAATGTACGAGAACTACGCAGAGGAAGATAATGTTGGATACGATGAAAATGGCAACAGACTCCACACAGGCTGCATGGGAGAGGACTTCGTCTATATGGTGCAGGATGGATTGATCGAGAGGGATTCCCTTACTACATTCGGAGAGATAATCCGCGGCAAGAAGCCTGGCCGTGAATCCGATGACGAGATCATCCTCGTATCCATAGAGGGCATGCCAACAGAGGACGTGGCATGGGCATATGAATGTTACACCTACGCACTGGTTCACGATATAGGCACGAAACTCAAAGTGTGGGACAGACCATACGCGTTCTGACGGACGGTTACAGGCATATTTACCCGAATAAAGTCCATGTAGGTACATGTTCAATCACGTTCTACATCTGTCACTTCAACAGTTTCTATATGCATGCGGCTCTGCACGCGATAAGAGCGTTTGCGTGCGACGCCTTAGCACAGAAACTGCCGAAGTTCGGATGTATTCACTACCGATTGCCCATGTACCTACATGGACTTATATTTTTAGGTAAATATGCCTGTAGCCTGTTATGCATTTTGTGTGATTATGGCATAGATATATATTTTTCACGCTTCAAACAATTGGTGACAAAGTTTAATGGTTTTAGGATTTGTACTGCTGCTGTAGAACTCTACAGAGCCCTTCTCTATGGAAGGCGTGAGAAGCTCAGCGATGCGCAGTCTCCGCTGAAGCTCCAGGGCGGTGCCGTGGGCTCCGTTGAAGATCTTCACGTCAGGTCCGACTATGCGCTGTATAACCTTTTCCACAAAAGGATAATGAGTGCAGCCGAGAACGATTGCATCCACATGCTTCTCCAGAGATGGGGCGAGCAGTCCCTTCAGAAATTCAGTGATCTCCTCACCGTCGAATATTCCTTTCTCAACATAATCTGCAAGGCCCGGACATGGAACCGGGTAAATATCGGACTCCTTTGAATAATGTTTCATGAGTTCATGAAATTTAGGTAGAGCCAGTGTGGCAGGGGTGGCCATGACAGCTACCTTGTCGTGCTCCTTCCACAGAACCGCAGGCTTCAGAGCCGGTTCAATACCGATGATCGGTATGGAAGGATACTGCTGTCTCAGTGTCGAGGCTGCAACACTTGTGGCGGTGTTGCAGGCGATGACGATCGCCTTCACATCCTTTGCGAGAAGAAAATTGGTACACTGCTCCGATCTCTCAAGAATAGCCTCTCTGGTCTTTGTTCCGTAAGGTGCGTGTGCCGAATCGCCAAAATATATATAATTTTCACAGGGCATGAGCTCCACGATGTCGCGGAGAACGCTTATTCCGCCGAGTCCTGAGTCGAATACTCCAATTGAACGTGTGTCCATAACATATCTCCCTTTATCTCTCAAAGTCACAAAAAGATTATACTCCCTGTGATGACAAAAAACAACTTATAAGAGCGGTACATTTACCTCAGGCAGGCTGGGTCAGAGATAAAATATTTATAAATAAGTGGACTGCTGACAAAGAGTAGTGTTAAAATGATATAGGTCGTGTGAATATTGATATATCAGAGGACAGAAAAGAGATGATCGATATGGCAAGAGAACTGGTTTCTATAGTAAAAGAGAAAATGATAGAATACTATGCTGGAGATTCCAGAAGAGTGCACCACTTTCTGAAGGTACACTCATTTGCTAAAATGATAGCAGAGATAGAGAATATGGATCCGGGAGAGCAGGAGGTGCTGGAGATTGCGGCACTCACTCACGATATAGGCATAAAGAATGCCGAACTGAAATATGGATATAATAATGGCAGACTGCAGGAGCAGGAAGGACCACCGGAGGCAAGACGTCTACTGAGAGACGCAGGAGCTGATGAGCGAGCAGTTGAGAGAGCCTGTTACCTGGTAGCACATCATCACACATACAGGAATATAGATGGTCTTGATTATCAAATACTTGTGGAAGCGGATTTCCTTGTGAACATGTACGAGGATAAGGCGGATATGGACACGATAATTAAGGCATACGACAATATATTTGTGACAGAATCTGGAAAGAGGCTTTGCAGACAGCTGTTTTCTCTGAAATATTGAAAAAATATTCAGGTATGTTATACTTAACAAAGCTGGCTTGGGTGTCAGCTGAAAGAAAAAGAAGAGGAAAGATACAGAAATGAAACTATATATATCAAAAATGCTGTCTACAATTCTGCCTGTAGTCGGAGTACTGTGTATATTCGGATTTGCATTCGCTGGAAATATAGCCCTTGGATGGGTGTTGTTTGTTGTGCTTGCGTTGATATCGGGTCTGATAAATACGATATTTTTCAGATGCCCGCACTGTGGGAAGGCAATACCTGCTAACAGTACAGTAAATCAAAAGTATTGTCCGCTATGCGGGGAGGATCTCGGCATTAGACCGTCGAGGATAAGCTACTATGGACATTGCAGAAAGAACAAAAAAGGAATCATGAGGGGGATCTCCACAGTTGGACCGATGGTGTTCATTGTGAGCTTATTCATACTGTTCCTTATAGTTGCAGCAGTGTTCGGTGTTGATAGTCTATCAAAGGGAATGGGAAGGATAGCAGTAATACTTGCATTTGTCGTGAGTGTTGTGCTTGCAATATTCTGCAGGATAGTTGTAGCATCAGCGGCAAAGCTTGATAAGGATGCGATATACTACAGCAAAGTGCCATTCATATGGAAGAAATACGATATAGATGATATAGTGGCATGTGAGAAAATCGTAAAACCATTTTATCATGTCAACAGGGGATATGTATTTGCGACATCAAAGGAAATTGTCGCAATACCAATGGCATCATATGCGGGCGGTCAGGAATTCTTCAAGGAGTTCACAGACAGAATAGGACAGAGCATGCCGGATGTCAGACCTGATCTGGTGCTTTCCAAGCGTTCAGAGCAGGCAAAGTCGGACGAGGCGACATATGAGCATATGGTTGCGGAGTACAAAGATCATTTCGGTGAAGGTGACAAGAAGTAAGACGGTGTACACAGAATAAAAATGGAGCCGTAAAATAATCAAGAAGATTTTAAATATGAAAGGGAAAATACATGGACGCAAAAGATATAGGAAAAAAGGTTGAGAATCCGGTATTACTGGAGGCGATGAAGAAACTCAGAGAGAATGAGAATAGTGAGACACTAAGAGCTTTCTTTGGAGCAGTAGTACATGCAGTGTTTGTAGTGCCTGCAACATTTGACCAGAATCCGGTTGTCACAGCCGATGGAAAACAGACCCTTGAGCAGGGTGTTAAGATTAACTTTGCACTGCTTACAAACGGCAATGGGGAGAAGGTTCTTCCTTGTTTCACGGATGAGGATACATTTGCTGCATCACAGTTCAATGAGGGATTCAAGAGAATCATATTTGCTTACAAGCAAGTTGAGGATCTCGTACTAAACTCCAAGGGTGGAATTGGCGGAATTGCAATGAATCCATTTACAGAGAACTGTTTTGTGTCAGGAGATTTCATAAGACAATACAGGGAGCATCAGGATACAGGTATTGTCGAGAATAAGATCAAGCCAGGAACAAAGGTAAAACTCAGAAAGCCAAAGTATCAGCCTATAAATATGCTTGAGGAAGCAACAAAGTATCTTGAGGAAAAGGGAAATGTCAACAGAGCATATATTCAGATGATGGAGGAAGCTGGTAAGGAAGATAAGTATCTCATAACACTCGATATGGCAGAGGGTGAGGATGAAAAACCGGTAATAGCAGGACTTATACCTCTGTTAAAGCCGCATTCATTTGGAATAGAGATAGCTTTTGTCACATCAAAGGGATCTCTTGGAAGTCAGACTATACGCATGACAGACCCGTTCTATACAAGAGAAGGCTATGCAGCTACAGAAAAGACAGCAGAGAATGTGTCAGAAGATACAGAAGAAGAAAATTCTGATTCAGAGGAATAGACAGCAGCAGACCTTAAAATGATATTGCATATATGTGCGTATACATGATAGTATGTGCATATTAAAAAAATAAGACAAGGGGTTTATTATGCTGAAAAAATACCTGACTATATTTTTAATTTCCATGGTTCCTATACTCGAGCTTCGTGGAGCTATACCTTATTCGGTAGGATTTGGACTTCCAAGTATACCATCGTTCATAGTGTGCGTTATAGGAAATATGATACCAGTACCATTTATATATTGGTTTGCCAGAAGAGTGCTTGAGTGGGGAAAAGACAAGAGGTTTATAGGGAGATTTTTCACATGGTGCCTGGTCAAAGGCGAGCGAGGCGGACAGAAACTTATGGAAAAGTCTGGCGTGGGTGTGTATATTGCACTGCTCTTGTTCGTGGGGATACCACTTCCGGGAACGGGAGCCTGGACGGGAACTCTGGCAGCAAGCTTCCTCGAACTTGACTGGAGGAAAAGCGTTATCATGGTCATGCTTGGAGTCGTCATGGCAGGAGTTATCATGTATCTCGGCAGCGTGGGAGTATTTGGCGCCATAGGACTGCTGAAGTAGTATGTAAGAAGTAATACCGGAAAGGAAGAATGAATATGGCTATGAATCCAGCAATGCTGTTTAAGATAAAGAGCGCGTGGGACAAATTCGTGAACAATCATCCAAAGTTTCCGATGTTCCTCAGGGCAGCATCGGCCACAGGAATAAAAGAGGGCTATATAATAGAAGTAAAGATAACTGACACGGAGGGAAAGGCGATATGTACCAACGTCAAGCTCACCAGTTCAGATATGGAGCTCATTGATATGATAAAGGACATGAGCTCAAACGCGAGATAGCGGAAAGTACAAAAATATTACATTTATAAAGCAAAATTTTATAAAAGACTTCTTGACTTGCATAGTCTGATTGTGTTATTGTAGACTTTGCGATGAAAGAGGTCTTTTTTTTGTGCCTTAAAATAACAATGGAGGTAAGTGGAAATGCGCGTTAAAATAACATTGGCATGTCAGGATTGTAAACAGCGTAATTACAATATGACAAAGGATAAGAAAACGCATCCAGACAGAATGGAAACAAAGAAGTACTGTAGATTCTGCAAGGCTCATACAGTACACAAGGAGACAAAATAGTCTGAACCAGTAAGGAGGAAAAGAGTTATGTCTAAATCTAATAAAGAAGAAAAGTCAAATACTCTCAAGAGAAGCTGGTTTCAGGAATTAAAGGGAGAATTTAACAAGATAACATGGCTTGATAAGAAATCCCTTGCAAGGCAGTCAGTTGCGGTAGTTTTATCGACAGTTGTTCTCGGCTGTATCATAGCTATTGTGGATTGGCTGATCCAGATTGGTTTGAATTTCATAGTTGGGTAAAGGATGGTGGAGAATATGTCAGAGGCAGAGAATGCAAGATGGTATGTTGTTCATACATACTCAGGATATGAAAACAAAGTAAAGGCTGATATTGAGAAAACAAAAGAAAACAGAAATTTACAGGACCAGATCATTGAGGTAGTCGTACCTGTAGAGGATGCCACAGAGATTAAGAATGGCAAGCCAAAGTCAATAGAAAGGAAGATACTTCCTGGTTACGTTCTCATCAACATGATCATGAATGATGTTACATCTGTCTCTTATACACATC
>ENA-OYZF01000404-OYZF01000404.1-human-gut-metagenome-genome-assembly--contig:-NODE-404-length-18975-cov-5.211734_pt1 | contig 18975 bp, 21 predicted proteins | sample MGYA00244074_ERZ653472 | MGnify/ENA primary metagenome ERZ653472 (study PRJEB26926, sample SAMN06165179) | human gut metagenome | biome: ENVO:00009003; feature: ENVO:2100002; material: ENVO:00002003... | reverse complement strand
CCTAGAGTTCGTCGGCAGCGTCAGATGTGTATAAGAGACAGCATAAGCTATGTATGGCGCAAAGTCAAGAAATTTAACGGGCAGGCAGCCCGTTTTAACACTTGATAAAAGTATTAACGAACCGACAGAGAGGTAGATATATGCCATACGTAGAGAGGGTAACAAAAGCGGGAAATACGATAGAGATAGAGAGGTACTTTACCAGCAGGTACAAAAAGAAAGGTATCAGCAGAGGGGATAAAGTAAAGCCAACAAAAGAAGAGCAGGAGAAAGTAAACACCAGACAGGCAGAGAGAAAGTTAAGGATACTCATAAATGCAAACTATGGCTATGGGGACTACCATTTAGTGCTTGACTATATCCGCAGGAAAGGAGAGCCGGACAGAACGCCGGAGCAGATGCGGCAGGACATAGACGTATTTTTGAGGGAGTGCAGAAAGGAGTACAGAAAAGCAGGGTTAGAGTTCAAATACATACACGTTATGGAGATAGGCAAGAAAGGTGCGAGGCATCACCACCTTGTAGTAAATAAAATTGATACAGAGATTTTACAACGCTGCTGGTATAAGGCATACGAGGGGCATAACAGGGTTAAGGTATTCCCACTGGACGATAGCGGCAACTATGCAGAGCTGGCAAGTTATTTAATCAAGTACACAGGAACGCACAAAAAGGGTACTGACGGAGCATTACAGGGCAAGCGCTGGAATTGCAGCAAGAATTTAGTAAGACCAGAACCAGAGTACCACATAATTTCAGACCGTGAGTATTTCAAGAAAGAGCCAAAAGCAATAAAGGGCTATTACGTGGACAAGAACAGCGTAAGCATGGGGGTACACAGTCCAGAGTATTACGGCTACGGGTATTTAAGATACACATTAGTAAAAATAACAGATAGGGGGGGTTGAAATGCAGATAATCAAGGGCGTTGCCATTGCAGCAGTGTTGATAATAGCCGGACTGCTGGCACTGATTGTGGCAGCATATCTGGCGTTTAGAATTGCAGCGGCTATTTTTGAGCAGCAGGAGAGCTGGAAAGACAACGGCAGCAGAAAGGGCAGAAAACATGATAGAAAAAATTAAATACTGGTTATTCCAGAAAGGCAAGGACTGTAAGCGCTGCTGCCTACGGTGCAGATACTACGATATATGCCGCTGGGACGTACTGGGAAATGCAGGACTACAAAGCGAGGAAACAATAACGCTTTTGGCGATAGAGAACAGCAAGCCGCATAAGGACGGGCTGCTTTTTAGAATTTGCCAGTATGTAGAATTTAAGCAGAGAGCGAGGCGAGAAAATGAGAAACTTTAGACTGGACGACGAAAGCGGGCATCAAGAGGCATTATTTAGCTGGGCTGCATACAGAACAGGGCTTATGCCGGAACTGCAATATATGTATCATGTGCCAAACGGCGGCAAACGTGATAAAGCAACAGCAGCGGTGCTTAAGAGGCAGGGCGTAAAGGCTGGCGTGCCAGACATTATGCTACCAGCTGCAAGGGCTGGGTATCATGGGCTTTACATAGAGCTTAAGGCAGGCGAGAACACGACGACCAAGAAACAAAAAGAGTGGTTAGAGTATCTGCGGCAGCAGGGCTATTATACCGCCGTCTGCTACGGCTGGCAGCCAGCAGCGCAGCTGATAGAGCAGTATTTATTACATTCAGACGAGCTTACAAAAGAACAGGAAACAGTAACCATGCGTTAGAGGCGAACGCAGGAAAGAGAGGCAAAGAATGAAAACAATAAGCATTTTGAATTTAAAGGGTGGCGTAGCCAAGACCTTTACAGCGGCAAACATGGCGTATGAGCTTTACAGGCGAGGCTATAAGGTGTTGCTGATTGACAACGACAAGCAGGGAAATTTAAGCAAGGCGTACAGCAGATATGACGCAGAAAACGTAGCACCAGTTACAAAGTTGTTGGCTGGAGACTGGGAAAGCGCAAACGAGCTGATACAGCATACAGAGTATGAGGGTATCGACATTGTAACGGCAAATATGTCATTATTTGGGGCTACATGGAATTTAACAAAAGAGGACAGCGAAAACCAAATAGAGAGATACAAGGCGTTGGTAACAGCAAAAGTGCTGGGGTTCGGCTATGCAAAGTTTGACTATATAGAAACAGAGAGGGCGTACGATTACTGCATCATTGATAACCCGCCGGATATTGGGCTTAATGTTGTAAATGCGCTGGCAATCACGGACGAGGTAATAGTACCCGTAAAGGTGGACGAGGACGCTTTAGAGGGGCTGGACATTGTGACAGAGCAGATAGAGGACGCAAAGGCATTTAACCCAGCATTAAAGCTGGCAGGCGTACTGATTACGTCATACCAGAACACAGACGGCGAGGCAGCAGGCGTAGAGTGGCTGGAACAAAAGACAGATTTTAATATTCTGGGTATTATTCGGTATTCCAAGAAAGTAGCAGAAAATACTTTCATGCGTAAGCCGATTTATGAGTATAGCCCATGCTGCGGAGCGGCGCAGGGGTACAAGAAATTTGTAACAGCGTATACAGGGAAAGCGAGGTAGCAATCGTGGCACATAAAGAGAGATTATGCGTTTACTGGCATTGCCGCAGGACTGGCGGTACGGAGTGCTGGAACTGGGGCGGCAAATTTGCAGGGCAGAAATGCCCGCAAAGCGACGCTTGCGAGCATTGGAGAGCGTGCGAAATGTGCAACGGAGTAATGGGACAGTGTAAGAAAAAACAAAGGATTGAGAAAGCGAGGTAGAGAATATGGCAAAGTTTGGCATTAACGACATTCTGAACGCAAAGACGAAAGCAGCAGGGCAGCAGGCACAGACGGACGGATACAAAGAGATTTATTTAAGCCCTTACGAGGTAAAGGCAGCGCAGGAGAATACGCACCAGAAATTAGAGAACATAGAAGAGCTGGCAGACAGCTTTTTACATGTAGGACAGGAGCAGCCTACAGTATTAGCGAGGGTAAACGGGGAATACCGCATAATCGACGGACACAGACGTAATGCGGCAAATATTTTGAACTTAGAGCGGGGGCATAAGGAGTATGAGAAAGTGCTTTACCGCTTTATGGATATGAGCGAGGCAATGTATGAGCTGCGCTTATTGGCTGGCAATGGATACACGCAGGAACTTACAGCCTATGAAAAAACTAGATTAGTAGAGCGTACTAAAGCGGCGCTTATCAGAGCCAAGGAAGAGGACGGATTAGAGATACAGGGCAAAATGCGTGATTTAGTAGCAGCAATGATAAACGAGAGCAGCACAAACGTAGCCAGAATGGACGCAATCAACAACAACGCAACGCCGGAGATTAAAGAGCAGCTGAAAGAGGGCAATTTAGGTATCACTGCTGCATACGAGGCAGCCAAGCTGGACGAGGACGAGCAGAAAGAAATAGCAGAAAAGGCAGCAGCGGGCAAAAATGTGAGGGCAAAGGAAATAGCGGAAAAGGTAGCAGAGAAAAAGGCGGGGGACGATTACGAAACACCGCACCCAGAAAGCATAACGTCTTTATGCTATTCCTGCCAGAAATACAAGGACTGCAACGTAAAAACGGGAACGTGCCAGAAATGCGACCAGTACATAAATAAGGCAGAGGCTGAAAAGACAGACGAACAGCGATACAGCGAAGAGCAGGACGCTATAGACCGACAGACAAAGAAGAAATTGCAGGAGCGGACAGACGCAGAAAAAATGGAGCATCTGCCAAGCGAGGGAAACACAGAGCATAAGCAGCATGAGGTAAAAATAGTGGCATCTTATTACGAGGACGTAGTAAGCGGGAAAAAGAGCTTTGAACTGCGGAAGAATGACAGAGGCTATAAACGGGGCGACAGCCTTAAAATGCTGGAATTTAAGGACGGTAAGCACACAGGGCGCACGATTGATGCAGATATTATTTATATGCTGGAAGATTATACAGGGCTTACAGAGGGCTACTGCATTCTGGGTATCAGAGTAACAGACTATACGGGAGAGGTGTCCGAAACGGACACGGAAAGCGGGGCAGAGCATGAATAGACGGCAGCGGAAAAAGAAGAAAGCACAGGTATTTACAATTATTCTGGGCTGTACGGCGTTTTGTAAGGCAGAGCAATACGAGAAGATGCGGAAAAGCGTAGAATATCAGTTACGAACAGGCAGCGTGGTTATGCTGCCTGCATACTTGCACGTAGAGGCAATTATAAAGCAGCGAGGCGGCAGAAATGTTGAGATTAAGCAGGAAAACGAGGTAGTAAATGTTTGAGTTTATGGACGGTATAGTAGATGCACTGGAAGAATTTGTACAGGTAGCAGTAGACATAGCAGTATTTGTGATGATATGCATAGCAAAAGCGGTGCTGATAATAACAGCGCCAGTATGGGTACTGCCGTATGCAATATGGAGAAAGGGGCGTAAGCAGTGAAATACAGACAGTGGAAAAAGAACTACAAGAAAAAGCACGGAGTAAACCCGCCGTTAGAGCTGGACAAGCGAAAACAGCGCAGGCTTGTAAGAAAAATGGCAAGGCAGATAAATAAAACATTGCCAACAGCAGCAGAAACATTGGCGACAGCGCTTAACCGCTTGGTACAGAGTATAAAGCCAGCACTGGCGACGTTATGCGAGAACGTAGCAGCGGCGTTTAGCAATGTAGCGGCAGGATTGAGAGAAGAAAGCGAGGCGGTAGAAAATGACTAATATTTTACTGGGAATTATAGCACTGGAATTGCTGGCTATATTTTCAAAGCTGGACAAACTGGAAGAGGGGAGCAGAAAGCATGAATAACGTATCACTTACAGGGCGGCTTACAAGAGAGCCAGAGCTTAGATACGGCGGGCAGGATAACAGCACAGCTATTACCCGCTTTACGCTTGCAGTAGACGACGGGAAAGACACAGATTTTATAAATATTAAGTGTTTCGGGCGTACTGCGGAATGGGCGCAGAAATGGTTAAGCAAAGGCAGCAGGGTAGAGGTTACGGGCAAGATTAAAACGGGCAGCTACGAGAGCCAGCGCACGGGCGGCAAGGTATATTACACAGAGGTTGTGGCAAATAGCGTAGGATTTGGAGAGAGCAAAGCAGAGGCAGAGGCGAGAGGGCAGCAGCTGCCGGAGAGTGACGGGTTTATGAATATCCCAGAGGGAGCAGACGAAGAGCTGCCGTTTAATTAACAGAAAGCGAGGTACAGAACATGGAGCAGGAAGAAACAAAGACAACAGCGGCAGCAGGGGTGGAAATGCCGCCAGAGGCTGAAAGCTGGGTACAGCTGCACGAAAGCGAATTAACAGAGCTGATGCAGAAACAGGCAAAGGCTGCAATAACGGAACTGAAACGACAGGAAAAGCAGGAGCGGAAGAAAGAGAAATACCACAACACTTTTACGCTTATGAAATGTTACCGTGATGCGGTTTTTCATATCGAGAACGCCATAAGCGACGGGCAGCAGTTAGAGCTTAAGGGCATGACGGACGAGCAACAGCGTACGTACTTAGAGAGTATCAGACGAACACGCTTTAAGACATTGATAATGACAGCGCATATAGACAAGGCGATAGAAGAGATAGAACGCCGCAGAGAGGCAGCAGGCAGAGGCGTAGAGTACAAGGCTTTTGAAATGTATTTCATGCAGGGCATGGATTATGCGGAAATTGCAGAGGAACTGGACACAGGAAAGAATACGCCAAGGCGTTGGGTAACAGGTATCATAAACGAGCTGTCAGTATTATTGTGGGGGGTTGATGAAGAGCGCACAGCTGGCGTGGTAAAGTAATGGTAAAAACGTGGTGTTTACATGGGAAAACAAAAGAGATACAATGGTAGCATGAAAAGAGTAGGCGATAGCTTAAGCCATGTGCGGCAGCAGTTGCCTACTCTTTTTCTATTCATTCTTTAGCCTCCACCCAGCGCATGAAACTTAGGGCGCTGGGGAATGAAGAAAGAGAGGGGATAGTATGAAAGCATGGGCTAAGAGCTTTTATTTATCGGCGGCATGGGGAAAAACCAGAGCCGCTTATTTAATGTCACAAGATTATATTTGTGAACGCTGCGGGCAGCCTGCAAAGATAGTGCATCATAAGCGTTGGCTTAACAGAGAGAACATAAACGACATAAGCGTTACGTTGTGCTGGGATAACTTAGAGGCGTTGTGCCAAGACTGCCACAACAAGGAACACCACAAACAGGAGAGGCATAAGCGGTATCGGTTCGACGAGAACGGCGGCATACTCCCCCCATATCAGAAAAATAATTAAAGGGGGCGAATACCGAAGGGGGATACCCTAAAATTACCCTACGGGCGTGCGCACGGGTGGTGTAGGGGGTGTGGTGCGGCGCAGGAATGGAAAGCGGGGTAAAGGAATGGCAACAAAGAAAGAGAAAACCAAAGAACAGAGGATAAAGACCGAAAAGACCAGACTTAAGGGAATTTTTAAGGACTTAGACGAAAACAAAAGAAAATTAGTAACGCCGCTGATAGAAAAGGCTGCATTTATGAGCATTGAGCTGGACGACTTGCAGGCGAAACTTGAAAAAGACGGCTGGACGAGTGAGTACCAGAACGGGCAGAACCAGTGGGGAACAAAGAAAAGCCCAGAGGCAGAAACCTACATAGCGCTTAGTAAGAACTATGCAGCAGTGATTAAGCAGCTTACGGAATTAGTACCAGCTGCGAAACGAAAGACAAGCAGGCTGGCGGCTTTGCGGGAAGAGTAAGCAATATTGCCGCCTTATCGAAATTATATCTATGAGTACCACGCAAAGATTACAAGCGGCGAAATCATAGCGGGAAAATGGATAAAGAAAATATACGAAATCATTATAAACGGGCTGCAAAAGCAGGAGTATTTTTTTAATGCAAAGGCTGCGAATAAGGCTATACGGTTCATAGAGAACTTTTGCCACCACAGCAAGGGACGTAATGATTTAATCAAGTTGGAGCTATGGCAGAAAGCCATAGTTTCTGTTATTTTTGGCATACAGGACGCAGAAAAAATACGTATTTTCCGTGAAATTTTTATTGTAATTGGCAGAAAAAACGGAAAAAGTTTATTTGCATCTGCGATTATTGCATATATGGCGTACTTAGAGCCAGAGTATGGACAAGAAATATACTGCTTAGCGCCGAAATTAGACCAAGCGGCGCTGGTGTATGACGGATTTTATCAAATGGTACAGGCAGAGGACGAGTTAGCGGAGCTGGCAAAGAAACGGCGCAGCGATATTTATATTGCGGAGAGCAACACGGTAATAAAACCGATTGCTTTTAATGCCAAGAAGTCAGACGGATTTAACCCGCAGCTTGTGGTATGTGATGAAATGGCAGCATGGAGCGGGGACGCTGGACTAAAGCAGTATGAGGTTATGAAATCCGCTTTAGGCGCACGTACTCAACCTATGATATTGAGCATAAGCACTGCCGGATATATCAACGACAGTATTTATGATGAACTAATGAAACGTAGCACAAGTTTCTTGAAAGGAAACAGCAAAGAGCGCAGGCTATTACCATTCCTTTACATGATTGATGATGTGGAGAAGTGGAACGACATAGACGAACTGAAAAAGGCTAACCCTAACATGGGCGTATCCGTAAAAGAAAGTTTCTTTATGGACGAGATAGCAGTAGCAGAGGGCAGCTTAAGTAAAAAAGCAGAGTTCCTTACAAAGTATTGCAATATCAAGCAGAACAGCTCTATTGCATGGCTGGAATATCAGACGGTAGAGAACGCCGGAGTAGAAAAGACCTTAGAGGACTTTAGGGACTGCTACGCAGTGGGCGGTATCGACTTAAGCCAGACAACGGACTTAACGGCAGCCAGTGTGGTTATTCAGAAAGACGGTACACTGTATGCGTTTACACAGTTCTTTATGCCACGGGGCAGGCTGGAATACTTACAGGCTACGGACGGCGTGCCGTATGACATATTCGTTAAAAAGGGGCTGATAACCTTAAGCGGCGAGAATTACGTAGATTACCACGACGTTTACGGCTGGTTTACTATGCTGCTGGAAGATTACGGCATACGACCGTTGAAAATCGGCTACGACAGATACAGCGCCCAGTACCTTATTACCGATATGGCAAATTATGGTTTTCACATGGACGACGTTTACCAAGGCGAAAACCTTACACCAGTTATACGGGAGTTTGAGGGCATCATAAAAGACGGCGATTTTAAGATTGCCGACAACAATTTACTAAAGACGCATTTCTTAAATGTTGCGCTTAAGCACAACATGGAAACAAGAAAATTCAGACCTATAAAAATCGAGCAGCGGGCGCATATCGACGGCTTTGTATCTGTCATAGATGCAATGACCGTGCGGCAGAAATACTGGGAAGAGTGCGGCGAGCTGCTTAAAAATGCCGCATAGAAAGGAGTGTAAACGGCATGAAATTTTTAGACTATCTTTTTCATGGCAAAGAATTAAAAGCCATAGGTAATTATTTCAAAATGCTGAACGGATACAGCCCGACGTTTACCAGCTTTAGCGGCGGCGTGTATGAAATGGATTTGACCAGAACGGCTATAAATAATTTTGCCACACATTGCAGCAAGCTAAAGCCGGAGATAGAGGGCAGCGCCCTTAAGTCGCTGGAAAAGACATTGCAGCATAAACCCAACTACTTTATGGATACAACAAAATTTATAAAGCGTCTGGCAACGTATGTAGCGGTGGAACACACCGCTTTTATTATACCTATCGAGGACGAATACGGGCGCTTATGTGGCTGGTATCCGCTGCGGGCTGAACGCTGCGAGGTGGTAGAGAGCGAGGGACAATTATATTTACGGTATCTGTTTGCAAATGGCAGCTATGGAGCTATTGAGTTTGAGCGTGTAGGCATTATGACAGACTTTGAATATAAAGACGACCTTTTCGGAGAGGACAACAGCACGCTTGCACCAACTATGCAGTTGATACATACGCAGAATGAGGGAATTATAAACGCTGTAAAAAATTCGGCAAATATCCGCTTTCTGGCAAAGGTGGCAAATATACTGAAACCAGAGGATATAAAGAAAGAGCGGAAACGCTTTACAGAGGATAACTTAAGCGCCGACAACGATAGCGGCATGATTATTTATGATAACAAGTTTAGTGAGCTGAAACAGGTAGAAAGCAAACCGTATACGCCAAACGCATTGCAGATGCAGCACATACAGGAAAATGTATGCACGCATTTTGGCACAAATATGGATATTCTGCAAAATAAATTTGATGAAAATACATGGAATGCTTACTACGAGGGGAAAATAGAGCCGTTTGCAATACAGCTATCGCTTGTTATGACAAATATGAGCTTTACAGAGAGAGAAAGAGCCTGCGGCAATGCTATTTTCTTTTCTGCAAACCGCCTGCAATACGCCAGCAACGCCACAAAGTTAAGCGTAAGCACACAGCTTTTTGACCGTGCGCTACTAAACAGAAACGGCGTAATGGATATATGGAACATGGCACACGTTGAGGACGGGGAAAAGTATTATATCCGAAAGGAATATACAGAGGTAAGCGAACTGCACAAAGGAAGTGAGCAGCCAGTTATCATACAGCAAGTACCGCAGCAGACAGAACCAGCAGCGGGAGAAGAGCCGCAGAAAGGACAGGAAGAGAAAGAGGGTGTAAATAATGCCAGTTAAGAAAGAACGGGAATATAGAACGCTGGTAGCGCCTCTGGCTGCGCAGAGTTCCGGCGAAAAGCGCTTACAGTCGGAGTGCTACGTAGAGGGCTACGCTACTACATTTAATGCGCCATACCTTTTATATGAGTTTGAGGACGGCACAAAGATTTACGAAAGAATAGACGCACACGCATTAGACAGCGCAGACATGAGTGATGTTATCATGCAGTACGACCATGAGGGCAGAGTATTTGCCAGACAGTCAAATAATACGCTGATTTTAGAGCCGGACGTAAAGGGGCTTTTCGCGGCAGCAGACTTAAGCCGGACAGACTTAGCCCGTGGGCTGTATCAAGACATAAGCGCAGGAATGATTACTAAAATGTCATGGGCGTTTACAGTGGCAGAGGAAAGCTACGACAGAGAAACACATACAAGAACAATTTTGAAAATCAAAAAGGTTTATGATGTATCAGCCGTGAGTATTCCGGCAAATAACGATACTGAAATAAGCGCCCGTGCTTTTGCGAGTAGGAGTTATGAGCGGGAGCGGCAGGAGTTGCTTAAGAGGCGGGCAGCAATACTAAAGATTAAGGCGAGCTTATAAAAATCAAAACAAAAAAGGAGAACACAGACTATGAGATTAAAGGAAATTGAGGCAAGATTAGCCGAAATCAAAGAAGAGCTTAACACCAGAGCGGCAGAGCTTACGGACGAGGAAATTACAAAACTGGAAACAGAGGTAACAGACTTACAGGAAGAGCGTACCGCTTTACTGGCAGCGGCAGAGAAACGTAAAAAGCTGCTTGAAAGAATTGCAGCAGGAGAGCCGACAGGTGGAGCGGGAGCAGATACCACGCTGCTTAGAAATTTCAAGGGAGCAGGCGGCGCAGGAGCAGGAGAACCAGAGGACAAATACGACACTACGGCATACAGAAAAGCGTTTATGAATTATGTATGCAGAGGCGTTGCTATTCCGGCAGAGTACAGAGCAGCTGAAACCACCACCACAGCAGACAGCGGCGCTGTGATTCCGACAACTATTATGAATGAAATTATCCAGAAACTGGAAAGCTACGGCAGCATTTATGCAAAGGTGCGTAAGATTAACGTACAGGGCGGCGTTTCCATTCCGATTGCAGACTTAAAGCCTACTGCACACTGGATTACAGAGGCAAAGAGCAGCGACGACCAGAAAGCATCTGCTAAAAATTCCGTAACTTTCAATTATTACGGTTTGGAGTGCAAAATTTCCCAAAGCATTTTAGCAAATGTAGTAACATTGAAAATGTTTACTGATTTGTTCGTACCTATGGCAACAGAGGCAATGGTAAAGGCTATCGAAATTGCCATTTTCAACGGTACAGGCGAGGGGCAGCCGCTGGGCGTTCTGAAAGACAGCAGGGTAACAGCTGTAATTACTCTGACACCGGAAGAGTATGCAAGCTGGAACGGCTGGCACAAGGTAAAAGGCAAAATGAAAAAGGCGTACAGAAACGGCAGCTTTGTTATGAACCAGTCCACTTTTGATACTGGCATTGACGGCATGGAAGATAAGAACGGGCAGCCTATCGGACGCACAAACTACGGCGTGAACGGAGAGGAAACATACCGTTTTATGGGTAAGAATGTGGAAACTGTAGAGGACGACGTTTTACCGAGCTGGGACGACGCAAACGAGGGCGACGTAATCGCAGTATTTATGAATTTCTCTGATTACGTTATCAATACCAACATGGAAATGCAGGTAGTGAAATGGACAGACCACGACAACAACAAGATTAAGAATAAGTGCTTAATGGTAGTGGACGGCAAAGTAGCTGACGCTGCGGGCATTATCTTAGTTAAAAAGGGTGTAACAGCAGTGTAAGAAAGCGAGGCAGAGCATGAAAGGATACTTAGACGCAAAAGAGCTGGAAAGCTATAAGAAAGAGGATTTGCAGGAACTGGCAAAGCAGCTGGGCGTAGATGCAGAGGGAACAAAGAAAGAAATTGCTGCACGCTGCGCAGCCGTCGAGGTAGACATACCAGACGACAACGAGCTTACGGAAGAGGACAAAAAAGCAGCAGCCGAGGCAGCAGCAGAGGCGGCAGCCGAGGCAACAGCGAAAGCCGAAGAGGAAAAGGCGGCAGCAGAGGCGGCAGCTAAAGCCGAGGAAGAAAAGAAAGTAGCAAGGCTGGTAAAAGTGAAAGTAAAGCGCCGTTTCCGTGATATGGAATTAAACCAGATTAAGGTTGCTGGGGACGCTTACACCGTAAGCAGAGAACGTGCAGCAGTTCTGGAAGAGGCAGGCGTAGCAGCAGTAATAGAAGAGTAAGAAAGAGGGTGCAGGCTGTGGCAGCAGATACCACAACATTAACCGAGAAAATGCGGGCGGCGCTGCGTATCAGCAGCACCAGTGAGAAAATCACAGAGGAAATAAACGACTGTATAGCCGCCTGCAAAGCTGATATGAAAAACGACGGCGTAAAAGTGATAAAAGAGACAGACGGGTTGATTATCAGAGCAATTACACTGTATTGCAAGGCAGAGTTTGGTTTTAACAATGCTGCGGAACAATTTAGAAAGTCATACGACGCACTTAAAATGCGCTTATCTTTATCAGCAGAATACAACACAGCGCCGCAAGTGTCCGAAACGGACACCAACAGCACAGAAAGTGGGGTGTAAAGCGGTGGAGTGGCTGGACGAATTAACACTTATTGCAGAAACAACAGCAGAAAACAGGGTAAATAAAAACGGCTTTGCAGTAAAGCCGGAAGAAAGCCCCCGCACTGTATTCTGCAACAAAAAATCAGTAGGGTACAGTGAATATTTTAAGAGCCAGCAGACAGGAAAACTGGTAGAGGCAAAGTACGAGGTACACAAGGCAGATTATGGCGGCGAGGACGTAGTAGAAGTAAACGGGCGGCGCTATTTTGTACTTAAGACCTACGATACAGGAACAGACACCATAGAGCTTACGCTTACAGATTTACGCCACAGAAACGAGGTGTAAGCATGGGAGAGTTTAACACAGTCGGGCTGGAAGATATTATAGACGCTTTCAGCCGGAGAGAGGCGGCTACAGTTGAGGCAGTCCCCAAAATGCTTAAAGCTGGTGCTGATGTGCTGATAGAGGCACAGAGAGCAGAGGCACAGGCAATGGGACTGAATGAAACGGGCGGTTTTATCAATTCCATAAAAGCTACGGGCGTAAAGGGCGACGATACGGAGAAATACGTAGAGATATACCCACAGGGACGGGCAAAGCATGGAAACGACAGAAAAGGAGATAAAAGCAAGGTGCGCTATGCAACAATCGGCTTTGTGGCAGAGTACGGCACAAGTAGCCGCGCTGCACGCCCTTATATGAAAGTGGCAAACGAAAAGGCGCACGAAAAGGTAGTAGAGGCACAGCGCAGTATATGGGAGAGTGAAACAGGCGAATGAGTATACAGGAGATTTTAGAAAGCGCAGGGTTGCCAGCCCAGAGAGGCGTTTACACTGGACGGGATAAGCCAGACGCATATTATACGTTTCTACGGCTGCTGGGTACGCCTGCGGTAAATGCAGACGACGAAGAGAAAGAGCGCAGGGAAATGTATAGAGTTACGCTTTTCCATAAGGGCGATTTTGAGGCGCAGCTTGATAAGACAAAAGAGGTATTGAAAGCAGCAGGCGTTTATATCAACAGCATAGACGCAGAAAGCTACGAAACAGAAACGGGGTACTGGTTAGTGCCTATCACAGTCGAGATTTTGAAAGAGGAGTGATTAAACAATGACACTGGGACTGAAAGATTTATATTACGCCGTATGCACAGAGGCAGACGGAGCAGAGAGCTACGGGACACCTAAGAAAATGGCAGAGGCAATGAGCGCCGATTTATCCGTAAAGACAGCAGACGGCAGCTTGTATGCAGACGACACATTAAGCGAGAGCGTCACGGAGTTTGCAAGCGGAACGCTTAAGCTGGGAATTAAAGACCTTACGCCGGAAGTGCTGGCAGAGCTGCTGGGGCAGGCAGTAGATAAGAACAGCGTAGTATGGGCGGGAAAAGAGGACGAGCCGCCGTATGTTGCTGTAGGGTTCAGAGCTAAGAAAACGGGTGGTAAATACCGTTACGTATGGCTGCTTAAAGCAAAATTTAAAGTACCGTCTGAAAAGTACGAAACAAAGGGCGAGAGTATCAAGTTTAACACGCCGGACATTGAGGCATCTTTTACAACAAGAAAGAAAGATAACTTGTGGAAAGCAGACTTTGTGGGAACAGAGGAAAGCGCAGCGGCTAAAACGTGGTTTACAGCAGTGCCGGAAAAGGCAGCAGCAATGGAAAGTGTATAAAACAGGAAAGGAGAGAGGCGTAGCATGGGCTGCGCCTTAATTTTATATCATGGGAGCATTAAAGAGCGGGGCTTTTCCCGTAGAGCTGAACGGCAAAGAATATGGTTTACTTTTTTCACTGAACGCATTAGACGAAGTGCAGGAAAAGTTTGGGGGCTACGACAAATTAAGTGAGGTATTCAATAAAGATAACCCAAACCTTTTTAAAGATACAAGGTGGTTACTTACGCTGCTTATTAACGAGGCACTTTTAGCAGAGGACGAAAACGCCCAGCTGCTTGAAGAGAAGAGGGTAGGCAGACTGATACACGCAGGAAATTTGCAGGAAGTACAGAACGCTATTTTTAAATCGTTCTACAGAGGAACTGCGGGAGACAACAGCGACACAGAGAACGAAAACGACGGAGAAGAAACAACAGAAGAGGGAAACAGGGCAGCCGTGCAGGAAAATTAGATACTGCACGGCTTTTGTATATTGCAGTAGTGCTTTTGAGATACAGGGAACGTGAGGCATGGAGAAAAACACCATACCAGATAACGACACTGTTTAAATATCACAAGGAATATAACCCGCACATTTTCCGACAGGAACAGGCGGGAACATCAGCAGCTACAGAAAACATGGACGATATAGACATAGCGTTAGGGGGCTTTTAATTATGGCAGATAAGACGCAGAACGTCAAAACAAGGTTAAGTTTTGACGGAGAGGCAGAGTATAAAGCAGCCTGCAAGGAAATTAACAGCACCCTTAAAGTGCTTAATTCTGAAATGAAACTTGTAACGGCTGAATATAAGGACAATGCAAGCAGCGTAGATGCGCTGAAAGCAAAGCAGGCGGTACTACAGAAAACATACGACGAGCAGGCAAAAAAGGTAAAAGAAACCGAGGCGGCTTTAGAAAAATGTCGCAAGGCAACAGGAGACAATAGCGAAGAAAGTAAAAAACTTGAAACCCAGTTAAATTACCAGAAAGCAGCGCTTGTAAAGACAGAGCAGGAATTAGGCAAAACGACTGACGAAATGGAAAAAGCAGAAAAAGCCGCTGACGAAATGGGAAAGGAAATAAAAGACAGCGGGGAACAGGCAGACGACGCAAAGGGAAAATTTTCTGGATTTACAAGCGTGCTAAGCGGAATGGGTACAGCGCTTAAAGCAGCAGCAGCGGCGACGGCGGCAGCAGTTGCGGGAGCGGCAACAGCCATAGGAGCGCTTACCACAAAAGCGATAGAGGGATACGCAGCACAGGAACAGCTTGTAGGCGGTGTAGAAACTCTTTTCAAAACGTCGTCTGATACGGTTGTTGGTTATGCAAACGGCGCATATAAAACAGCCGGAATGTCTGCAAATAAGTACATGGAAACAGTTACCAGCTTTTCAGCGTCGCTGCTTGCCAGTATGAATAATGACACGGCAGCGGCAGCAGAAAAGGCAAACGTGGCAATTACGGATATGTCAGACAATGCAAATAAAATGGGTACTGATATATCGCTTATACAGAACGCCTATAACGGTTTTGCAAAGCAGAATTATACCATGCTGGATAACTTAAAACTGGGATATGGCGGTACAAAAGAGGAAATGCAGCGACTGCTTGATGATGCAAGCAAGCTATCCGGCATTAAGTATGATATTTCATCATATTCAGACGTTGTAGACGCTATTCACGTCGTACAGACGGAAATGGGCATAACAGGGACAACGGCAAAAGAGGCAAGTACAACAATAGAGGGTTCGGTTAGTTCTATGAGTTCAGCGTGGGACAACTGGGTAGCTGGAATGGCAGACAGCGAGGCGAATTTCTCACAGCTTACAAGCAATCTGGTAGACAGTATTGTAACAGTGGTAGGGAATATAGCACCGAGGGTAATAGAAACAGTGCCGAGGCTGGTAAGCGGACTGGGAGAAATCGTAGAGCAGCTTGCAACGTATATACCACAGGTTATACAGGAGTTATTACCGCCTTTAATGAGCGGCGTACAGGACTTGCTTAATACGCTGGTTGGAATGCTGCCGGAAATGATAAGCATAATCGGGCAGATTATACCGACAATCATAGATACGCTGCTTACTATATTACCGCAGCTTTTAGAGGCAGGCGTACAGATTATTACGGAATTGGCGCAAGGTATCGCACAAGCGTTACCTACATTGCTGCCAACAATCGTAACGGTGGTTACGAACATTGTAACCATGCTGATAGAAAATATACCGTTGCTGATTACAGCAGCATTACAGCTGCTTACGGGGCTGGCACAGGGGCTGGTAGCAGCGCTGCCTGTACTGATTGAGGCACTGCCGGAAATCATAACGGCTATCATAAATGCACTGGTTGAGGGCATACCGCTTATTATTGAAAGTGCGGGCGATATTATAGTTGCATTGATTGACGGCATCATAGATGCAATACCGCTTTTAATCGCAGCCATACCGCAGATTATAGCAGCCATTGTAACAGGACTGATTACGGGACTGCCTAAGATTTTGACGGCGGCAGGCAAGCTGGTAACGACAATCATAAATAAAATAAAAGAGCTACCTACTCTGATACCGCAGGCAATCGTTGCGGGCGTTGAGAAAATAGCAGAGTGGGGCGCAAATATGCAGGAAAAAGGCGGCACAGTTATAACAGGTTTTGTAACGAAAGTTATAGATATTGTTAAGGAGCTGCCGCAGAAAATCTGGAACAGTATAGTAAGCGCAGTAACCAGAGTGGCTACGTGGGGTAACAATATGCTTACGAAAGCCAAAGAGGTAATGAACGCCATGGTAACAGGCGTTATTACGATTGTTAAGGAACTGCCGCAGAAAATCTGGAACAGCATAGTAGGGGCAGTTACCAAAGTGGCTACGTGGGGCAACAATATGCTTACGAAAGCCAAAGAGGTAATGAATGCCATGGTAACGGGCATTGTTACGATTGTTAAGGAAATACCGCAAAAGATTTATAACAGCATTTCTGGTGCAATTTCCAAAGTGGCTACATGGGGTACAGAAGTAAAGAACAAAGCCGTAGAGGGCATGAGAAATGTAATTACTGGAATAGCAGACGTATTTAAGGATATTGGCAGTACGTTTGCAGGGTTCGGTAAAAACATGGTAGAAGGCATCTGGAACGGCATAAGCGGCGCTACGAGGTGGATAAAAGACAAAATAAGCGGCTGGGTAGGCAATGTTACCGACTTCCTTAAGGATTTATTTGGAATTGCCAGCCCGTCTAAGCTGATGCGTGACGAAATCGGCGTATATCTGGCGCAGGGTATCGGCGTTGGCTTTTCTAATGAAATCGGCGGCGTTAAGAAAATGATTGAGGACAGCGTACCGCAGGAGTTTGACGTAGACGCAAAGGTAAATGTAGGCAATGAATTTAAGTATGATAACGACGACAAAAAGCCAAAGCCGAGAGGCGGCGGCAGTGCAGCAGGCGGCGTAGTTGTCAATCAGTATATTTATGCGAATACCACGGACTATGCAAAACAGCAGAAAGAGGCAGCCCGACAGTTCAGAATGATAGCAAGGACGGTGTAACACATGGAAAATGAAAAACTGACTTACATAAATTCAAGGGGCGAGCGGTTAGAGCTGGGAGTAGACAGCGTATACCATTGCAATATAAGTAAAGACGTAGAGGGCATTTCCGGCGTTACGAGCGTCATTTACAGCACAAACAGTATGGGACAGCACGGCGACACCTACGTAGGGCAGCGTATCGAGGCGAGGGACATAGACGTAGTGGGACATATCAACACACGGGACAAGGCGCAGGCATTGGAACTGCGCCGCCGTATGCTTAAGATATTTAACCCAGAGCTTAGCGCTACGCTGGTGTATGAGTACGGCGGCTTTAAGCGTGTGATTGATTGCAGGGCGTATGGAGAGCCTAAGATACTAAAGAAAGAGGTACTTTATGAGTTTGATTTACAAATAGAGTGCCTTAACCCGTTCTGGCGGGAAGAGGAAGAAACAAAAGAGGATATAGCAAGCTGGGTGGCTGCGTGGCATTTCCCTTGCGTTATCGAAAAGGACAGCACAAAGAGCATGATATACGGATACCGAGCGGAAAGCGTAATAGTGGACTGCTACAACGAGGGCGACGTATCAACAGGAATGAGGATAAGGTTTACAGCACTGGGGACAGTTTCAAACCCGATACTGCTTAATGTGGATACCGAGGAATTTATACAGATTAACGCCACTATGAAAACGGGCGACGTGATAGAGATTAACACGAAGTACGGCAGCAAGGGCGCTAAGCTGATAAGGGACGGCGTAGAAACCGACTATTTCCGCTACATTGATGTAGACAGTACATTTATGCAGCTTGCCATAGGCGACAATATGTTTAGATATGATGCAGCCAGCGGCGTAAATTCTCTGGAAGTATCCATATTCTACAGCAAGGAATTTTTAGGAGTGTGACGGTATGGAGCTTAGAGTATTCGACAAGACAGTACAGCCGCTGGGAGCTATAGACGAGCTGGCAAGCCTGCTATGGCATACAAAGTATTTTGACGTAGGAACTTTTAGCCTGCTTGCGCCGATTACGGACAATAACAGCCGTTTGCTGGTAGAGGGTAACTTAATAACCAAGCACGACGGAAAAAAGGAAGTAAAGACCGCCGACGGCGGCGTATGGCGCAGGGCAGCGCAGATAACCTACGTACACATTACCAAAGACGAGAACGGCTTAGAGCAGTTAGAGGCACAAGGCTATATGCTTAGCTGGTGGCTTAATAAGCGCTGCATTTATCCGCAGATTGTGGCGACAGGTACAAACCAGTATCTTATAAACCTTATGGTAAAGAACAACTGCGGCAGCGCAGCAGGAACAAAGCGGCGTTTTCCATTGCTTACATTTCTGGCGCAGGAAACCATAGACGGCGTGGCGGTTGAATATGCAAACGAGGTATACGCACAACTGGGGCAGGAAGTAAAGGCAAGGGCGCAGGCTGGAAAGCTGGGCTATGACATTCTGCTTAACGAAAGAGAGAGACTGTTTGGCTTTTATCTGTATAAGGGCTGTCTCTTATACACATCTGACG
>ENA-OYZF01000403-OYZF01000403.1-human-gut-metagenome-genome-assembly--contig:-NODE-403-length-19005-cov-5.789974_pt1 | contig 19005 bp, 9 predicted proteins | sample MGYA00244074_ERZ653472 | MGnify/ENA primary metagenome ERZ653472 (study PRJEB26926, sample SAMN06165179) | human gut metagenome | biome: ENVO:00009003; feature: ENVO:2100002; material: ENVO:00002003... | reverse complement strand
GAGATCGCTCAGTGTCTCGTGGGCTCGGAGATGTGTATAAGAGACAGCTTCAAGATCAGAGCTTCGTATGGTATCGTAGGTAACGACCGACTTGGTAACGACACACGTTTTCCGTTCCTTTCTACCATGACCGAAGGTAGTGGAGCCGGTATCTGGGGAAGTGGCAAGAATATAGCAGAAAGCCAGGAGGCGTCCCAAAACTTACGCTGGGAAAAAGCAAAGAAGTTCGATATAGGTATTGACGGACAACTATTTAATAGTAGTGTGGAGTTTACAGTCGACTTTTTCAGTGAACGCCGTACGGGAATTTTCCAGCAACGTGCAAGTATTCCCGATGAAATGGGATTGGCTACGCTGCCTTGGGCAAACGTAGGCGAAATGAAAAGTTGGGGAGCGGATGGTAACATCTCATACACTTACCGGTTCAAAAATGATATGAGCCTGACAGGACGCGCCAACTTCACTTACTCTAACAATAAACTGCTTGAATACGAACAAAGCGGAATTAAATATCCCTACCAAGCATGGAAAGGAACACCTTGGGGAACTCAACGCGGATTAGTTGCCTTAGGACTATTCAAAGACCAGGCAGATATTGATTCAAGCCCCAAACAAACCTTCGTAACCAGTGTAATGCCGGGTGATATCAAATACAAAGATATCAATGGCGATGGTAAAATTGACAGTTACGATGAAGTACCTATCTGCTACTCCAATGTTCCACGTCTGCAATACGGTTTCGGTCTGGAATTCCATTGGAAAAGACTGACTGTAAGTGCCCTGCTTGAAGGAGTAGGCCAAGTGAACTTTCTGTATGGAGGCAGTGGTTTTCACCCTTTCAACGGTGGACAAACAGGAAACGTACTCAGCATTGTAGCGGATGCCAGCAATCGCTGGACACCGGCTTCTTATTCCGGAACCAAAGACACGGAGAATCCGAATGCCCGTTTTCCGCGTCTCACCTACGGAGAAAACAAAAACAATAGTCAGACATCCACATTCTGGATTGCAGACGGATCTTATGTACGCTTGAAAAATGTACAGATTATGTATGACATCACTCTGCCATGCTTCAAGAAGATCGGCTTGCAAGGTTGCCAGATCAGCTTGATCGGTGATAATCTTCACTGCTGGGACAAGATCAAACTATGGGATCCGGCACAAGCGTCTGACAACGGTGCGGTTTACCCGCTGCAACGTGTATTTACCATACAGGCAAATCTTCAGTTCTAAACCTAAAAAACGATATGATTATGAATACCAAATATACATTTAAAGCTCTTCTTTGCGGCATATCCATCTGGGCAGGGATGAGTCTCGGATTAACCTCATGCGAGTCTTATCTGGATGTGGATTCTTACTTCTACGACCAGACAAATATTGATTCAATCTTTCAAAGTAAAGTTCGCGTCAATGAATACATTAATGGCATTGCCACCATACTACCGGATGAAAGTAAACTGTTCACCTCCTCTTATTTCCCGTTCGGCATGGGTTCCGACGAATGCTTCGCATCGTGGGCGGACGATTATGGGAAAAATGAGAAAGACCCTTACAGACATGCCGCAATGGCTCTGTTGCTGGGAGATGAAACTCCCCAAAGCGCGAACTATAATAACTGGGGAAGCTTTTATAAAGGTATCCGCAAAGCCAACATCGTGTTGACCCGCATCAGCGAATGTAAAGATTTGTCAGATATGGAACGCCGTGACTATACAGGACGCACTTACTTCTTGCGCGGATATTTCTATTTCAGTTTGCTGCGCCAATACGGACCGGTGCCTATCGTTCCCGACAAGCCTTTCGATGCCGATACCCCATCCGACGAAGCCTCTATCGAACGAAGCACATACGATGAGTGCATAGACTACATCTGTAGTGATATGGAAAAGGCGGCGGAATTCCTCCCGGATTCCCGTACACAACAATTCCAGTACATTGCAAGCAAAGGTGCAGCATTAGCGGTAATCTCTCGCCTACGCCTTTATGCGGCAAGCCCATGGTATAACGGAAATACCCGCTATGCGGACTGGAAAACAGCCGATGGGCGGAATTTCATTTCTCAAAACAACGATAACTCTAAATGGGGTGTAGCCGCTGTAGCTGCCAAACGAATCATTGATATGGGAAAATACGCACTCTATACAACTGCCCGTACAGAAAGAACACAGGAACTCCCGTCCAATATTTCACAGGCCGGTTTCCCTGACGGGGCCGGTAATATCGATCCTTACGCATCTTACAAGAGCCTGTTCGATGGTTCTGTGAATGCAGAGTTAGTTCCGGAATATATTTATTATTGCAATGCCATAGTGAAAGAGAACTCTCCTCAATGGCTGGCGACCCCTACCGCTCTGGGAGGTGCCAACGGTATAAACCTCTGTATGGATTTGATTGATTCCTATAAAATGATAGATGGATATGACATCCACCATTCCAGCGCAAACTATCCTTACCCTGATGCCTCTCATGCAGGTGATCCGATAGATATTGCTTACAGGGTATCTGACGGCTATACCGTGAATGGCAATGTAGCCAAAGTAGATGCTTACCGTGAACCTCGCTTTTACGCAACCATAGGATATAATCATTGTATCTGGCCTGGAACTTCTTATGTAGGCAATGACCCGGTGACCAATGTAGAAGTGACTTATTACTCTGATGGTAATGCAGGCCCCCTTCCTGAATATCCGGACAACTATAACTGTACAGGCTATACGCTCCGCAAATACATCAATCAGGAAGATAACATGAAAGGTTCCTGCCGTGCCAAAACATTTGCCGTATTCCGCTATGCGGAAATCCTCCTCAATTATGTAGAGGCATTAAATGAATTGGAAGGAAGTTATACGGATGAAGCCACAGGTATCACCGTGACCCGTAATACAGAAGAAATAAAGAAGTATTTCAATATGATACGTTATCGTGCCGGTATGCCGGGCATTACCGATGCCGAACTGAACAGTAGAGACGATATGCGTGAAGCTATTAAGCAGGAACGTAAAGTGGAGTTTGCCCTCGAAGGGCTTCGCTACCATGATTTACGCCGTTGGGGCGATGCGGACGCAGCTTATAATACAAAGATTATCGGCTGGAACACCAAAGCCAGAGTAAATAACCGTACCGGATTCTACACCCGTACAATATGGGATTCAGAGAGAATACAGAAGCGTGTATTTACACAGAAGATGTACTTCTTCCCCATCCCACAGACAACGTTGGATCATAATGCAAAACTGGTTCAGAATCCAGGCTGGTAATTAACTTTAATATTAAGACAATTATGAAAAAGCATATTTTATTTTCATTAGCAATAGGTTCGCTCTTTGTACTCACCGGATGTGAGAACACCAATGTTTGGGAAGAGGAACAGTATATAAAACAAGCCTATCTCGTAGGTATCGGAGAAGAAGGAGCATTAGTGACCCGCAACGTCAACTATGCGGACGAAAGTGCAGAAACTTTCGTATCGGTAGGCACCAGCGGCTCATTGAATCCGGATGGGGACATTCACTGTACATTGATTGAAGATCCCTCAGGCATCACTTCTTACAATCAAAAATATAAATCGAGTACGGAAATCCAATATCAGGCACTTCCTGCGGCCAATTACAACATATCTTCAATGAATGCAGTGATCCGTGCCGGAGAATCTTATGCCCGCATACCTGTTGCCATCCACCCGGAAGGATTACATTGTGATTCCTTATACGCCCTTCCGCTGAAAATGGAATCTTGCAAAGAGTACCCTGTTGCACAAGCTGAAACAGTGGTTCTGTTCGCTATAAAGACCTACAACAACTACTCGGGATACTACAATTACATCGGTACCAACAACGGAGCTTCCTTTAGTTTGATTCGTAATGCCGTTGCCGTAAACAAGAACACAATTCGTATTTATTATACAGGTACTGAGGAACTGGCAAGAGCGAAAGATACCGGACTCACCATTACAGTGAACGAAGATAACACACTCAGCCTTGCCGGATGGAAGAACCTGAATGTTACAGAGGGAAGCGGAAGCTACGATCCTCAAAACAAAACATTCAGCTTTACATGCAAGGTGAATGGGAATGAAGTGGAAGCCTATTTAATATCGGCAACGGCAAGCGAAGAATAATCGTAACCGGAAAGGATATATTAAAAACCACCACAGATTATACAGATAAAAACAGATACTTGCTTCTTCAATATAAACAATCTGTGAGTATCAGTGTAATCCGTGGTGAATTATTAATTACATAAATGAACTATTATCATGAGAGAAAAAAACATCAAAAGAGTGTTCTTGTGTTGTCTCACCGCTTTGGCTGTTAATACCTATGCCCAGAATTTCAACTGGGTCAGCAGTACAGAAGGCAACACTTGGAAACAATCAAAAGTGAAATTACAATCGAGCGCCGGCCAAACCCCGCTTTTAGATATCAGCGGAACGGAAGAAGGCACCACATTCAAAGCATGGGGAACCACTTTCAACGAACTGTGCTGGGATGCCTTGAACATGCTCACCCGTGATGAACAGGACGACCTGTTGAAGAAAATGTTTTCCCCTGAAGGAGAACTTCGTTTCAACAGAGGCCGTATTTCGATGAATGCCAATGACTATGCCCGTGACTGGTATAGCTGCGACGAAGTATCAGGCGACTTCCAACTGAAGTATTTCAATATCAACCGTGATAAACTGGCTATTATCCCCTTTGTCCGTGCAGCGCAAAAGTATAATCCGGGTATGACTTTCTGGATGTCTCCCTGGTCACCTCCCAGCTGGATGAAAATTAACAATGACTATCCGGTTCGCAGTGACAGGACTAATAAGATGTCGCCTCTGTCTGATGTAGTACTCTATGAGGATAATACGGAGACACGCGATAACGTCTTCCCCCGACAACTCGCAGTGAATGACTACATGATTCAGGACCCACGCTATCTGCAAACTTATGCCAACTTCTTCTGTAAGTTCATTGATGCTTATAAAGAACAAGGAATTCCCATCGATATGATCATGTATCAGAATGAAGCATACAGTTATACCCCGTATCCCGGTTGTGCCTGGACAGCTGAGGGTACCGTACGTTTCAACGTAGAGTATCTGGCACCCACATTAAAGAAGCGCCATCCGGAAGTAGCTCTCTACCTTGGTACTTTCAATACCAACCGCTATGACTATGTTGATAAAATACTTTCCGATCCACGCATGCCGCAAAGCGTTCAGGGAGTTGGCTTTCAGTGGGAAGGAGGACAGATACTGCCTAAAATACGTGCCAAATACCCCCAGTACAAGTATATGCAGACAGAAAGCGAATGCGGTGGGGGCACCTTCGACTGGAAAGCGGGCGAACACACCTTTCATCTGATTAACCACTACCTGGGTAATGGCTGCGAAGAGTACACCTTCTGGAACAATACCCTCTGCGATAACGGTGAAAGTCCCTGGGGTTGGAAACAAAATGCTTTGATACATGTTGATTCAAAAACCCGTACGGCAACTCTTACACCGGAGTATTATGCAGTAAGACATTATAGCCAGTTCGTAACACCCGGTTCACGCGTTATAGCCTACAAGCCTTCAACAGAAGGAAGAACACCGGTCTTGGTAGTGGAAACTCCAGAAAAGAAAAAGGTAGTGATAGCCGGAAACTTTAATGATGAGGCTAAAAAAGTAACCGTGAAGTTGCGGGACCGTTACCTGAACATTGAACTTCAACCGCACTCTTTCAATACATTCGAAGAGAAATAAATTTCTTCAATGAAATGATAAGCAAGTGAGCATAATTAGTTTATGCTTTGGGAGTATCTGTCATGCTAAGCGTAGTCGAAGTATCTCCTCTCTTGAAATGATGAAGAGAATGAGCTCCTTCGATAAGCTCAGGATGACAGATAGTATCAGATAATTAAGCACGAATATTTAATGATAACTACAAGCATTATTGATCAGCCATCATTTCTTACCTGTGAGACTTTTGTTTCTTATCTGTGAGACTTTTGTTTCTTGCCTGTGAAACTTTTGTTCCATAGGCAAGGCACTTTTGTTTCAATAGGAAGAAACAAAATAGAACAAATAGAGGTGCGACAAAGCACTATTGTTTCAAATACTCTGAGGGCAATACCCCAAACTCTTCCTTAAAGCATTGCCGGAAATAAACCACGCTGTTTATACCTACCCTGAAAGCAACTTCGGAGATATTATACCTGCCTTCCAGAAGCAACCGTTCAGCATGCTGCATTTTTATCTTACGAACATATTCATTGGTAGACAAGCCTGTCAAAGCTTTCATCTTGCGATACAGCGTAGACTTACTCATACACATATTATCAGCCAGATAACCTATGTCAATCTTCTCGGATGACAACCGGGCTTCTATCAGCTGATTTATCTTCTCAATAAACTCATTATCCAGTTTATTCAAAGACTCTGCCAATAAAGCACGTTTCTCATCCATATTATGATGTGGAGTACTGGTATTAAAACGCTCTGTCAGCCGCTTGCGAGATTCAAGCAAATTGTTGATACGACTATGCAGGAGAGTAGCACTGAAAGGTTTCGTCAGATAAGAATCGGCTCCCACCTGATATCCCTCTTCTTTATCCTGCAACGAATCTTTAGCAGTCAACAGAATAATGGGAATGTGACTGGTGCGCACATCTTCTTTCAGTATTTTACACATCATAATTCCATTCATCACAGGCATCATGATATCACTCACAATGATATCAGGAATACTATTTAATGCCTGCTCCATCCCCTGTTCGCCATTCGCCGCTGTTTTCACTTCAAAATCATCAGAGAAGGATTCGGCAATATAATTGCAGATGTCCTGATTATCTTCCACTATCAACATAATACGCTTTCCACCGGAAGCTGACTCAGGAATCTCTTCTTTTTCTTCCTTTTCATCTACGGTTCTTTCCGGTGAATCGGCATGTAATACATGAGGATAAGTATTATCAGTCAATAGACTGAAATAGAAGGTACTACCTGTGCCTAAGGTACTCTCCACCTTTATTTCCCCCTCATGCAACGTCACCAGATTTTTCACCAGTGCCAGGCCGATGCCGGTACCCGAAGCCTGATGATCGCCTCCTTCCTGATAATAACGATTAAAGATATGGGGTAATGCCTCAGGAGTAATGCCAAAACCTGTATCACTTACTTTTATTTCAGTATAACTGATATTATTCCGTACCACATTGTGCAATCCCAGGGTGATAGAACCCTTCTCGGTATATTTAATAGCATTAGAGATCAGATTATCCAGGATAATAGTCACTATCTCTTTATCAAAGTATAGAGGCATATCCTCTTTTTCCAGTTCGATGCGAAACTCAATATCCGGCTTACGATTCAGTTCTTTATATTTAAGTCCTATTTCGTATACCAGATTGGCAATATTGTCATGAGCCACACAAAGCTTCTTATTCTGTGTTTCCGTCTTTCTGAATTCCAGTATCTGGTTGATCAAATTCAATAATCGTATGGCACTTTGATGGATGACTGATATCTTCTGGGCATCCTTGTTGGAAAGCGAATTACTCTTCTGCATATCTTCCAGTGGGCCCAGTATCAATGTCAGCGGTGTACGAAGTTCATGCGTGATGTTGGTATAAAAACGCAGACGCTCCTGATTCAGTTCCTGCTCTTGCACATGATTCTTTTTTTCCAGATCGTACAGAACTTCCATATCAAGCTTCTTCTTGTAAGCATAAAGAATGAAGAACAGGATGGCTCCACTCAACAACACATAGCTGCATTTCGCCCACCAGGTAAGCCACAAAGGCGGAACAATATGGATATCCAAAGTTGTAACCTCATCCGACCATTCCTGGTTCTTGATACGGGTTTTTACCATGAAATGATAATCACCGGGAGGCACATTACGGAAGGTTACGCTATTGGGGCCTGTCACCGTATACCATGCATCTTCCAGTCCTTTCAGCATATAGGCATACTCCACCTGGTTGACCAATGCATAGTTCCGTATATTAAAAGTAATATTAAAGCTATTCTGCATATACTTCAGCCTTACTTTCGACTGACCGTCAATACTGACCACTTCTTCATTGTCTCCCATATTACCCAAAGGAGCAAATATCTTCATTTCCGTGATAACAGCCGCAGGAGACTCACGCTTTGTCAGAACAAAATCCGGATTGAAGTGGCAAAGTCCATTGATGGAACCGAAATAAATCTCTCCATTCTGATCCTTAGCTACACTGCCACTCATAAAATTTCCCATCGGCACATTATCCCAATGGTCATAGTTATAGAAAACATCCTTATCCCGCAACAGACAACTGATTCCCTTATTGGTGCTCACCCAGATATTATGATTCGCATCTTCCGTTATAGCACGTATATGTGTATTGGTTAAGCCTTCTTCACGGCGGTAAACCTTATATTCCCAATCGGATGGCGAAGAGAAACACACCAAACCTTCTCCTGTCCCGACCCATACATTCTTCCTGCTGTCTTCATAAATTGCATTGATGGTATTGGAAGGGAACAGGTTCTCCATATTAAAGAGCTTGATATCCTGCAACTCATCATCTCCTATCCCCAGGCCACTCCCAAAAGAACCGATCCACAGACGTCCCTGAGAGTCCTTCATAACGCACCGCACCAGATTGTTCTCAAACTCATAATGTCCCACGATCTTCTTATCAGCCAGACTAACTTTATAGATACCACGACTGGTACCAATCCACAGAATATGCCGGTCGTCTTCATAGAACGAACGGATATCCTCGTGCTCTAATTCTTTAAGGAAGTTCCGGTGGAATATCTTTCTCTTCGAATCGTAATAATTCACTCCACCCATAAATAAGCCGAACCACAGATTATCTTCCGAGTCGCGCAGTGAGGCCAGCACAGAGTTTCCACTCATATCTTCAATCTCTTCCTGATAAACGGATACCCGTTTACCTTGATCAAAGACATTGATTCCTCCCCCATCTGTTCCAATCCACAATTTACCTTGGCTATCCACACAAACGCTGCTTGCTGTTTTATTATTCAGGCGACTCATTGAATTCTGATTGGGAGAATAGTAATAACCGCCAAACAAAGGTGGCTCATAGCTTAAGAAATTTATGCCACCACCCCATACACCCGTCCAGATATTCTTGAATGAATCCTGAAAAATGCACCTCGTACTTGAATTAGAGAGACTGTATCCGTCATCTCCTTCCCTGATATAATGAAATTGAGTCTGTTCGGGTAGCAGGAACAAACGCTGCGATAAATCCATTATGGCTATTCCACCAAATTCCATAGCTATCCACAACTTATTCCCGTCAAGCTGCTTAATGTCGTAGATATAGTGCGAAAGATTCCCGTCTGAATTAAACTGGATGAAATTCTCTGATTCAGGATTAAACAATGCCAGACCTTTGTTTGTCCCTACCCAGATATTATTATTCAGATCCTTATATACGCATCTCACTTCATTACCCGGCAAGCTATGCCGATCACCCGGATCATGCACGAAGTTCTTCGCCCTTTTATCTTTAATGGAAAGAATACTAAAACCATTATGGACATGACCTACATATAACTTACCATTCCCCCCATCAGCAACAGTCCAGATGTTATCACTGACAAGCCCCGGTATATTTGCTGTATTATAATGAGAAAAGTGACCGGTTTCTTTATCAAAATATTCAATTCCTTTCCAATAAGTTGTCACCCACAGATTTCCATCAGCAGCGGCAATAACATTGGTTACGTCATCCGTAATGATACTTTCAGGCACAGCCTCATTATGCCGGTAGAATGTAAAGGTGTCCTTTACATAATTATAAGCATTCAACCCCGCCCTCTGTGTGCCAATCCATAAGATGGAATCCTTCGGATCATCCAGCAGGCAGTTCAGTTCATTCCCCGTAATACCATAGCCATTCTTTGTTTCATTCTTATAGTAAGTAATGAAGCGCGTTCCATCGAACTTATTCAAGCCCTCTTCAGTCGCAAACCATAAAAAGCCCTCTTTGTCCTGGGCTATACTAACCACATAGTTATTGGATAATCCCTTCTCAATTCCCAATTGCCTGACAGCATAAGGTTGTGCCGTCAGAAGGGCAGGTAACAACAGTAAGTAAAGTAATAATCTGCTTTTCATGACATCAATTTTCTATTGCAATCCAAAAGTATAAATAAATTCTTTATTTCAGATACACAAATCGTTCATTGCAAGATTTACATCCCCTCACTGCAAGATTTATGCAGTTCAAGAAAACTAAGATAGCTTACATTTGCATTATCTAAAAGTGATATTTTAGTAAAGAATGTATCTAATTGTTTAACTTTAAAAGTAATATGTATGAAGAAGAAGCATTTATTCAATGCCGCCCTACTCTGGGCATTCTTATCACTGACTTTATGGACTACAGGATGTAGCGACGATGATGGCTATCCTGATGTGGACGGACAGGCACCTTCCATAGAAATGACACTTGAACACATTCAGACTGCAAATGGTCGCACATTTACACTGGAAGGAACGATTAAAGATGCTGATGGTATTTCAACCATTCAACTGCAATGTGCCGACCTGAACCTCAACAAAACAATCGATTTGATCGAGATTTATGAGAAACCTCTCGAAACTTACGAATTGAGCTACGACTTCAAAATTCAACCGGATGAAATCGGTGAACAGTTCACCGTAAAAGTTACCGTAACCGACGTAGGCGGACGTACTGTTTCACAAGATGTACTTGTAACGTTGGACGGAGACTTTGAAGATCCAGTATTCGTTATTGCACCCGAAAAGGGTGGTATGGTCACCGTATTGCTGAGAGAAGGTGAAATCCCTACACTCAACATGAATATCTCGATAACTGACGACCGCGGACTGGATTATCTATTGGTAAATATCGAAGGCATCGAAGGATATGAAAACCTGAAAATAGATGCTGATGGTGAAAAAGCTTTTGAGCACTCATTCAACATCACAATGCCTAATGAAAAGAAGGACTATCCGATGACACTTACTGCTGTCGACAAGACAGGAAAAAGCACAATGATAGAATGTACCGTATCTGTAACCGATGTACAGGATTTCGAAAAGATGTATCTGGCAGACGTAGCTACCGAAGCAGAACTAAACAGCGATGTATTCGGCGTACCGATGCGCATAGATCATGTGGGCGAATTCCAATATCAAGCTCTCTATTATTGCCAGAAAGCTAATACGGAAATCTTCTTCTTACCGCAAAAGACAAGTTTTTCTCCTGTTTGTTATGGTATTGATCCGACAGATGAAGCCATGCTGACCGATGATCCGGCACTGGCTAAACCAATTGTACTGACAGAAGCTAATGTATACTATAAAATCAATATCAATATCTTGCTGAAGACGTATGAAATGGAAACTTATTCACTTGCAGAAGCTGTAGACCCATGGCCTGCAAGCATGAAATACGGCTTACCTACCATGGATAAATGGAACAACAACAGCGGTGAGATGATGGACTTTACGTTCGGTCTGACATCTGACAATCCTACCGGAGTAGTCTCTTTCAAACAAGATGCCACTAACCCGCACTTGTTCTACAATGAGCCTATGTCACTGACAGCAGGAGAGTCAATGAACTTCATTATTCACAACTATCACACAGACCAATGGTGGAACTTTGTTCGCTGGTGCAGCGATACTGAAGAAGAGCCTGAAATATTCGGCTATTACACCGGAAGTGCATTTAAAAATTCCAATTACACCGGTCCCACTACAACACAAGATGTATGGTCTAAACCCAAAGTGACTGTAACCGGCACCTATCAATTCTGGTTTGATTCCCACCTGGGTAGAGCGAAATTAGTACGAGTAAATTAACCTAATAATAGTCTGACAAATGAGAAAGCAACTATTAATTGCATGTCTTTTGTTACTGTCAATATGCAGCTATGCACAACAGATAACAGTAAAAGGTATAGTGACTTCAGCTACCGATAAGGAACCCTTAATCGGAGCTACAATTCAAGTGAAAGGCAGTGGAACAGGCACCATCACAGGCATCGATGGTGATTATACACTGATGAATGTTCCTGCAAACGCTATACTTGTGTATTCTACCATCGGTTACCAGACACAAGAAATCAAAGTAAACGGACAGACCACCATCAACGTTGTGTTGTCGGAATCTGCCGAACTACTGGACGAAGTGGTGGTTATCGGATATGGTGCCGTGAAAAAGAGCGACCTGACCAGTTCCATCGCTACAGTGAAAGGCGATGAAATCACCGAAACTGTAACCGGTAATGCTATGGACGCCTTGCAAGGTAAGATCAACGGTGTACAGGTAACCAGCGGTGGTGGTCCGGGTACACAACCTAAAGTATTGATCCGTGGTGTAACTACAGTTAACGGAACCGATCCGCTCTACGTGGTAGATGGTATGCCGGTAGGTACGAACATCAACTTCCTAAACAGTAATGATATCCAGTCCATGGAAGTTCTAAAGGATGCTTCTGCGGCTGCTATCTACGGTACGCGTGCCTCTAACGGTGTGATCCTGATTACTACCAAGAAAGGTATTGCCGGAAAAACAAATATCAGTTTCAGTGCATCGGCAGGTTTCCAAACGTTGGCTAAACCCAAAATGGCCAATGCTGCCGAATACAAAGAAGTGTTCAATACCCGCTATACAAATGATGGAGGTACCTCTATCTGGAATGACACCGGTGCCACTACCAATCCGAATGGTACTGACTGGTGGGATGAGGTAATCAATAAGACTGCTTTAGTACAGAATTACTCACTCAACATCTCCGGTGGTAATGACAAATTGGTTTATAATCTTAGCTTAGGTTATTTCCGTAATAATTCACAATACGACTACGGATACTGGGATAAAATCAATGCACGTCTCAATACGGAATATACCTTCAACAAATACGTAAAAATGGGTTTTGACATTGCACCGCGCGTAGAATCATGGGATGATACTCCCAACCTTTTCTCAGCTGCTATGTCCATGGATCCGACAACTCCTGTATTTAAACCACAAGATCAATGGGTGGACAATGAGTTTAACAACTATCAGCGTTCTTACAACAATCAGGAATGGAACCCAGCCGGTTCGTTGTCACGCCAGAATGGACATTCACGTGAAATGGGTGCCATTGTAAACACCTATTTACAAGTAAATCCGATTGAAAAGCTTACCTTACGTACACAATTCGGAGCTAATGCCCACTTCCGTCGCTCGGATGGATTCACACCCGAATTCTATATCGACGCTTTGGAACAATCTACATTGAGTAATGTTTCCCGTGAGATGCAAGAATGGCTCGACTGGAACTGGACCAATACTGCAACTTATTCTGACACTTTTGCTTCAAAGCATAACCTCAATATAATGGGTGGTTTCACAGCAGAACGTTTTGCATGGTTCCAGACCAAGGCTTCACGCGACGATGTGCCCAACAATATGGACATCATGCAGGAAGTAAATGCCGGTACACAGAATCAGAAAGGTGACGGTACTACCACCTACAACACGTTGATATCATATTTGGGACGTATCATGTATAACTATGATAACCGTTACTATGTGACAGCATCTATCCGTGCCGATGGTTCTTCCCGCTTCCCCAAAGGAAACAAATATGCTATCTTCCCCGCGGTATCTGCTTCATGGCGCATCATCAGCGAAAGCTTTATGCAAGACCAGAAGGTATTCAGCAATCTGAAACTACGTGGTGGTTGGGGTCGTGTAGGTAACCAGAACATCGACAACGATGCTACTCTTACCCTACTGGGACAAGCTGACTATGTATTTGGTTCAACTCCCGTCCGTGTACCCGGTACCATGATATCAGGCGTAGGAAACAATCAACTGCAATGGGAAACAGTGGAAGACTGGAACGTAGGTGTGGACATGTCATTCCTAAACTCCCGCCTAGGTGTAACTTTTGAATATTTCCAAAAGAAATCCAGCAACATGCTCTATCAGAAACAGAATATCTTCGCTATCGGTTATCCCGATTGGAACAGCACTGTATGGATGAACATCGGTAGTATGAAAGCCAGCGGTTGGGAATTAAGCCTGAACTGGCAGGATAAAGTATCTGATTTCTCTTACAATGTAGGTGTAAACCTTTCAGCTGTGAAAAACAGAGCTATCAAATTCTCTGGAGACGGACCTATTCAGACTGGTGGGTTCAATAGTGATCAGATCATCCGTAACGAAGACGGTGGTTTAATTTCACGGTTCTACGGATACGTGGCAGATGGTATCTTCCAAAACTGGAGCGAGGTATATGCTCATACCAACGAGCATGGAAAATTGATACAGGATAAAGCACAGCCAGGTGATATCCGCTTCAAGGACTTGAATCATGACGGTGTACTGGACGAAAACGATAAGACATGGATCGGTAACCCTTATCCAGACCTTATGGTAGGTTTGAATCTGGGCTTCAATTACAAGAACTTCGACTTCACAGCCAACTTCTACGGAACACTCGGCAACGATATCTTTAATAAAACCAAAGGATTATATTCCGGGGTAAGCGGGCAGAACGTATGGGCAGGTACGCTGGAAAAAGCATGGCATGGCGAAGGTACCAGCAATGACATTCCACGCTTGTCATACAACGACCTGAACCAGAACTATACACGCGTATCCAGCTTCTTTGTAGAAGACGGTTCGTACATGCGATGCAAACTGCTTCAGGTAGGTTATACTCTTCCCAAGAAGCTCCTGCGCGGAACAGAGTTGCGTCTTTCATTCTCAGCACAGAATCCGTTCACTATCACCGGTTATTCAGGTATGGATCCCGAACGTCCGCAGATTGGTAATGATGGAAGTGTAATCGAAACAGGTATCGATGGCATTGCCTATCCCAACCCACGTACATTCTTGTTTGGTATTGACTTTAAATTTTAATCCTTGATAACAATGAAACAGATATTAGCAATATTGACATTGATTGCCTCGCTGACATTCACCTCTTGCGAGGACTTCCTGACCGAGGAAGTGCGTGGGCAACAAAATCTCGACACCTATTTCCAAAGTGTAGAGGAAGCCGAGTCATTCATCACCGGTTGCTACCAGGCCATCACTTTCGGTGGCTGGTGGAACATCAATACGGTATGGTTACTTTCCGAAATGTGCAGCGATGACGGTTGGATGGGAAATACAACCCAAAGCCAGAGTGATTATATCTCTTTAGCACATTATCAGGGTACAGGACAGAGTAACGGAGCCATCTCAAACTTCTGGCAATACCGTTATAAAGGCATCTTACGCTGCAACGTAGCCGTAGAACGCATTTCACAATCCGAATTCTCGGACGAAGACATGAAGAACCGCCTGATAGGCGAAGCCCGCTTCCTGCGTGGATATTTCTACTTCGAACTGGTAAGAAACTTCGGCGGTGTACCTCTCGTTACAAGCTTCCTGTTGCCCGAGGAGATACAAGGCATTACCCGCGCTTCTGCCGAAGATGTATATAAGTTCATCGAAGATGATCTGAAAGCTGCCGCCGACGCGTTGCCAAAACGTAGTGAATATGCTGCCACCGATATGGGGCGTGCTACCAGTGGTGCAGCCTTAGGCCTGCTAGGTAAAGTTTACCTTTATCAGGAAAAGTGGCAAGAAGCACATGATGTATTGGAAACCGTTATCGACAGCAAAGAGTACGAACTGCTTGATAACTTCGGTGACGTATGGAGTGTTGATCACAACAACAGTAAAGAGAGTCTGTTTGAAGTACAGTATATGTACGACGGTACTTATTCATTAGGTGGTTCACTGACAATAATCACCGGTGCACGTAATGGTCCCGGCGACGGATGGTCTTGGGGTCAGCCTACTGCCAACCTCGAACAGGCTTACATTGACGCAGGTGATACCGAACGCCTTCGCTGGACTATCATCAAAACCGGATGTACCGAGATTGCCGGTGAAGATAACTTCGATAAGTTCATTGAAAATAGCAAAGACATGGCTAATTACAAGACTTATATCGAGAAGTATGGTTGGGATCCGGATTGCTATATAATTGACCCTGCACAACATAAATCGGCACGTATCGTCCGCAAATATTTCGTACCTATCGAAAAGCGTCCGGAAGTGTACAATACAGACAAGATTCCTTTGGATCACCGCATCTTGCGCTATGCCGATGTATTGCTGATGTATGCCGAAGCCTGCAACGAACTGGGTGATGACGCTACAGCACGTAAATACCTCAATGAAGTACGTAACCGCGTAAACCTGGAGGATGTAAAATCAAGCGGCAACGATCTCCGCAAAGATATCCGTCTGGAACGTCGCCTGGAATTAGCATGGGAGCAAAATCGCTTGTATGACATCCGCCGCTGGACCGACGACAATGGCAAGAAGGTGATTTCCAATCTGCTGGGAACCAATGGTACTTTCGTTAAGTATAACACAGATGCCGCTACCCGCGACCTCTATGAATGGGAGAACCAGGGCGAAGCAAGTAATAAAGGTGCTGGCTTTGATGAAAACCGCGACATGGTATTCCCCATTCCTTTGTATGAAATCACAATGTCTAATGGTTCTATCGTTCAGAATCCGGGTTGGAATTAACCCCGGTGAATGTCTAAATAGAATTCTTCAATAGGTCTTTATACTCTGTCGCGGATAGTTTCATAATAGATTATCCGCGACAGTCTTTTTTTAAACCATCGAATATTTATGAAGCTAAAATATTATTTCACTCTGCTGTCCCTGCTTTCCTTTATGGCTTGCAGTGACGATTCTCCTTCTACACCCGATACCCCCGATCAACCGGATGTACCGAATAGTGTAGAGAAACTAGTCACCATTAATGCCGGAAAAACCTATCAGACTATCACAGGATTCGGTGCATCAGACTGCTGGAATCCTTCCTATGTAGGTAAATACTGGACCAACAGCCGTGAGAAAATCACCGAATTACTCTTCTCTTCCGAAATTCAGGCAGGAAGCCCCAAAGGTATCGGTCTCTCCATGTGGCGTGTAAACCTTGGCGGTGGAACTGCCGAACAAGGTGATGCAAGCGACATTACCGATAAATCCCGTCGCGCAGAGTCATACCTGACAAACGACTTGACCCTTGACTGGAATCGTTGCGAAGGGCAACGTTATTTCCTGAACCGTGCTAAAGAGTTCGGTTGCGAAAGTATCGTCCTTTTCAGCAATACACCACCCGTACAATATACACAGAACGGCAAAGGTTTCTCCAACCAAGGAGGAGTATCAAACCTGAAAAACGATTGCTACGATGACTTTGCCGCTTACATGGGCGATGTAGCTCAATACTACATAGATAAAGGTTATCCTGTGACGCACATCTCACCGGTCAACGAACCGCAATACAACTGGGATGGAGGACAAGAAGGAAGCGGCTGGACCAATGACGAAGTTGCCAGGTTGGCCCGCGAACTGGATGATGCCTTAACCGAACGTAATTTGTCTACCGATATCCTGCTCGGTGAATCGGGCGATTGGGAATACTTATATAAGACCAAAGACAATGCCAATCGCAGTAACGTTATGTCTGCCTTTTTCACCCCCGGCTCGTCAGCTTATGTAGGTAACTTAAATCATGTAAAGAAACTAATCTGCGGTCATAGCTATTGGACCGATGGTACTTGGGACGGTATGCGCAGCGTACGTAAGCAAGTGGCACAAGCAGCAACGCAATATGGTGTAGATGTATGGCAAAGTGAATGGAGCATGCTGGGAGACAACTACAGCAACACAGAATTTGTAGGATATGACAATGCTACAGAAATGGATATCGCATTTTATATGTCGAGAGTGATACACAATGACCTTACCGTAGCAGGAGTATCTTCATGGAGCTACTGGACTTCCATGGACGTAGCCCGTTGGGGACATAAAAACCGTTTTCTTCTGATATCCCTCGTACCTGGTGGAGGAATCAACGACAACAATGACAACATAGAAAAAGAAGGTACCTTCCAACCCACTGCCACCCTTTGGGTATTGGGTAATTATAGTCTGTTCATCCGCCCCGGATACCAACGTATCAACATGCAACTGACCGAATCGCTCAACTTCTTTGGATCTGCATGGCTATCCCCGCAAGGAGATAAAATAGTAGCCGTCTTCACCAATATGTCCAGCAAGAATGTCCGCCTAAGCGAAACTCATGAAGGATGGAGCAACGAAGCTACGTCAATCCGGACCTACACCACTACCAATAGCAAAAAACTGACAGAAGCCACCGTATCTGCCGGAGAATCTGTACTTTTGGAAGCGGAAAGTGTAACCACAGTAGTGTATAATCTAAAATAATCATCCAAAATGAAAAACGCTATATTCACGCTGACTGTATTCATGACAGCCCTGCTCACCGGCCTTCCGGCACAGGCGCAGGTTTCATTTGGTAATGCCACCAAATTCAATGAAGATTGGCTCTTCCGGCTGACCGATGACTCAACCATTGTAAATCCCGCCTTCAATGACAGCGAATGGCGCAAACTCAGATTGCCGCATGATTGGTCTATTGAAGGACAACTTTCACCTTCTTTAGCAAGCTGCACCGGCTATTTACCTGGCGGAATCGGCTGGTATCGCAAACATTTCAAGATCACGGATGACGCTCCACGCCATTATATCTATTTCGAAGGAGTATACAATCGCAGTGAAGTCTATTTAAACGGACATCTGCTTGGCAAACGCCCTAACGGTTATATCTCATTTCTCTACGACATGACTCCTTATCTGAAAGAGGGGGACAACGTGTTAAGTGTACGTGTGGACCATAGCCGCTATGCTGATTCCCGTTGGTATACAGGATCGGGCATATATCGTGACGTATGGCTAATTGCCGCTCCTGAAATACACCTAGCACAATGGGGCACAAGTTGGCATGCCACTTCTCTGACCAACCGACAGGCTACCATAGCCGTCGATATGGAAGTACAGAAACACATAGCAACCAACGACAGACTTGAACTTTCGGCTACACTATACCTGTCTCTTATACACATCTCCGAGCCCACGAGACACTGAGCGATCTCG
>ENA-OYZF01000393-OYZF01000393.1-human-gut-metagenome-genome-assembly--contig:-NODE-393-length-19352-cov-8.973778_pt1 | contig 19352 bp, 19 predicted proteins | sample MGYA00244074_ERZ653472 | MGnify/ENA primary metagenome ERZ653472 (study PRJEB26926, sample SAMN06165179) | human gut metagenome | biome: ENVO:00009003; feature: ENVO:2100002; material: ENVO:00002003... | reverse complement strand
GCTTTCCCTGCTGAAAGTCCAGTTCTGCCAGGGCTTTCAGCTTGTCCTCCACGGTCTCACTGCCGTGCCGTGGAAACACGGAGATGACTTGAATCTCCCGCCCGCAGGCTGTCTGCGTCCGCTCCATGGTGATATGCTCCTTATCGATGGTGATATTGGCTTTTTGCTCCATAGGCTCTCCTTGTGTTATTTGGATCAAGTTTGCCCACACGCCGTCTGTGGGGCCTCTGCCGGAGGGGATGGGCAAGGACACTGCCCATTGCGGAAGAACGCCGCACGGGGCGGCACGGGGCGAACGGGTGGGTGTTTACTGCCCGTCCTTGTGGCTCAGATCATGATGGGCGTTTATGTGGTAGGCCTGTTCGAGAATGTGTTCCAGCAGGAGGCGTATTCCGTCCGTTGCCTCCCGGTCCAGTTCCTCTGCGCGGGGATTCCGCAGAATCTGGCGGATATTGGAGTCGATCTTGTTGACTTCCTCGTAGAGCCGAAACCTGACCCGGCTGGGTCTTTCCATGATCTCGTTCTCTGCAATGAGCTTGCGGAAGTAGGTGGTGACCGGCAGACGGGTCAGTTCCCGATAGCGTTCCAGCCTTAGGAATTGTTCCTCTGTCATCCTGACGGAGATGCTTTTGCTGTTGTCCCGCAGTTTCCCTCTGGGAAGCGGCTTTTTGCGCTTACGGCGCACGGGTGAACCCCTCCTTCCTAATCTCGTATGCTGCCTGGGCAATGTCCTTCAAACAGTCGAGCGCTTGCCGGAGCCCCTCTGCCGTGCCATATCCGCTGTTGAAGGCACGAGCCACGGTGTTGATTTCCCGCCCCTTCTGATTGAGCAGGCGAAGAAAGTCCGGCATGACGCCGTCCCGGCTGATGATGGGACGATTGTCGGTGAGCTGCTCCATGAGCCATGCGTTGGCGGGCAGCCCTGCCGCCTTGCTTCGTTCCATGAGCCGACTGTATTCTTCGACACTCATGCGGACGCAGGTCCGATGTGTCTGTTTGCTCATAAGCTACCTCCAGACCGCTTCCGGCAATGTTGCCGAAAGCGGTTTTCTGTTTTTTCAGATACCCCCTCACTACCCCTCCCGAAAAAACAGCGTGGTGAATACCCCGGAATCAAAAGCTCCTGCAAAATCTTTAAGGTCAAGGGTGTGCAATAGACACCCTCGCCGTCCAACCTTGGGTGTCTTATTGACACCCAAGGTGAAAAAAATCGGCAGACAGACCCTTGTAAAGTCTGTCTGCCGATGGTAACATACCGCAAATCGAAGAAGGAGGCGTGGAACATGATGGTTGCTGTTTTATCATTGGGGCTGGCGTTGCTGGGAGGGATCATCTATCTGGCGCAGACACTGCGGCTGTCCGTACCGCTGCTGTACGGGGCGCTGGTCATCACGGTATTCCGCCCGTGGTATCTGACCCATACCGCTCTGGCGGACGGCATTTTCCTTGTGCTGGTGGGTCTTGCGGCGCTGTCATGGGTGGTGACGCTGGTTCGTGTAGTGCGGGAGATGATTTGGTAAGTAAGGTTTGCACGTGGAGAAATGCTTTAGAATGAGCGGTATAGTTTTTTAAGAATGGGTTTGACAACATTGTCAAACCCATTTTCGGCGTCTACCGCTTTTGACAATGTTGTCTGAAGCGCTTTAGAGCAGTCCACTGTGATCGGGCTCGGCCATATTGCCGAACCCGATTTTTACACTCACTTTCCGGCAATGCTGCCGAAAAGTTTCCGCCCGCAGGCGGCATGGGGGACTGGGGATTTCCCCAGCAAGCAGTATTTTGACATCAAAATGCGATGCTTGCAACTGCGCCACCGCAGGCGGCGTGGCTTCATACCCGCCAATCTGGGTTTTTTTTCAAATCCGGTATCCAAAGGCCAGAAAGGATCCGTAAAGACTTGAATCTTTACTCCAACAGAGTTAATATCACTCCCACCTGAGAAATGCCCGCATTGATGCGTTGTGCTTTCTCTTGCATAGGGTATCTTCCAACCGGTAAAATGAAACCTATCATACTTCATTATAAGGAGAACCGCCATGGAACAATACTATCTTACCGGCGAACAGATCGCCGCCTTCGCTTCCTCCCTTGTTCGGGCGGAACGAACCCCTGCGACCATTGAAAAATACCTCCGAAGCGTGCGGGCTTTCTTCCTGCACCTGGATGGGCAGCCTGTTACCAAAGACGCTGTCATAGCTTGGAAAGAACATCTGCAAAGAGTGGATGGCTATTCGCCCTCCACAGTCAGCGCATCTCTGGCTGCTCTCAACGACCTGTTTGTCTTTCTCGGCTGGTCGGATTGCCGCGCCCATTATCTGAAGGTTCAGCATCGTCTGTTCCGGGACGCCGGACAGGAACTGGACCGTGAGGACTATGAGCGTCTCATCACGGCAGCCCGCGAGTCAGGACGGGAGCGGATCGCACTGGTCATGGAGACGATCTGCGCCACCGGCATCCGAGTCAGCGAGGTGCGCTATATCACCGTGGAGGCGGCAAAGGAAGGTCATACCACCATTTCTCTGAAGGGAAAGATCCGCACGGGACAGTTGAGCGATTGATAGAAGAATATCCAGAGAATGTTTTCGCCTCAGCTTTTGAACTACCTGCGTTTTCTGCGCCGGCGTCGCTCGTTTCCCAAAACCAAGGCCTGCAAATTTTTTAAGTAATCCACCTCTGCCCGCAGCCGCAGCCGCGGCGTTCAACAGCAAAGCCTTCCGGACCTTCGGCCAGATAGATGCGTTCCCAGCTTTGGATGCGGCCATGCCCTCCAATCTCATACACTCTCACTGCTTCTACAGCTCTTTTTTGAATTCCGCTGTGTATCGCTTGTTTGCTGCTCCTTTTTACATGTAAAATCGCGTGTAATTAAAACCATCTTGAAATGCATCTGTCAAGGAAAAGTAGACGCCCCAAAAACGCCGAATTTTAGAAGCCCAGTTCGGTCTTATACTGAACTGGGCTCTTGTAGCCCAGAGCGGCCGCTGGCCGCTCATAATTATAGTAATGGACATACTCGTCAAAAAGGTTCGGAACATCCTTAGCGATGGCCGGATTGAAATCGAGAAACCGTTCTTCCTTGATCCAGCCACCCCATCTGTTAGATAGTATATCATACTGTCTAACAGATGGGGCGCTGTTCACACTATTTTTTGCGGGTTATTAGATTTATTAAGCAAAGCAAATGTGCGTTGCGCAAGCAAAAGTCACAAAAAAACGTCAAAAAATTATGCAAGCAGTCAAAAATATCGGGGGATTTATCTTTTTAGCCTGTTGATATTGACAAATTCGGGAAAACGAGTTATATATGAAATACATTCATCGAATTCATTCTACGAAAATGTTCGATAAAACGGTGGGAAAGGAGACCTTTATGGGTCAAACGATTATTGAGAAAATTCTCTCTAAGAACCTCGGCCGTGCGGTGCGCGCCGGTGATGAAGCACTTTTTGAACCAGATCTGACCGTGGCATACGATTACCCCGGCTACATTGACTCCTACGAAAAGCAGATGGATGAGCTGGGTGTGACCAGCGTAGCCCATCCAGATAAATTTCTTTTTTTCATCGATCATTTCAATCCTGCAGGGGACTCTAAGAGCCGCGAGGTTCATGTGAAAACCCGGAGCTTTGCCAAACGAATGGGAATTCAGCTGTGGGAGGACGTAGGCATTGGCCATCAGGTCATTATGGAAAAGGGCTATGTAGTTCCTGGTACCATGTTGATCCACTTTGATGGACATGTCAGCACACTTGGCTCCGTCGGCGCTGGCGCTATCAGTGTTCGCAACGCGGTGATTGAGGCACTGGCTACCGGAAAGGTCTCCATTGTAGTTCCCGGCACATTGCGGGTGAATTTTACTGGCAAGCTGGAAAAGGGTGTTACCGCACGGGACGTGTTCCACACACTGGTTCAGCGTCTTGGCCCCTCCGGCGCCTGCTCCCTGTGCCTGGAATTCGGCGGCGAAGGGCTAAAAAACCTCACTATGGATGATCGTATTACTCTCTGCAATCAGGCCATGTTCCTTTCTGCCGTAACAGCCGTTTGTGAACAGGATGACGTTACAGATGCCTTCCTCAGTGGTACGGGCTGTAAAGAATACACACATGTGACACCTGACAGCGATGCGCACTATGCCAAGGAGTATACGCTGGATCTGGCTACAGTCGCTCCTGTCCTGGTTGCACCGCCTTCTTCTGCCAACACGGTTTCGATTTCCGACTTCGAGGGCATGAAAATTGACGCTGGCTATGTCGGTTCCTGCGCAAGCGGCCGTATCAGTGACTTCCGTCAGGTTTTGGAGGTCCTGGAAGGCAAGCACATTGCAAATGGCACCCGGCTCTATGCGGTCCCCGCTTCCGTCAAGCTCCAGAAAGAAATTGCTGGTAACGGCATGATGGGCAAGCTCATCGACGCCGGCGCCTGCGTGTATTATCCCAGCTGCGACTTCTGCTATGGTAAGCTGGGCACCCTGACTCCCGGAGAGGTGGCCCTGTCCACCGGCACATTGAATATCCCCGGCCGCATGGGCTGCACCAAGGCAGATATTTATACTGCCAGCCCCTATACCATTGCAGCATCCCTGCTGAACGGTAAGATCACTGACCCCCGCAAGGTTCTGTAAATCAAGAAGAAAGGAGGAATTTTCATGCTTCCCAAAATCAAAGGACGGGCTGCCTGGGTCTTTAAGGAGACCAATTACGACATTGATAATATTGTGGGTGTTGCCAATATTACCCTGACGGATATTGAGCAGATGAAAAAGGTCTGCATGACGGACTATGACCCTGATTTTGCCGCCGCTGTTCAGGATGGTGATGTGCTGGTAGGCGGCGAAAATTTCGGCTACGGGCATCCCCACTATGTTGCGTTTAAGGCTCTGCGAGCCCTTGGTATTCGTACCGTATTTGCGGAGAGCTTCAATCCCAGCTTCTACAAAGGCGAGGTTTCCAATGGCGTGGCACTCGTCGAGGTCCCCGGTATTCTGAAGGCTGTGAAGCGCTGGGATACCATTGAATTGGACTGGGACAAGAACGAAGTTACCATCAACGGTGAAACCACTCTGCCTTGCATCCCTATTCCTCAAAGAACAAAGGACATCGTGGAGTGCGGGAGCCTCATTAACTACATCCGCGAAAAAAGATTGTGATCCCCTGGTGAGACCGGTAAAATATGAAACAGACAACAAGAAAGGAAGAACCAAATGAAAAAGATCACTGCTCTGATTTTGTCCCTTGCACTGGTGTTTTCCCTGGCTGCCTGCGGCGGTAGTAAGACTGATGCCCCCGCTCAGGACAACAGCAACGACGCTACTGCTTCCTCTGGCCCCAACTCCTACGGCTATGACGTTTCTGCCGAGGCTCCTCTGAAGATTGTCAGCACCTCTGCTCTGAACGCCACTCACTGCTGCTATGCCGGCTTCTATCAGCCGTTCATGGATCTGGTCACCGAAATGTCCGATGGCAAGATCACCTGGGAAACCTACATGTCCGGCGAGCTGGTGGAGGGCGGCAAGGAGTACGACGCTCTGCGCGATGGCGTGGCCGATGTGGCTATGCCCCTGACCCCCATCTATGACACCTCTCGGTTCCCTGCCGGCGATGTGCCTCAGCTGCCCATCAAGGTCTCTACCTCCGAGATCGTGTCCAACGCATATGTGGATCTGCTGAATAGCACAGAGGAAATCGCTGACGGCAAGAACTTCAACCAGCTGTACTTCGAGGATAACGGCGTCCACTTCATTGCGCACAATAACCCTCCTGGAAATGCAATTTCCACCACCACCAAGGATATCACCACCATGAGCGACTGGTCCGGTCTGATTATCCGTACCTCCAGCCGTCCCCAGCAGTTCCTGGCCACCGACCTGGGCATTACTCCTCTGAATGTGACCGCATATGACCTGTACGACACCCTGTCCCGCGGCACCGCGGACGGCGGCTTCCAGCAGATTCCTGACTGGGCTTCTTACGGTTTGGACGAGCTCTACAAGTATGCCATTGAAGGCCTGAGCTTTGGCCACTTCACCGCTGGCATGGGCTGGAGCAAGGACTTCTGGGACAGCCTGCCCGAGGTTTACCAGCAGATCCTTACTGACGCTGCCGATCGGGTTCGTCCCGATGGCTGCGCTTACTGGGATGAGAAGACCAAAGAGGTCAAGGCCACTGTTGAGAGCCGGGGCGGCAAGTTTGTGGAGTATACCTCTCTGCCTCAGGAACTGCAGGACAAGGTCAACGCTGCCTGTGTCAATACTTGGGTTCAGTATGCTGAGATGCTGGAAGACAGCGGCGTTCCCGGCGCTAAGATCTGCAAGCTGTGGGGAGATTGCATGGTTCAGAACGGCGCCGAAATGATTGTCGGCGTTGATGAGGCTCTGGACGGCCTGATTGAAAAGTACGGTGCGTAAATTCTGCATTTCACCCGATTCACAAATGTAAGATAACAGGAGGTAATCTATGTCAACAGGTGCCGCGATACTGATCGCCGGTATTACCCTGATTGTACTGCTGCTGGGCGGCTTGTATATCCATTCCATGCTGCTGGCAGTAGGCATCGTGGGCATCATCGCGCTGGGAAAAAGCGCTCTGCTGTCCGGCCTTTTGAGTTATACCACATTTACCACGGTCGCAACCTATTCCATGACTACCATTCCGCTGTATGTGCTCTGCGCACAGCTGATTCTGGAGGCTGGCGTTGTGGAGGATCTATTCAACATCCTCTACAACATCTCTAAGGGCCGCAAAGGTGTTCTGGGAACCTTCTGCTGCATTCTGGGCGCGTTTTTGGGCGCAGTCTGCGGCTCTGGCACGGCTACATCTGCGGCTCTGGGGCAGGCAGCCTATCCCCAGCTGGTCAAGCGGGGCTACAGCTCCGATTTAGCTGCGGCAACCTCTGCTTCTGCCGGATCTCTGGCCGGTATTATTCCTCCCAGTGTAACCATTATTGTCTACGGCATCACCACCGAGACTCCCATTGGCCGGATGTTTGTGGCCTCCCTGATCCCCGGCATCCTGACCACGCTGGTGTTCATCGGCTGCAACCTGTTCTTCCTCAACAGAGAGGGTAAGAACAAGCCGGTGGAGACCTTCAATCCTGTCCATGTGGATCGCAAGAATGCCATCGTATCTATCACCGTGGCTTGCATAATTGCCATTACCATCTTCGGCGGCATTTATTCCGGCTTTATGACAGCTACCGAGGCTGGTGCGGTTTCCGCTACCGTGGCGTTCATCTGTGCGCTGTGCTTGAAAAAGGTGACCAAGGACTTTTTGATCCGTTCCGCAAAAAGCACAGTGAATATTACCGCCATGGTCATGCTGATTATGATCGGCGCCAAGATCTTTGGCAAGTTCATGTCTTTGAGCAAGGTTTCCGACGCGTTCGTGGAACTGCTTCAGCCTTTGATGAGCCAGCCCAAGATCATCCTCTGCATCTGCATTCTGGTTTATTTCATCCTGTTTATGCTGATGGAGGGCACCGCCGTCATCGTTATGACTACTCCAGTACTGCTGCCCGTCATGCAGCAGATGAATGTGGATCTGCTGTGGTTCGGTATCATCGTCTGCTTCTGCTGTGTCATCGGCCAGCTGACGCCGCCTGTGGGCGTGTGCGTCTACTCTGTGTGCGGCACAGCTGGCATCCCGGTGGAGGGTCCCTTCAAAAAGTCCATGATATTTGCTCTTGCGGCAACGGTTATTGTGGGCGGCTTGATGGTGTTGTTCCCGCAGGTTGTCACCTACCTGCCCAGTATGATGCTGTAAAGGAGGATCATTGCTATGAAAACATTGGATCAACTGTATGCTATTCACAGCAAGATCAAAAACATCTTCCTTGCGCTGGGAGGTGCGGGCGTGTTTGTCATGATGCTCTACATCACCGTAGATGTGCTGGTGCGGAACCTTTCCAACACGGCGCTGATAGGCACGTTTGAAATCGTTTCCTATTATATTATGCCGCTTACGATTCTCCCTTCTATGTGCTTAGCGCTGGCTTCCGGTGTTATGCCGCGTATTGTGGCACTGACCAACCGCTTGCCCCAGAAGGCACAGCGGATCGACGCCATTATTCTGCCGATTTTGGAGATTGCGGCTTATGTTCTAATGTGCAGATTTTCCATCAAGTATGCCATCTCTGCAACCAATGACCAGTTGACCTTCATTGCGGGTACTACGTCTCTGCCGGTGTGGTTCATGTACTATCTGCCTCCGGTAGCGTATGTGATGATGACGGTTGAAAGCCTGTTTGTGCTGCTTAAGAACATTTTGACCGGCAACACCACTATTCTATATAAGGGCGTGGATCCTGACGAGGAGAACGCCAGTATCTGATCCATCCATTCTGGGCGGGCTGGTCGGCCCCGCATGTTTGATCCGGCCCGCCCGGCTTTCCTCCTCCATGAAAAAAACTGTTAGCAAGAAACCATGTTCCTTATTATTTTTCTGAGAATTCCTCCAATAGTTGTGCTCTAATTGTGTTTATGAAAGGATGATCTACAATGATGACTGACAGAAGCACCCTCCGCCGCCTTATGGCGGAAAAGGAAACCGTGATCACCTGCGGCTGCGGTGACGCAATTTCCGCTAAGATTATTAACGAAGTGGATGGCTTTGACGGCGTTCTCTCCAGTGGCTTTACGCTGGCTGCTATGGCGATGGGACTGCCTGATGCCGAGCTGTACAGCAGAAGCGACAACGTCTATGCTGTCAGCAATATGTGCTATGTGCTGGACAAGCCCTTGATTGCCGATATTGATACCGCTTACGGCAATGCCGTGACTACCATCAAGACGGTGAATGATTTTGAGAGAGCCGGTGCTTCCGGTGTTGTTATCGAGGATCAAATCAGTCCCAAGCGCTGCCCCATCTGTGTCACCGACCTGAACACCACCATTTCTGCCGAAGAGGCTGCCGGTAAGATCCGTGCCGCTGCGGAAAACCGCCTTTATAAGGACACCCTGATCATTGCCCGTACAGACATTACAAATGTTGAGGAGCGCAACAGACGCGCCCAGATGTATCTGGAAGCCGGTGCCGATCTGGTGCAGGGCATCAGCAAGTCCTATACCGCCAGCGGCAACATGGTGGAGAATATCAAGCAGTTTGTGGATGCCATGGACGGTCGTGTTTCTCTGGTGGTCTGCGGCGGTTTGGATTCCCTGACCCGTAAGGACATTGAGTATATTAAGCCCAAGATTTGCCACTTCGCTCTTGTGCCTATCAACTACATGTATCCCGCTCTGCGCAAGGCTATCGAATTTGTTGGAGAGAACCACGAGCAGGCCGGCATTCCTCTGGAGAAGGCAAACCACAGCGAGTTGGTGAATTTCCTTGGCATGAGCAAGATTGGCGCACAGGAAAAGAAGTATATTCCCCAGATCGATTGCTGATCTTCCGGCCAGAAAGCGTTGATCGACAGAATGTGATGAAACAGGGCCGGCAGTCATGTGCGATACATGGCTGCCAGCCTTTTCTTTAAAAAGATTTTAAATAAATAGGAGAGTTTAGGAATGCGTACATTCAAAGAATATCAGGAAAAGCTGAACTCCATGCGTAAAAATGTCTATATCAACGGCGAACTGGTGGAGCGCAGTGATTCCCGTCTGCTGGGCGGACAGAATATTATGGGCATCACCTTTGACGCAGCTATGTCCGACGACCCCGCACTCCGCGATCTGGCAACCGCGACCTCCCATCTCACCGGTCACACCATTAACCGGTTTACCCATATCTACCAGACGCCTGATGACCTGCTTAAAAAGCAGGCGATGATTCGGGAGCTGGGACATTTGGCCGGCGGCTGCATTCAGAGATGCATGGGTTGCGATGCCATTAATGCCCTGTACGTCTCTACCTATGAGGTGGATCAGCACTACGGCACTAACTACCACGAGCGCTTCAAGAAGTATCTGGCGTGGTATCAGGATAACGATCTGGTTGGTAACGCCGGTCAGACCGACGTGAAGGGCGATCGATCCAAGCGTCCCTCTGAGCAGGTGGATCCCGATCTGTACATGCGCATTGTGGAACGTCGTGAGGACGGCATCATCGTCTCTGGCTGCAAAGCCCACAACACCACCGCTCCCTATGCCGACGAGATTCTGGTGCTGCCCACCCGCGCTCTGAAGGGAACTGATGCCGACTGGGCCGTGGCCTTTGCGGTTCCTGCCGATGCCGAAGGCGTGACTCTGATTTCTCGACCCGTTTCTCCCAATCCCCGCATTGAATTGAAAGCTCCCTACAACAACTACGGCATCTGTGACACCATGACGGTATTGGATCATGTGTTTATCCCTAATGAGCGCGTCTTCATGTGCGGCGAGGCTGACTTCGGCGGCCGTCTGGCTCTGTCCTTCGCGAATAACCACCGCTTTAGCTACTGCGGCTGCAAGCCCGCCATTACCGATGTATTTATCGGAGCCACTGCCTTGGTAGCTGAGTATAACGGTGTGCCCAAGGCACCCCATATCCAAGACGAGCTGGCCGAGCTGGAAGCTACCGCCGAGCTGGTCTACGGAGCGGGCATCGCTGCCTCCACGACCTCCAAGGTCACCCCCTCTGGCGCACGGGAGCCTAACTTTATGTATACGAACTGCGGCCGCTTCCATGCCGGCAAGAACATCATGCACGAATATGACATTCTCATTTCTGCCACCGGTGGTATGGCGGCGACCCTCCCCTTCGAGGGCGACTGGCTGAGCCCTGCGACCCGTCCTTATCTGGAGAAATATATCATGCGCAACCCCAAGATCAGCGCAGAGAATCAGCATCGTTTGTTCCGCTTCTTGGATGACTTCACGGTTTCCGCGTGGTGCGGCATGGAGCAGGCTGCTGGAATTCACGGCGGCGGCTCTCCCATTATGGAGAAAATTGGCATCCGCACAAATTATGATGTGGAGAAGCGGAAAAATATTGTCAAGCGTTTGGCTGGCATTGACGATTCCAAGAATGAGGGCTGATATATGGAGATCAAAAATGTAACGGTGTCTGGCGCAGGCTTGATGGGTACCCAGATTGCTATGCAGGCGGCGCTCTACGGCTATCAGGTGACCACCTATGACGTGTTCCCTGCGCAGCTGGAAAAGGCGAAGGCATTTGCGGATGACTGGTTTGCAAAGCGAGTACAGAAGGGAAAGCTCACTGCTGCGGAGGCTGCCGCAGCACAGCTGGCACTGCACTACTCCGCTGATATTCAAGCTGCCGCCGGGCAGGCGGATCTGATTATCGACGCCGTGCCCGATATTCTGGATATCAAGATCAAATCCCTGAAGGCTCTGGACGAGGTTGCTCCTGCACACTGCATCTATGCCAGCAACAGTTCCTACATTGTTAGCTCCCGTTTTTGCCATGCGGTAAAGGATCCCTCCCGTGTGCTCAACGTACATTTCTTCAACCCTGCGTTGGTGATGAAGATTGTGGAAGTGGTCAAAGGTCCTCATGTCTCACAAGAAACATTTGATGTGGCGTTCCAATTTGTGGAGTCTATCGGAAAGACGCCAGTGAAAATTGAAAAGGAAATCTACGGCTTTGTTGTGAACCGTATTTTCAGCGCCCTGACCCGGGAGGCCTGCTATCTTGTTGATGCCGGCATTGCAGCGCCAGAGGCCATTGATACAGCTGTCAAGGGGGCGCTGGGCCATTCCATGGGTCCGCTGGAGACGCTGGATATGACTGGCCTGGACCTGGAATACAATGTCTACATGGAGCGCTTCCGCACCTCCGGCGATAAAGCGGATTTGCCTGCCGCTTGCCTGACAGAACACTATGCAAAGGGCGAATATGGACGGAAGTCCGGCAAGGGCTTCTATGACTACACACCGAAGGAGTAAGACTATGGGAATCTCTGTGCGCTATGAGAATGCGGTTGCGGTGGTTTCCATCTGTCGTCCGGAAGCACTGAACGCACTGAACCGGGATCTCATTGATCAACTGGATGCTTGCATTAGTGAAATCGAGTCCAGGAGAGCGGTTAAATCCGTGATCCTGCACGGCAGCAAGAACTTTGCCGCCGGCGCGGATATTGCCCAGATGGCTGACTGTAATCCTGAAGGGGCAAAGGCATTTGCGTTTTCCCCGGTCTACAACCGTTTGGCACGGCTGTCGATTCCTACGATTGCTGCGATAGAAGGCTATGCACTGGGGGGCGGCTTGGAATTGGCGCTGGCCTGTGACCTCCGCATCTGCGGAGAATCGGCAAAGCTTGGGTTTCCGGAGATCGGCCTTGGTATCATGCCCGGAGCAGGCGGTACCATCCGTGCGCCTCGTTTGATCGGCAGCGCTAAGGCGATGGAGATGATTTTTACAGGCAGTTCGCTTTCTGCAGCCGATGCAGAGCGGATCGGGCTGGTAAACCGAGTGGTACCCGATGGAGACGTGCTGACAGTAGCCATGGAGATGGCGATGAAAATCGCAAAAAAGAGCCGCGCGGCACTGGAGGTTGCTAAACACTCAATTCTGGCCGGCATGGAGATGACCTCTGTAACGGAGGCCGTTGCCATGGAGGCGGAAAACTGGAGCGGTATGTTCGCTACCTATGATCAGAAAGAAGGCATGCATGCGTTTCTGGAGAAGCGGAAGCCCTCTTTTGCCGACCGCTGAACGGGCGGCCATCAGTCTACAGAAAAAGGATAACTGAAATGATGAACGACATTGTAATTACCGCCGGATGCAGAACCCCCATCGGCACCATCGGCGGCCAGTTCAAAACCCTGACCGCGTTGGATCTGTCCATCCCCATCATGAAGGAGCTGGTGCTCCGTTCCGGCATTGATCCTGCCTGCGTGGATGATGTGATCTGGGGGTGCAACTACCAGCGGACCTATAAGGAGAACAATCTGGCCCGCGTAGCATTGGTAAAGGCTGGGCTGCCGGATTCCGTCCCGGGCATTACGGTGCATCGGAACTGCACTTCTTCCATGTCCTCTGTGCAGTTGGGCTATTACCAGATCAAGGCTGGGGAGGCGAAGTGCATTTTTGCCGGTGGCGCAGACAGCATGAGTACCGCACCCCATATGGTGTTTAATGCCCGGTACGGGCAGAAGTTTGGACACATGGAACTGCGAGATTCCATGTGGGACTCCCTGACGAATCTGGGTGTAGGTCCCGCCATGGGTATTACCGCAGAAAATGTGGCGGATACCTATCACGTCACCCGTGAGGACATGGATCGCTACGCACTGCTTTCTCAGCAACGGGCAGCAGCCGCCATTGATGCAGGGCGCTTTCAGGAGGAGATCATTCCGGTGATGGTCCACTCCAAAAAGGGAGATGCCGTATACGATACCGACGAGTATCCCAGACGGAATACCACACTGGAATCGCTGGCGAAGCTGAAGCCGTCCTTTAAGGAAAATGGCTCAGTGACCGCCGGCAATTCCTCTGGCATGAATGACGCTGCAGCCGGTGTAGTGCTGATGGATCGTGCCTATGCGGAGGCCAGCGGCGTACAGGCACTGGCTCGGGTAGTGTCCGTTGCTACCACTGGAGTGCCTCCTGAGGTGATGGGCATCGCCCCCATCAGCGCCACTCGGGCAGTTCTGGAGAAGGCAGGGCTTGGGATTGGAGACATTGACCTTTTTGAAATCAACGAAGCCTTTGCCGCCCAGTGTGTGGCCTGTCAGCGAGAACTGGGCATTCCCTTGGAGAAGTTGAACGTTAACGGAGGCGGCATTTCTCTTGGCCATCCGGTAGGTGCCACTGGTGTGCGTATTATCATCTCACTGATGTATGAGTTGCGCCGGAGAGGTCAGAAGTACGGCGTAGCAACGCTGTGTGCAGGCGGTGGTATGGGTACGGCCGTCCTAATCGAGTGCCTGTGAAGGAATGCCCTCTGTGTAAAACAAGACTGGGGGCCGGGATTTGCGGAAGCAAATCCCGGTTCTCCTACAAAAGGAAGTGTAATTTCTTGGGTGCAAATGAATTCAGAAAAAAACAGGATAAGAGGATGACCCTGACAGAGGCTGTCCAGAAGTTTGTTCACGAGGGAAGTACGGTGGCCTTTGGCGGTATGGGCGGAACCCAGTGTGTGGCTCATGCGTACGAGATTGCCCGGCAACGAATCGGAAATCTAACGCTGATCTGTGAAAGCCCTGCAGAACCCGCAGATATTCTCATCGGCGCAGGACTGGTGAAGAAAGCGGAGGTGGCGTGGATCGCCTATGCAGTGGCAGGCTTGGGCTATAACTTCCGGCGCTGTGTGGAGCAGAAGATCCCGAGAGAGATAGAGCTGGAGGAGTATTCCAACTATGGAATGTCCCTGCGGTTTCTGGCAGGAGCCATGGGCGTTCCCTTCCTGCCAGCAAAGTCCTTCCTCGGGTCTGATTTTGCAAAATATAATAGCCGGATCCAGGAAATGGAAGCCCCCTATACTGGGGAAAAAGTTTCTTTGGTGCCGGCAGCACAGCCCGATGTGGCTCTGATTCACTGTTCCCGGGCAGATCGGTTTGGAAACGGGCAGTACTTTGGCATTTCCGCCAGCGCGGAAAATATAGCCCGAGCTGCAAAGCATACGATTCTGACCTGTGAAAAGCTGGTGGACCAGGAGCTGATCCGAAAGACGCCGAATTTGACCATTGTTCCGGGTTACACCGTGGATGCGGTGTGTGAAGTGCCCTTTGCCAGCCATCCATGGAACATGGCCTATGATTACATTTACGACCTGCCCTTCCATAGTCAGCAGATGAAGGCGTTTAAAACCCGCGAGGGCTTTGAGACCTGGATGGAGCGCTATTGCTATGGTGTAGAGGACTGGAATGGATATCTGCGTGAAGTGGGTTTTGAACGTCTCATGAAGCTCCATCAGATGGAAGAGAAGTTCAACCCCAGCGTTTATTAAGGGGTGGGGAACATGGAGTACACATTAAGTGAGCTGATGATCGTTGCATCTGCCCGTGAGATACAGGACGGCGAGGTGATCTTTGCCGGCGTGGGCAACCCGCTCCTGGGCGCTCTGCTGGCGCAGAAGACCCATGCCCCCAGTGCCATGATTGCCACAGAGGGCGGTGCGCTGGGGCCCCGGCCGAAGCGGCTGATCCTGGGGATTGGTGACAGCGCATGCAACGAGAATGCCATGACCGTCATGCCGCTGTGGCGGCTGTTTGCCGATCAGCAGAACGGCTTTGTAGATGTCGGCATGGTGGGCGGCGCACAGGTCGATCGCTACGGAAACTTGAACAGTACGGCGATTTTCGGGGACGGCAATTATTTTGCCCCGGCCTCTCGGCTTCCCGGCAGCGGCGGTGCCAACGATATCGCCAGCTGTGCGGGCCGCACTGTCATTTCCATTCCTTTGCAGCGGCGGCGCTTTCTGGAACGGGTAGATTACATCACCTCTCCCGGTTATCTTACTGGCGGAAACAGCCGGGAACGCTCCGGCCTGCCAAGAGGCGGTCCGGCGGCAGTCATTACGGACAAATGCATCTTCCGGTTCCATCCGGAAACGCGGGAGCTGATGCTGGACAGCATCCACCCGAATGTAACGGTGGAGGATGTGAAAAAGGAGATTCCATGGGAGCTGCTGATATCTAATGATCTGAAGGAAACGAAGGCACCTACTGAGAAGGAGCTGCAGATCATTCACATGCTGGACCCGCAGGGAATCTTTATTGGAAATGGTCTGAAGGAGCTGACCTTTGAGAAATATATTGCTATGCTGGAAAGCTCTCTGGATCATGCAATCTGATCAAGTACATATGGAGGATTAAATATGAAGTTTCCTACCTTTGACCTGACTGGGCAGGTGGCCTTGGTCACCGGCGCAACGAAAAATATTGGTCATGCTCTGGCACTCGGATTGGCCAATGCTGGCGCCGATATCGTCGTTGTCGGCCGCACGGTTTCTGAATGTGAGTCCACAGCAGAGGAAATCCGAGCCATGGGCCGCCGCGCACTGGCGGTTCCCACGGATGTAACGGATCAGAGCGCTATCAACGCCATGGTGGACAAGGCTATGGCGGAGTTTGGCCGCATTGATATTCTGATGAACAACGCCGGCGCCGCAATCACCAAAAAAGCAGAAGATCTGACCATGGAAGAATGGGATCGCGTGGTGAATGTGGATCTGCGCGGTGCGTTTATGGTGGCACAGGCTGTTGGCAAGGTGATGATCCGGCAGAATTATGGCCGTATTATCAATACCATCTCCGTTTATGGTTATGTAGGCGGCAAGCTGGTGCTGCCATATCTCGCGGCCAAGGGTGGTCTGGCTCAGGTCACCAAGGGATTGGCGATGGAATGGGCCCGCTACAATATCAACGTCAATGCGTTGGTTCCCGGCTATATTGTGACAGAGATCAACAAGAAGGAATTTGAAAACGAAAAAGTATACAACAGCATTGTGCGCAAGATCCCCATGCGGCGGCTGGGCAGCGTGGAGGATGTGATCGGGAGTGTAATCTTCCTTGCATCTGATGCGTCCAATTATGTGACCGGCGCTGTGATTGCGGCGGATGGCGGATGGTTGTGTGAGTAATGACCTGATGCCAGTATATCGGTGCAGCTAAAACAGAACGGGGCGGCATCGCCAGAGAATTCTCACGGCGATCCGCCCTGTTTTTACTCCATCGAAGGGGGACAGCTTTGGTGAAAGGGAATATTTCTATAAAAAGGGCCATAATGGGATGCTTAGGTGCATTACTGTGCATCCTGTTCTGCGTGGTACTGCCGTCTCCGGCTGCACTGCAGGCTGCAGCGGAAAGCGTTGGCAGCACCGGCCGCAGTGCCATGATGGTGCTGGGTACGGTGTTCCTTGCGATATGCTGGTGGGCAGGTGCGGTCATCAGCGACTGGATGGTCGCGCTTCTGCTTCAATGTCTGTGGGTCATAATGAAAATCACAGATGTATCCGGTGCATTCAGCTCCTACACCAATTCCACGGTTTGGCTGTTTGTAGGTGTGTTCTGTATCACGACGGCAGTAAATCGCACCGGACTAATCCGGCGGATTGCACTGAAGCTGATGCAGCACTTCCCCCCCACCTTTTTAGGCCAGGTATTAGCGTTGCTGACGGTGGGGCTGATCTGCTCGCCGCTGATCCCAAGCGCTACAGCGAAGATGATCCTGGGAGCGACCATGGCCTGCAGTGTTGCGGATGCCATGGAATATCCGGCGGAGGCTTCCGGGCGATACGGACTGTTTCTGGCCTCTGTGATCGGGTTCGGCTTCCTTTGTCCAGCATTCAAAACGGCAGGAACCAACGGCTATGCTATGCTGGCCATTTTGCCGCAGGAGCTTCAGCAGCGCGCAACATTCCTCTACTGGCTGGCGTGCATGCTGCCGTGGCTGGTGATCGTAGCAGGCGGAATGCTTCTATTCATCCTCACGGCCTGCCGCCCCAGTGAGAAACGGCAAATCTCAGGGGCATATATTCGGCAGAAGCTGGATGAGATGGGCAAGCCTTCTAAGGATGAAAAGAAGATCGGCGTGATTCTTGGGGTCTGCCTGCTGCTATGGATCTTCGAGAATATTCTGCACATCGATGCCACAACAGTTTCTCTCTGCGGTGCGCTGGCTTGCTTCCTTCTGGGGGTGTTGGAGCCCAATGAGCTATCTACATCTGTGCCGTGGCCGCTGATTGTATTTTTGGGCGGCGCACTAAACATCGGAATCCTATTGAAACAGGTTGGCATCAATAAGTGGCTTCAGGAACTGCTGCTGCCGATATTCAGCATAGTGGACAATACCTGGCTGCTGATCCTTGTAGTGGCGGTGAGCGTTATGCTGCTAAGGCTGCTGCTGATCTCCCTGATGGCAACCATTACCCTGACAATGACAGTATTGCTGCCGGTTTTTCAGGCGGCAGGAATCTGTCCGCTGGGCATCGGCTTTGTTATTTACGCGACTATGCTCTGCTGGTTCACGCCTTACCAGAATTTAGTATTCCTTCCGGCGTTCAACTGTATGCAGAATACCATCTCTCATCGGGGAACAATAAAAGCCTGCTTTGTATACGAGATGCTGTCTCTAACAGCTTTTCTGATCAGTGTCCCGTATTGGAAATGGCTGGGTTGTATTTGACCGCGTGTTTGACTGCAGGCAACAGGCTTCCCCAGCGATCCGCATCTATTATATCGAATCGCAGCAGCGACCAATCATGTGCTGCATTGCTTTGAAATCATGTCAAGCTTGTTCAGAATTTTTCCTATAGATCTTATCTGGTGGAAAAATTTAACATGAATCGAATTTTTTCATAGAAACTTTTGTTGCAATTATGTGCGATAACAGGTAATATGAATATATTCAAAAAAACTCTGCACGGAATTGTGAGGGTGTCTATATTGGAAAAAAATGATCAGGCCGGTAAGCAGAATCAGGAGCTGACCTCCAGAAAAAAGCAAGCACTGCGGACACGGCAGAAAATATTTAAGAAAACCATGGAGCTGGGAACCCAAAAAGGGTTTGCGGCGCTGAAAATTACAGATGTATGCAAGGCGGCCAATATTTCCGTCGGTACATTTTACCACTATTTCACATCGCTGGATGCGGTCTTTCAAGAACAGTACATCGCATACGATGAGTTTATCTCTAAATCGATTCGGGAAAAACCGCTCAGCGGCGCCAGCATCGACCAGCTGTATCAGCTATTTTCTTTAAAGTATGATTATGTGTCGGAAAAGGGCGTGCAGTTTATCGTGCGCCAGTATTCCGGACAGTTCAAGCAAATCGATAACGGCAATACCTTTTTTTACTCTCAGGAGCGTGTGATGTATAGAACGCTGCTGAACATCCTGCAAAACGGTATTGCAAGCGGTGAGCTGAAAGCACAGTTTCCTGTGGACTTTATCGCAAACTCTCTGCTTATTTTTTCGCGCGGACTCACCATTGACTGGGCGCTGAAAAATGGCAGCTATGATTTGAAAACTGTGGCGTTTCAGCATTTGGATATGATGCTCTCTCAGCTTGTGGCAGATGGCGAGAAAAATCCTCTGTATAGTGCACTGACTGCAAACAACTGACCGTAGCAGCACTTTTCCATAGCTGTGCAGAGCGGATCGACTTTTGAATGACAGACTCCTTCTGTTTATAATGCCTGTTTACAAGATATATGCGTTCTGTATTTGGCATAGCCATGATTTTTTGCCATTATGCGTCGCAGTATTTCAACGAATGGTACACCCCTTTTGATGGGCTGTTGCAAATTTAGAGATAGAAAAAATGGCATTTCTCATCTGTTTAAGATGTAGAGCCATGATAGCAAAGGGGCATTCTTCCATCACTGCAAGAATGCCCCTTTTTCTAATATTTGAAATGCAGTGTTCCCGTTTCAAGGCGGAGAAACTGCCCACAGTCCAGATCCTGCGAAGCCGCAGCATTCTTTTTATTCGTCCACTGAGATTCATCAGCTTTGCTATTTTACTACTAAGA
>ENA-OYZF01000383-OYZF01000383.1-human-gut-metagenome-genome-assembly--contig:-NODE-383-length-19665-cov-24.612851_pt1 | contig 19665 bp, 7 predicted proteins | sample MGYA00244074_ERZ653472 | MGnify/ENA primary metagenome ERZ653472 (study PRJEB26926, sample SAMN06165179) | human gut metagenome | biome: ENVO:00009003; feature: ENVO:2100002; material: ENVO:00002003... | reverse complement strand
ATATATCTCAGGTTAGTGGCGTTTTTTGAAAGGTAAATGTCAGTGCAGTTGTACCGATACACTCACGAAAATATTAATTCCTTGTCGTTGCGGAAAATGTTTTAGGCAGTGCCTGGCAATATATTTCACTTGAACGGTGTCTGTAGGGCGCCGGTTTTTTGTATTATGTGCCGCATTTATGACCGTTCGTGCCGTTATAACAACCGTTCGTGCCAAAAAGTTGAAATCACAAAGCAAATGAGTTATGATATAATTATAAAATTATAAGGGGAGAAGTATGCTCATCTGCGTTTACGATACCGCAAACGAGGCGGAGATACTGAAAGCGAAAATAACACAAATCGCAACGGCGGCATATCGAAGAATTGCCTACAGGGCATGTCAGAGGTATGAGAGCTTTGCGAAGGAGTGTAAGACGGCTGACCTTATAATCGTGCTTGCCGACGGAGCGGACGGTATGGAGGGCGTTATTGCGGCAAAGAATGCCGACAGGGATACGCCTGTAATATGGCTGTCGGACGATGAGGGATTCGGGGCGCAGTCATACAGGCTTGGCTGTACCTATTTCCACAAGAAGCCGATACCGCTTGAAAAGCTGAAGGAGGCACTGCATAAGTGCAGGTGCATGGCATAAGCACGGGTAAATCTACAGGAGGAAAAACATGAAGAAAAAATTTGTACGGCTCATAAGTGCGGTGCTGTCTGCGGCAATGACGTTGACGGCTGTACCGTTATCGGCATTTGCCGAGGGCGAGGCACATACGCATGACGGCGAGAGCAATGTCATCACGACACCGCTTGATTTCAGAGAAAAGACGGCGGACGAAAACGGTGCCGGCTGGAGCTGGGATTATGACACAAAGACGCTGACGCTTGACGGAGTGAACATTCAGGCGACAACCGACAGTATGAGCGTCGTAACAGTCCCCGACGGTACGGAGATAGTGCTGAACGGTAACAATACTTTCGTACAGACCGATACCGGCAAAAGTGATACATATGTTCTCAGTGCCGTAAATAATAAAGAGGTCAATTGTGACGGCACAATGACAATCAGCGGCGACGGTGTGCTGAATGCAGAGAACCGCTCTACAGACAGTATGGCACGCTCTCTCGGCGGATCAATAATCCTGAACGGCGGTACAGTAAACGCAACAGGTACTGTAAAGACAAATTCGCTTGAAATACATAATGACGGTGTGCTGAACGCAAATGCGACAACTGCATCTTTTGAGGGTGTGGCTGTCAATGTCAGCGGCGGCATTACTGTTGACGGCAACGGCAGTCTTACTGCAGTAGGTTGTGCTAATGAATCTACGTTAAACAGTGCAATATTGCTTACCAGTAATTTCGGTGACAAAATTTCCGTCAGCGAAAACGGCAGTATTACTTTGCCTGAAGGCAATGCAGCAAGAGTCGGAATATACTACAGCGGAAACAACGGCGACGGAATGGATGACGAAATAAGCGGCGGTAAGGTCACTGCTTACGGTACTAAGTATGGCATTTACAAAGTAAACCTTATAATGAACGGTACAGGCTCGGTTTACACTACGGGCGGTTCATACGCTATCGGTCAAACTGTACCGACAATAAACGAGGACGAATTTGTAGTAAAGGGTTCGACTGAGTTCAAGGCTGAGGAAAGCTCAGTGACAGCCAATGCCGAGTTTAACAGCGGCTATTATGAGATTGGCAGAGCGGACGCTAAGACGGTAGTTATAAAGCCTGATACTTCTCCCCGTATAATACTCGGAAACCAAATCGGAATATTCAAGACTGAAGAGTATGAAATAATTGAAGACATGGACATGACTGATATCAAGCTCAAGGGTACGGTTTACTTTGATATTACTCTGAAGAATATGAGCGATGAAGAGTTTGCAGACGCAAGAGGCTGTTTCGGCGGCGATGAACCCGATTTATTAGCAAGCATAATCAAGACCGATTACGGCTGGGTGTGCATGGTCTGCGATACCGAGTTTTCGGTTACATACGACACTGATAATACTCTTACAATAAAGTGCGGAGATATTGTATCCAATACCGTTCAGGTAAAGTCGAATGCAAACCGTTTCAACAAGGTTACACAGGGTGACAACACAAACAGAACGGTTTTCTATACAAACACTTCGCAGGAAGAGAAGGACAATTACAAGCTTGTAAGCACCTATACGGTTGACAGTGAAAGCATAAGCTATAACTGGTACAGTACGAACAGTGCATACAGTGCAGATGAGCTCGGTGCGGCAGTATCCGGAAGCAACGGCGAATTCAAGCTTGCGGAGAATATTCCTGCCGGAAATTATGTTCTGTATTGCGATATAACCTATTCAGACGGTGACAGCACAGAAACTGTTACAGAAAAATTTACATTTACATATAAAGAATGTGCACATGAAAACGGTTATTCCGACGGTAAATGCACAAACTGCGGAGCGTTATGTGATCACAGCAATATTGATATTGACACGGGTAAGTGTAACGAGTGTGCGCATCAGTTTGTTGCTACAATCAGCACAGACGGCAATGCGCCGACAGGCTATGACACGCTCGCAGACTGCCTTAACAGTGTTACTGCCGATACCGAAAACTATGTAAAGATCTATCAGGATATCGGCGATGCATCGGCAACTGCAACTTTAGATACTATAGATGTAAAACACAATGTTATGATCGACCTTAACGGTCACAAGCTGAACAATATCAAGCTTGGGGTCAACAAACTTGGGGTCAACAAAGACGTCACGCTTACATTAACCGGCACAGCGGGCAGTTATGTTACGCAGGTGTATGTTCGCAAAGGCGGCGGATCATTCATAATTGACAGCGAAGCAAATGTAGAATTTAATACAATTTTTGTTGAGGACAGTGCACGGCTTGCTGTAAACGATGGCGCAAAAGTAACTACAGAACAGTTGACTGTGATAGCATCCGTGAATGATGACGGAACTACAACGACATCTGTAAAGCTCGCTACGGGAATGAAGTTAGGTGGGCTGACATATCATCGCCAAAACAATTCCGGCGCTCTGAAATTAGGCAATCTTCTTGATGTTACCCGGCAGGCACTGCGACGTGAAGATAACGGCAATTATCTTGATCTTTATAAAGAATATGGAAGTATGGGTTATTCCGTTGCGCTTACTGTTGTAGAGCATACTGACGCTGACCACAAATACAGCACTGGAACAGGCAAGTGCGAGGAGTGCGGAAAGCCCTGCGAGCATGGCGGTGATATAAACACGGACAACGGCATCTGCTCAATCTGCGGTGCGGTTGTGTCTGTCGCACTCTATACAGACAAGAACGGAAGCTTAAAGTATGTAGATACCGATGAGCTTCACTCTTTACTGAATGAATACAACGGAAGCGGTACGATAAAGCTGTTTAAGGATTATTCTAAACCAAGCGCTCAGTATGACTTATACGGAGAACTTACAATTGACTTAAACGGACGCCAATTTAAAATCCGGAGTATTACTCCTTGCAAAAGCGGAAAGCTTACGATCAAAAACAGCGGCAATCCGGTTATGCTCGGTTGTAATGTATATCCGACAAACGACGCTTCATACGCCGGCGGTACGCTTATAATAGACGGCGATGTAGTTTTAGACACTTCGATCTATGTATATGATTCGAGTACGGTTATATTGAAAGCCGGTGCATATCCAGCCGGACTTTACGCCAGGGACAGCAAGACATTATACGATATGCTCGGAGAGGGTAAGGCTTTCTTCAAGACTGACGGAACTCTTTTCAATGCAAATGTTAAGGAAATATCAAGCAGTGAAACGCTGACAATCAAAGACCACAGCCATACCTATGTTGACGGCGAGTGCGGCTGCGGATATGTTTGCCCTCACAGCGATGTTAACAGCGAAACGGGTAAGTGTAACGAGTGTGAATATCAGTATGCGGCTGTTATCGTAAAGGATGGGGCTGTAGCTTCTGTTTATAAGGAAACTGAGATGGGAGCGGCTTTTGAAGCGGCTGACAGTGACGCAAACACCGGCTGTACATTAAGAGTATACAAGAATTATACAGGCAGCTATACAACACTCAGCGGTAAGTTCACGCTGTGGATCGCTGAGAAAGCCAATGTAGGTACGTTAACTGTTTCGGGAGATATAACCGTTACGGGATCGGGAAAAAATAATCGTATTTATGGCGATTTCAATGTAGCGGCCGGCGGTAAGCTGACATTTGACGAAAACTGCGGCGCTATGGGAACTGTGTCGGTAGGTGCAGGTACATTTGACTGCTATAGTACATTTTCTATAACACTCAATATAAACGATGCAAGCAGTGACGTAATTCTTCACGGCGGAGCTTTCAAAACAATATGCTATAACGGCGGCGGGGACAGAGCAAACGCAGAAATACTGACTTTGTTGGCTGAGAACCGTATGTTTATGAAGTCTCCCAATCCTGAGCCGATAGACGGCTCAAAAACACTGTTGAAAGACGGTTTTGCAACACCTGTTATTGTAATACCACATGAAGGTCACAGTTACGACAGCACAACGGGCAAGTGTACGATTTGCGGTAAGCGGTGCGGTCATACGGATGTTGACAGCAAAACAGGTGTATGCTCTACCTGCAAATATCAGCTTACTGCGGGCATTTCGGGCGCGGGAACAGCGAAGTATTTCGATAATATAGACGACGCTTTTACTGCGGCATTATCGGCGGAAAACAACGGTTGTACGCTGACATTGTATAAGAACTGTGAGATTACACAGAACGTAGAAATCGGCAATACAACGGTTACTGTCGATGTGAACGGATGTTCACTCGGCGGAGAGGCAGATATAAGTGTAAATAACGGTGGTGTGCTGTACCTTAAGGACAGCAGGAAAAGCACCTACTACGGATGCATAGACGCACCTTTTAGTGTAAACGGCGGTACGCTTATAAACGGTACTGCAGACGGCGGCAGTTCAGCCGCAGATGTACTCAATTTAGTCATTAACAGTGCTAAGTGTGTCGAAATATACGGCGGCTTATTTGAGAATGTTTATATTGCACACGCAAGCGGTGTAGCTTTATACGGCGGAAGGTACAACACCATCTGCGGCGAGGAAAGCAACACACCCGTAAACGCTCTGCTTGCAAAGGGCTATGCGTTTGCGATCTTAAACAGTGTCACACATCTCCCCGAAAGTATAGTTGACGGCAGTGCGGTGACACTCAGCGAAGGAATTAGAAATGTCACAGTTGTAAAGCATACTCATACATACACCGAAACAGAGACAAAGTGTGCGTGCGGTGCTGTGCTTTATGCAAAGGTGACATCAGCCGACGGTACTACTAACGAATATTTTGACAGCATTGAAGAAGGCTTATTATATGCCGATAAGGCTGAAAACAAGGGCTGTGTTTTCACTCTTGTAACAAGCGGTAAGATCAATAGTGGGGTTAGGCTGTCAAACGGTCAGTTTACTATTACCACAAGTAATTATGGTACTATCTATGATTACAACCAGACAATAACTATTGACGGTGCAGATGTTATTGCTGAAGGTTATATGTTCATCAGGTGCAAGGTTAATGTGAAGAGCGGATCTCTTACATTGCCTGAGGGCTCAGGCGCCGGATTTGATAGTATTGCTATATCAGGCGGTACCGTAACTGTCAGCGAAGGCGTCAATGTTGACAATAATGCGGGTGCTGATAATTTATTTGTAAGCGAAGACGCAACTGACGCAAAGCTTACTATAGGCGGCGGTACTTACGGCAATGTCTATCTCGGACAGTTTAAATTAAAGGACGTAATCGCAAGCGGTGTGCGTGTGATAAGCTACGACAATCCGACAGATCCGACTGCTGAGAAAACAGCAAAGGCTTTATTATACAGCGATATAGCCGAAAAAAATAATTTTGACTCCGAAAACAATACTGTAAGCTATTATCTGTTTACCAAGTGCGAGCATAAGAATGAGGACGGCAGTTATGCCTTTAATGACAGCGGTATATGCAAATACTGTAACTCTGAGTTTGCCGCAAGCGTAAGCTATACGGTTGACGGAAGTGCAAAGACAGAGCTGTTCAGCAATATATGCGACGCTTTTGACAAGGCTAATGAGATAGGTACGGCTACAGTAACGCTGTATAAGGATATTACAGACAGCGAACGTACACAGGAGATTACCGTTATGGGCAATGTAACGCTTGAACTGAACGGTAAAACACTGGGTGGTCGTTATGGCATAGCGCGTATATCGGTATCTGACGGTGGCACGCTTACTGTAAACGGCGATGGCGATATGGATACACCTATTTACGTTAATGAAAACTCAAAATTAGTCATTAACGGCGGTGGATACTTCAATTCTGTGTCAGTTAAAAAAGGAGGCAACGCAGAAATAGGCGGCGGCACTATACAAGGTCTGTCCGTTCGCGGTAACGTAAAACTCAGCGGCGGTAAATTCAACGACATCGAGATATTTAACGGCAATCTTGAATCTGTACTGGCAGACGGTTATGCGTATAAAAATGCTGACGGCACTTGGCTTTCGATTGATGAGCGTGAAAAAGATAGCTATTTGGGCGGTTCTAAAGGAGCGTTATCCGTAGAAGAAGCACCCATAAAGAGCGCAAGTATTTCGTGGGCAGGCGGAGAAGCGCCTGTTATATACCGTAACGGAGCGAAAAAATTAAAAGTCAATGTTATATGCGATGTGGCGGACACTTCAAAGCGGATAACCTATTCGGACTATGTAAACGGCAATAATCGCAGTAAAGATTCTAAGCTTTCTGTTAACTGGTATATGGTATTCGGTTATAAAATCGGTGAGATTGTAGCGGAAGACGGTGAGGTTGAATATTACACTGTACTGAAGTGTGACGGATACGAATATAAGTCGAATGCACTTAAGTTTACACTTGCGACCTGCTCGCACCCTGAGGATAGCTTTAATAACGAAACCGACGGTTTGGTATTCTGCGGTATATGTGATTTATTGATAGAAGCCGAGGTAGTAGATGCTGACGGCAAGTCGTTAGGTTATGCGGATATAGAGAGTGCCATAAAGCTGGCACAGGAGAACGAGGGCAGCACTGTAAAGCTGATTTCGGAAAGAGTACCTGCGTCCATTACCGTGACGGGCGGTAAGTTTACTGTTGACTTTAACGGTAAAGAGGCATATTGTCAGTTCACTGTCAACGGCGGTGACGTGACTTTCACTTCTTCGGCAGTACAGGACGTGAGCAATCAAAATCTGCCAAGCGGAATCACAGTTAACGGAACTGACGCTGAGGTTACAATTGACGGTAAAATCAAGCTGGGAAGAGTAAGAATAATCAGCAGTACGCTTACAGTAAACAGTACCGATGGTTATATCGGTGAACTGTCAATAGAAGGCGGAAATGCTGTTATAGACGGTGCAAATATTGATGCACTGTCAATAAATGGCGGAGCGACTGTTATAAACGGTGCAAATATTGATGCACTGAAAGCTAACGGCGGAGACACGGTCATCAATGATGTTAATGCCGATTCTTTAGCTATGTGTGACAACCGCTCCGGTGGAAGCGAATATAACATCTCTATCGTAAGCGGTAGGTTCGGCAGTTTCACTTGCGAAAATGGAAGCAATTATACTTTAGGTAGGGCAATTGCGAGCGGAAGCGTAGTTTCGGCCGATAGTATGAATGGCATTACTGTTTACACATACGAAGCTATTCAGACCATGACCAGTACCTATAGAATTTTTGTTGATAAGTGCAACCATAAGGACAAAAACGGCAGTTATGTGCTTGACGGTAATCCCTGTCCTTACTGCAATGAGGAAATTGTTGCAACTGTAAGCTATACTGCCGGCGGAAGCGAAAATACGGATCTGTTCAGCGATATTTATGACGCTTTTGAAAGGGCTAATGAGATAGGTACGGCTACTGTAACGCTGCAGAAGAACATCACGGACGATATTACAGATACGATAGCTGTTACAGGCAATGTTACGCTTGAACTTAACGGTAAAAGGCTCTCACAACCCGGTACTGATGTATGGTATTCCATAGAAGTAACGAGCGGTAAGCTGACCGTTAACGGCAGTGGCTTAATAAAACGTGTTGCCGTTTGCAACGGCAGCGATGCGGAAATCAACGGTGGTACTCTCTCTGACTTCATAATTAAAGACGGCGGTAACGCTGTAATTAAAGGCGGTCAATTCTACAGCTTACAGGTTTCAGGCGAAGGCAGAAACGTAGGACAGCTTCTTGCGGACGGCTATGCCTATTGGAGTTTTATCGATTCCGGCATCTGGTCTACTATTGCAGAGCGTGAAAAGCAGGATATAGCTAATGTAGAAGTAAGGACAGCGCCGATAAAGAGCGCAACGGCGACAGCAAATAAGACTGTGCTGTACCGCAACGGCGGAGGTGCACGGCAGATCTTATTTAACTTCAATGTTAATACAAGCGACGGATACACGATAAGCGATGCCAATAAGGGCACAGTCGGTTTATATGTAGGCGATACCTTAATAAGAGAGCTCGACTTCGTCGGAAATTCATATACGTTTGCAAATGCAGATGAAATTTCCGATACTGACGGCACTGTAAAGGCACATCTTGTTATCAGGTTAAACGGATACGAATATGTGACCGATGATGTCGAGTTTGAAATGGCGACCTGTACGCATCCGTATGACGCATTAACGACAGACGAGCATGATTACTATCGTTGTTCGTTATGTGATGCCAGCATAAATGCGATACTTGTTAAAACAAACGGCGACAAGGCATGCTATACCGACAATGTGCCCGAAGCATTTGAAGCGGCACAGCTTGAGGAGAACAACGGCTGTACATTAGAATTATACAGAGGTGTGAACAGAGACTGTGAGATCACACAGGGCAGCTTTACCGTTTTATTCAAGAAAACGGGAAGTGCATCTGCTGTGTTCAAAGTAAGCGGCGGAAATGTCAAGATCACGGGAGATGACGGCTGTACATTATCGAAGTATCCGGGAAGCTCGGTGGGATATCTCATAGCTGTAACGGGCGGCACGGTAACGTTTGATGACATAACTATCAATGATGACAGTATCAGCGTAAGCGGCGGCAAGACTGTTATAAACGGCGGTACTTATAATAAGCTGAGCGTCAGCGGAGGTACGGTCACTATAAACAGCGGTACATTCAGCAGCATAGATGTAAGCGCAGAGGGCAAGGCACTGAAAGATCTGCTCGGCGAGAACAAGGCGTTTACGACAAGCGACGGAAAGCTGTTTGACGCAAGCAAGGTTTCGGAAAGCGATAATTCACTTACGGTAATCGACCACAGCAAGCATGAGTATGACGAAACAGGAAGGTGCGGCTGCGGTTATCAGTGTGCACACAGTGAGATCAATGCGGAAGGTGTATGCAACGAGTGCAATGCAAAGATGTATGCTGCAGTCACTGTAAAGAGTGAGACCGGAACAACGGTAAAATACTTTACAAAACTTACGGAAGCGTTTGAGTTTGCGGCAAAGAACGAAAACAAAGGCTGTACGCTGAAAATGCTCAGAGATTTCTTCGATAGAAATACTGACATTAACGTAAACGGCGGAGAACTTACTGTCGATATGAACGGCTTTGGTGTCTATATCAATAGCTTTAACGGATCCGGAACCCAAATCACTATACGCAGTGACAGTAAGTGTACTTTTGGGGTTGAAAATGGATTTAGCATGGACGGCGGCACTGTTACTTTCTCGGGAGAGGTCAGCGTAGTTTGCCAGAATGTGAAATTAAATGCCACATATTTCTCCTCCTATGTTGAAACGCTGAAAATTGACACGCTGATTTTAGAAGACGGTGTTCTGCTTAAACAGCTGGCAAGTATCACGAATGCTAATATCGCTAATATAGACTGCTCAAGTGAAATTTATCTTTATCAAATTTTAGCGAGCGGCAGCCGTGTCGATTCTCAGCTGTACAGCGATCTGAAAGCAAACGCTTCGTCAAACTTCGATAACGTAAGAATAATAAGATGCGACCACCCGGACGGTGTGGGCAGAGATAACCGTTGCATATACTGCAATTCATTGATCGCTGCAAGCGTAAGCTATACCGAGAACGGAGCGGAAAAGACAGAATATTTTGTTAAGGAAGATCTGGGAAAGGCGTTTGCCAAGGCAAACAGCGTTGCAATTGCAACAATAACAATGCTGATGTCTTCCGCTTATGATACAGACTACCTCCCTGTTACAGGTGATGTTACACTTATTGCAAATGGCGATAACGCCATCTTGTATAATACAGTAAAGGTCGCCGATGGCGGTAAGCTGACACTTAGAGGCAACGCCAATATTTTCGCTGTAATTGCCGAGCCGGGCTCCAGGTTGACTGCCGAAGAAGCCACAAGAATCGCATATCTCACCGTAAACGGCGGAGATGTTAAGCTCAGCGGCGGACAATATGATAACATTACGGTAAAAGATGGCAAGATAACAGATATTCTCGGCAACGGCTATGCGTATAAGAAAACAGAGGGCGGTGCATGGCTGACGCTTAAAGAACGTGAGGTGTCGGAAGCAAGCGGTGTTACCGTTGCTAAGGCACCGATAGTACAAGCAACGCTTAGCACAGAAATGAACAAGCTGTATCGCAACAGCAACGCAAATTCCACGCTGAAGTTCAACCTGTCTCTTGCTAACGGCTCGAACCTGAACGACTCGTATGTAAGTAAGAGATACGGTATAAACTCCTATGTAAGCGGAGATATAATTTATAGCAGCTTAAGCGCACTTGTAAAGGACGCTAAATTGTCGGCAGACGAAATAATTGATAAGGCAGGCGACAGCGATGTTGCCGAGCTATACTTCGTAGTTACTACCGGTGACGGCTATGAAATAAAGTCGAACACTGTAAGTATAGACCTTGTTGATTGTGATCATTCTCAGGTGGTCGATCCTACAGCGGACAAGGAAACCGCAGGTAATATTACCGAGCCGACATATTGCGAGATATGCGAGAGCAAGTTCAATGCAAAGATAACAAAGGGCGACGATGTCAAGTATTATAACAATCTTGACGAGGCTGCGAAAGACGCTCAGAAGAGCGAAAACGAGGGCTGTACCTTATATCCGCTTTATAACAAGAACGGATACGGCGGTCAGTTAGTCATAACCGAAGGTAACTTCACGCTCAAGTACGCAGTTCGTACAGCGTTCTCACGTCCGATCATCATAAACGGCAAGGCAAAGCTGACGGTTACGGGACGTTGTGCGGTGACAGCGTTTGAGAATCAAGACGCATTTATAGTGCAGGGCGGTGATGTCACATTTGAGGGGCTTGCTACAGGCAGCAATGTGACCATAAACGGCGGAAATGTTACAATGGCCGCAAACAATATAAATTGCCTTACAATAAACGGCGGTAATGTATCCATTTCGTCAGGTGGGTTTGCCGAAATCATAACTAATGCCCCGAATAAGGTGATAGCCGATTATATCGATCCCGGCTTCTGGGTACAGGACAGAGGAACAAAAGAGTGGATAGATATATACAGTCTTAATAAGGCAACGGCATCATCGACAAACGGACTTACGGTACGGTTATGTCCGATGCAGATAATCAAGCCGATTGATACTGTATATTACACCAACGGTTATTATCCAGGCGACATACCGTCACTTCAAATAAATGCAGAGCCGTGGTATTCAAACGAGGTTGACGCAAAAGTTGCTTATCAGTGGTTCGCCATTGATGAAAACGGCTACGAAACAGTGATAGAGGGCGCTACAGACAGAAAGCTGTCGCTCGAAAATCTCACAACGGGCAGGTACTACTGCCGTCTTACCTACAGCAATGCTACAACGGCGGGAGTTTCGATGGCGTCGGACGTTGTAACGGCTACGATAACCGAATGTGAGCATTCCGGAGGAGAGGCTACCTGCACCGAAAAGGCAAAGTGTGAAATATGCGGTGCGGAGTATGGCGAACCTCTCGGTCACGACTATGTTGTAATCAAAGTAGTTGAGCCTGACTATCGCAACGAAGGCTACAGCGTATTTGAATGCACAAGATGTAAGGATTCATATATCGGAAACCGTGTTCCCGTAAAGCCTATTCCCGATGAGGAAGAAATAGCGGTTGAAAAGACAACATACAATGAAGTCGATATAAGCTGGAAGAATATAAGCGGCGTTGACGGATATTATGTCGAATGCTATGTCGGCAATCAGTGGAAGCAGATCGGCTTCAGCACGGACGGCGACAGAGTAGCGGCAAAGCTGAGCGGTCTTTCTGCAGGTCTTAAATATAAGGTAAGGATAGCGGCTTAGGCAGGAAGCTTCACCGCCAAGTTCAGATGTTTCTATGTTGATACTGTTCCTTCTCCCGTATGGAATATAAATACGGTGAAGGCTACCGATGAAACGGTAAGAATAAGCTGGAGCAGAAACGCCAGAGCGGACGGCTACAAGGTAGAGTGGTACATTAATAATCAGTGGTCCGTAAAGACTGTTACCGGCAACAATAATATATCGGCGGTTATAGACGGACTTTGTGCAGGAACACGATATAAAGTAAGGGTAAGCGCATATAAGGGCGACCTTTACAGTCCGTATACATATGGCTATATCGATACGCTCCCGTCAAAAGTTACGGGTATTACGAAGACAGTAACATCTTCTTCGTTTACGCTTAAATGGGATAAGAACGAAAGTGCGGACGGTTATACCGCTCAGTACTATGCAGACGGTAAGTGGAATGAAAAGACGCTGACCGGCAATAACAAAACTACCGTTACAATAGGCTCGCTTAAGGGCTACAAAACCTACAAGGTCAGAATAAAGGCTTATAAGGGTGAGCTTGAGAGTGCATTCGACGATATTTATATCACTACCGCTCCGACAAAGGTCAGCGGTCTTAAGGTAAAGAGCGCAGTTGACTCAAAAGCAGTAGTTATATGGAATGCGGATGCGAACGCTGACGGATATAACGTAGAATATTATATCGGCGGTAAGTGGGTCAAAAAGACCATAACCGATAATAAGACAGCAAAGGCTGTGCTTGGCGGACTTACACCTTACAGCACATGTAAAGTAAGGGTAAGAGCGTATAAGGACAATCTGTACGGCGATTACAGCTATACTACGGTTACTGCAGTGCTTTCACCGGTAACCAATATCAAGGTTGTATCGGCAAAAAGCAACTCGATAACCGTTAAGTGGGGTAAAAACGCCAGTGCAGACGGATATAAGGTTGAAATTTACAAAGGCGGCAAGTGGGTCAAAAAGACGTTAAAGGGCAGTACGAATGCTACTGTCACTATTGGCGGACTCAGGGCCGGAAGCGTGTATAAGGTAAGGATTGCGTCTTATAAGGGTGCAAATACAAGCACTTATACTTATGCAAATGTGAAGACAGCCAAATAAGCTGACAGTAAAAAAAGAGAACACCGGGCGACCGGTGTTCTCTTTTGTGTATCAGATGCGTTTTTACTATAAGAACAAACTGAGCCGTAAGCAAGGGTGCTTACGGCTGTAGTTTGTTTATTGCTTTTTATGATGCCGCCGTTTCGCTGTCCTGCGGTAAGCAGAATTTTGAAAAAGGCGAATCCGGTGCGGCTCACAGCCGCCGCTTACTTGAAGTATCTGTTCAGCAGACCCTCGAAAGCCTTACCGTGACGGGCTTCGTCCTTAGCCATCTCGTGAACTGTGTCGTGGATAGCGTCAAGATTTAACTGCTTTGCTCTCTTTGCGAGGTCAAGCTTGCCCTGTGTAGCGCCGTGCTCTGCGGCAACTCTCTTTTCGAGGTTTTCCTTAGTCGATGCACTTACAACATCGCCTAAAAGCTCTGCGAACTTTGCAGCGTGTTCAGCCTCTTCCCAAGCTGCCTTTTCGTAGTAAAGGCCTACCTCGGGGTAACCTTCTCTGTGAGCGGCTCTTGCCATAGCGAGATACATACCTACCTCTGTGCATTCGCCCTCGAAGTTAGCCTTTAAACCTGCAAGAATCTCTTCATCCTCAACTGCCTTTGCAATGCCTACCTTGTGCTCGTCTGCAAATACAAGCTTTTCGCTTTCCTTAAGCTCTATGAACTTGCTGCCGGGAACCTTGCACTGGGGGCAGAACTCGGGAGGTGTATCTCCCTCATGAACGTAACCGCATACCGGACATACCCACTTTTTCATAGTAAATTACCTATCCTTTCATAGTGATAAAATCATTATTTTCTTATTGTTTTTAATGAAATCAGTAACGTTTACTGATTTGTTGGTTTTATTATAACCGATACTTCGGCATTTGTCAAGAGGTTTTTGAAAATTTTTTTGGGGAAATTGGGTTAGTTGTGGATTACTAAAAAGGGCGAGGTTTTGGAAGGGTTGGTGAGGGGCGAGTTGTGATTGTGAACGCTTAGAAGTTTTAGGGATAGAAGTTCTATCAACTTCAATCCCCACCGTCTTGACGGCAGACCGACTTAGTAATTATAAAAGTCGGATATATCGCATAAAAACGCTGTAAAATTAGGCTTGTGCCTTGCCGTCAAGCCACCTCCCCTTTTTCGAGGGGAGGCAAGGGTGATAGCGATTTGCTACATTTTGCGAAACCGGCAAAGTGTTTATAAGCCAAGTTTGGTGTTTGCAGTTTATATGCGGTTGTGATGAATTGTAGGAATATTCGTAGGGGAGTGTCTGTGTGTGCTTTTTGGTTTCGCATCCGTGCGAAACTTTGGGCACACACTTAAGGCATCCTTGCCTTGCTTGCACCTCCCGAAACATCATTGCAATTATCAAAAATCAAGTTAATATATAAAAATGAAAATTTGATTGCAATCCGCTATTGATGATTGATAGATTAAAAACGCTGAGAAAATCAATAACTACGGTGCAACGGGAGGGGCAAGCCCCTCGCCCTACGAAAAGTGGGTGGGATAGTGCGGATACAGAATCATATCGGAGAATACAGATGTTAGCATTACGAAAAGTGAGAGGGATAGTGCGGTTTTGGAAGTTTAGGGCGGCGAGGGGGATTACCGTTTTCAGCCGAATAAATGCCTTTTGTGCCTTTTTATTGCAATTGCAGTGAAAAACGATTATAATTAATATGTGAGAATATGGTTATAATTACGGCTAAGAGAAAAGGAGAGCTTATGAGAAAAACAAGTGAAAAGATATTACGGGCACTGCTTGCGGTATCGGTACTTGCAACGGCTGTGCTATCGAGCGGTTGCCTTGACGATGAGGAGGAGATTTCCGACAGCACGGCAAGCGACAACAGGCAGACGAGCGACGGCGGCACTGCGGAAAGCAGTGAAGGCAGTGAAGGCAGTGATAATAAATATGACGGGAATGTTACGGGCAGTCGTGCGTCAAAGCTGACGTTCAGCGGCTCGGACGGGATAAGCATTACGAGAAAACAGCGTGAAGCCGAAAAGCCTATGGGCGAGGACGGCACACAGACGGTATTCGTGTATATGTGCGGAAGCGACCTTGAAAGCGAGAACGGGCTTGCGAGCGGCGACATTGAGGAAATGATCGCAGGGTCAAAAAGCGAGAACGTGAAGTTCGTCATTCAGACGGGCGGTGCGGGAGCGTGGGCTGATACATACGGCATCTCTGCCGAAAAGACACAGCGTTATGTTGTAACGGGCGCAGAAATAAGCCTTATCGAAGAAAAAGAATCTGTCAATATGGGCAAGGAGGACGTGCTTGTCGATTTTCTCGGCTGGGGTATCGAAAACTATGCGGCGGCTAAAATGGGGCTTATCTTCTGGAACCACGGCGGAGGAAGTATAAGCGGCGTGTGCTTCGACGAGCTTAACGAGAACGATTCGCTGTCGCTTGAGGAGATAGACACTGCGCTTACCTCAATATACGATAAGATGACGGATAAGTTTGCGTTCATCGGCTTTGACGCTTGCCTTATGGCAACGGTCGAAACGGCGAATATGCTTGTTCCGCACGCTGACTATATGTTTGCATCTGAGGAAACGGAGCCGGGCTACGGCTGGGATTATACCGAGATAGCAGGCTTTATGGAAAGTAATCCGACAGCGGATACAGCCGAACTCGGAAAGACGGTCGCTGACAGCTTTATGGCATCGTGCGAGGCTATCGGCGCAGGCGGCGAGGCTACGCTTTCGATAACGGATCTCAGCCGAATAGACGAGCTTGTAAAGGCGGTGAATGACGCCGCCGAGGAAATGAACGATATTTCTTCTGACCCTGCACTGCTTGCAAATGCGGTAAGAAGCATCTATACCGTAAGAGCATACGGCAGTAACAACGATACAGAGGGATATACCAACATGGTGGATCTCGGCTCTATGATAGCGGCTACGGTATCGGGCGACAAGGCGGACAAGGTCATGTCGGCACTTGAAAAGGCGGTAGTGTATAACATCTACGGCGAGGACAAGGACGGCTCGACGGGGCTTTCGACCTACTATCCGTTCGGCGTTTCAGGCTCTACCGAGCTTGCCACATTCGGCAAGGTGTGCGTAAGTCCGTACTATATGACGTTTGTTGACAGAATCGCATACGGCGCACAAAACGGCAGTACGGACGGGTACAGCGGCGAAAAAACGTGGCTTGCGGACGGTGCGGTGTACTGGAGCGACGGGGATTATTCCGACTACGAGAGCAACTGGGAGCATTACAACAACAAGACCGACAATATGGGCTTCTGCGGTGATAAGAGCAGTGTGCAGATAGATGTCGGACCTGTGCTTGACGATGAGGGAACGTTCTACTTCAATGTTACGGACGATACTATAAATAATCTTGCAAGCGTAAACTGCTCGGTTTACCGTGTTGACGAAGAAACGGGTGAGCTTATCGAATTCGGCGTTGACCAGAGTACAAAGGTTGATTTCTCATCAGGACTTGTCGAGGATAATTTCAGCGGGCAGTGGTATATGATTGAGAATAATCTTATCCCTATGTTCATAGTGGAGAAGAACGGAAACAGCTCGGTATACACATCACCTATAAAGCTCAACGGCAAGGAAACAAATCTGCGTATAGCTATGACGCAGGACGGCAATGCGTATGACATAACGGCGCTTGGAACATGGGACGGTGTAAACGAAAACGGCGAGTCGGCAAGAAGCGTTGTTCCGCTTAAAGAGGGAGATGTCATAGTGCCGATATTCAACACCTACGACAGCGAGGGTAACTTTGCAGGCAAGGCGGAGGGTGATGAATGCACCTACAGCGGCGACAATATGATAGAGTTTGTCAATCTGCCTGCAGGCGACTACAGATACAGTTTTGTTATAAACGACATTTACGGAAATGTGTGCTATACCGGCTTCACGGTGTTTACGACCGACGATGACGGGAATGTGTTCTTTACGCCGGAAGAGTAGTAAAAACAGCAAGCTGTATCGATCACGCATTTTTCTTTTACAAAAAAACTAAGAGGAGAACCCCTATGCCAAACCGGATCATCACGGATATTTCAGATTATATCTTTGTGTCAGGAGAACCTCAAAAGGTCGATGCGATTTTTCTGCCGGGCGGCTCACACCCCGAACAGCCCGAATATGCCGCAGAATTATACCGACAAGGTTTGACTGATTGGATAGTCCCGTCAGGAGGAGTAAGCGTTAAAGAGGAAAAATGGCACGGCGTCCGCTCAAAAGCGGAAATTTATAGTGGCGATTACCGGTCAGACTGCGAGTTTTTTACAGATGTACTCGTAAAAAACGGCGTTCCGCAGACTGCGATCATTGAAGAAAGCAAGTCGGGGCATACCCGTGATAACGCATTTCTTTCTCGTAAAGCCGTTGATGAAAAGGGCATAATGATAAAAAGCGGTATAATTGTTTGTAAAGCCTTTCATGCTCGCCGATGCTTAATGCTGTATCAAATGGCTTTCCCGAATGTTGATATGACGGTCTGCCCCGTACATTGCTATAACATCACCAAAGAAAACTGGTATACGACCGAAAAAGGAACCGATCGAGTGCTCGGTGAGCTTGCACGGTGCGGAAATCAGTTTGTCGGCGATCTCAAGACTTATCTTGATCTGATATGAAAATACTGTGCTGCCTTCAGTAAAAACAGCAAGCCGTATCAAGTTTCGGCTTGCTCGTTTGTGATAAAATGAATACAGTCGAAAAGATGGAAGAAAGCTGTACGGGAGAAAAACAGATGAACGGGATAAACGAATGGTATATGAATATTCAGAATATCGTTGACGACATAGACAGGTGTATCAGAAGCGGTGAGGACGAAAAGCTGACGCTCGGCAGGCTGTCGCAGACGCTCGGCTACTCGGAATACTATGTTTCAAGGAAATTCGGCGAAATATCGGGAATGAAGCTCAGGGATTATATGAGATACCGCAGGCTTGCTTTTGCGCTGAGGAAACTGAGAGATACCGACAAGGGCATACTTGATATTGCGCTTGACTATGGCTTTACATCTCATGAGGCGTTCACAAGGGCATTCAAAGTGGCATACGGAATTACTCCGAGCGCTTACCGCTTACACCCTGTGCCTGTAATTCTTCGCACGGCTATAAGACCTTTCGACTGCTATCTTTTAGGCATAGGAGGAACAGGTATGGCACAGACAAACAGTGATATTAAGGTGTATTTCGTAACGATCCCGGCTCATAAATTCCTGCATATCAGGAACTACGAAAGCGTAGGGTATTACGACTTCTGGGAAAAGCAGAGTCACATTCCCGGACAGGACTGCGAAACTATATGCGGACTGCTTGACAGCATCAAGGGCAAGCTCGATGATATGGGCGGTGATGAGGCGAACAGCGGAAGCGGTCAGGTGATGGCGTACATAAACGAGCCTGAGGGAAGAATATGCAGCTGGGGCATTCCGCTGGCTGAGGCTTACGGTGTACGGCTTTCTGCCGACTACAGCGGAGAGATACCAAGGCAGATGCAGATCATGGACGTGCCTGAGGGCGAGTATATCGTATTTGAACACGGACCGTTCGACTTTCAGACCGAAAACAGTGCGGTTGAAGCAAAGATAGAACAGGCTATGAAGGACTTTGACTATGAAAAGTCGGGCTACGAGCTTGACAAAACGCAGGGCAGGATATTTTACTTCTATCACGACTGCAGGAGATACTGGAAGTATATAAGGCCTGTGAGGAAAACCGGATAAACGGAAAACCGCCTTTTAATCGGGGCGGTTTCAGACTGTCGATAAACCTATATCGTTGATAAAAAAGGGGTCGCAGGGGCGTAGCCCCCGTACAGGTCGTCAGCCATTTGTGCCACCGCATCGTGCAGTGGCTTTGTGCGGCTGACTGCAAGCATCCTTGCTTGGTCTAGGGGCGGTAGCCCCAGCGAAATAGCCCCTTTCCCGGGGAAAGGGGTTTTCGGCAAGGATGCCGAAATAAGGACACACCAAGCTTTGCACGAGGCAAAGCCATCAGAGTGTCCTAAAGGGGATAGGGATAATAAATCAGAAGTTTATTTCAAAAACAGACTTTTTCTACAAGCTGAGAACCGTCTTTTAAACAAGGCGGTTCTTCGGATTATGCAGGGCGATGCACTTGACACAGGCTTGATTTTATGTTATATTATAGATACAAAAAGAGGGAAACGACAGACGGTCGCTCCCTAGATTGAGTTAAAGAATAACCGCCTCAGGTTAGCAGCGAGGGCGGTTATTTCTTTTTGTTAAAAGAAAAGATTGTGAATATCATAACTGTGAAAGCAGTAAGAAATATTCCTATCTGTGTTAAA
>ENA-OYZF01000371-OYZF01000371.1-human-gut-metagenome-genome-assembly--contig:-NODE-371-length-20117-cov-7.677001_pt1 | contig 20117 bp, 18 predicted proteins | sample MGYA00244074_ERZ653472 | MGnify/ENA primary metagenome ERZ653472 (study PRJEB26926, sample SAMN06165179) | human gut metagenome | biome: ENVO:00009003; feature: ENVO:2100002; material: ENVO:00002003... | reverse complement strand
GATCGCTCAGTGTCTCGTGGGCTCGGAGATGTGTATAAGAGACAGGCCCCATGTGTGCCGGGGCCATTCTCAACGCACGAGTCAGCCGGGTGTACTTTGGGGCCCGGGACCGGGAGATGGGCGCCTGCGGCGGGGTGATGAACCTGTTCATGGAGGACTTCCCCCACCCCCCTGCCCTGGTGGGCGGCGTGCTGGAGGAGGAATGCGCCCGGGTCCTGCAGGATTTTTTCCGGGGCCTGCGCAAGAAGTAAAATTTCCCTTATTTTCCCGTTGACAAAACCGGGAAAAGTGGCTATATTATGTCATATCGAGTGCAAATGCAGTGATGGGGACCAGTAGCGCTCCCTCCCGATGCCAAGAGAGCCGCCGTTTGGTGCAAGGCGGCCACGGGGGAAGCCGCGAATATCACCCCGGAGCATCCGGCTGAAACGGCATACCCGGATTAGGTGCGGACGGCGGAGGGCCGTTATCATCCCTCGCCCACGGATGGTGGGGCAGAGCGGCTGCGCCCCGGCGCGGCAACAAGAGTGGTACCGCAGAGGTTTTCCGGCCTTTGTCTCTTATGGGAGACAAGGGCCTTTTATTTTTTGCAATATATAATGTTATGTTTATAATGGAGGTAACACATGGAGTACAAAAAGACGCTGAATATGCCCAAGTCCGGCTTTCCCATGCGGGCGGGCCTGCCCAAGCGGGAGCCGGAGATGCTGCGCTACTGGGAAGAGCTGGATCTTTACAACGAGCTGCTGAAGAAGAACGAGGGCAAGCCCCTGTTCTCCCTCCACGACGGCCCTCCCTTCTCCAACGGTGCCCTGCACATGGGCCACGCCCTGAACAAGGCCCTGAAGGACTTTATCAACCGCAGCTATGCCATGCGGGGCTACTACACCCCCTATATCCCCGGCTGGGATAACCACGGCATGCCCATTGAGTCCGCCATCATCAAGCAGAACAAGCTCAACCACAAGGCCATGAGCGTGGCGGATTTCCGCACCGCCTGCCACCAGTTCGCCGACCACTATATCGACGTCCAGCGGGAGGGCTTCAAGCGCATGGGCGTGGTGGCCGACTGGGAGCACCCCTACAAGACCATGGACCCCGGCTTCGAGGCCCGGGAGGTCCGTGTGTTCGGTCAGATGTATAAAAACGGCCACATCTACAAGGGCCTCAAGCCTGTGTATTGGTGCCCCCACGACGAGACCGCCCTGGCCGAGGCCGAGATCGAGTATCAGGACGACCCCTGCACCACGGTGTATGTGAAGTTCCCCATGAACGACGACCTGGGCAAGCTCTCCCACCTGGACAAGAGCAAGCTGAGCTTCGTCATCTGGACCACCACCATCTGGACCCTGCCCGGCAACCTGGCCATCGCCCTGCACCCCGACGAGAGCTACGCCGTGGTGAAGGCCCCCAACGGCGAGCTGTATATCATGGCCGAGGCCCTGACGGAGAAGGTCATGGGCATCGGCGGCTTCGACAGCTATGAGATCGTGGAGACCCACCCCGGCTCCTTCTATGAGAATATGCTGGCCAGCCATCCCTTCCTGCCCAAGACCAGCCGCCTGGTGCTGGCGGACTATGTCACCATGGACTCCGGTACCGGCTGCGTCCACACCGCCCCCGGCTTCGGTGCCGACGACTATCAGACCTGCCTGCGCTACGGCATGGACATGGTGGTGCCCGTGGACGACCAGGGCCGCCACACGGACTACGCCGGCAAGTACGCCGGTATGAAGACCGAGGAATCCAACCCCGTGATCCTTCAGGATATGAAGGAGGCCGGTTCCCTGTTTGCCAGCCAGGAGATTGTCCACAGCTATCCCCACTGCTGGCGCTGCAAGAAGCCCATCATCTTCCGGGCCACCCCCCAGTGGTTCTGCTCCGTGGAGTCCTTCAAGGACGACGCCATCGCCGCCTGCGAGGACGTGCGCTGGGTCCCCTCCTGGGGCAAGGACCGTCTGCGGTCCATGGTCCTGGAGCGCACCGACTGGTGCATCAGCCGCCAGCGCCGCTGGGGCCTGCCCATCCCGGTGTTCTACTGCAAGGACTGCGGCAAGCCCATCTGCACCGACGAGACCATCGACGCCATCGCCAATCTCTTTGAAAAGAAGGGCTCCAACGCCTGGTTCGAGATGGAGGCGGAGGATATGCTGCCGGAGGGCTTCACCTGCCCCCACTGCGGCAAGGCCACCGGCTTCGAGAAGGAGAGCGACACCCTGGACGGCTGGTTCGACTCCGGCTCCACCCACTACGCCGCCATGGAGCGGGACCAGGGCTTCTGGCCTGCCACCATGTATATCGAGGGTCTGGACCAGTATCGCGGCTGGTTCCAGAGCTCCCTGCTGGTGGCCGTGGGCGCTCTGGGCCGGGGCGCGCCCTTCAAGGAGTGCCTGACCCACGGCTGGACCGTGGACGGCCAGGGCCGCGCCATGCACAAGTCCCTGGGCAACGGCATGGACCCCGCCGAGATCTTCAACAAGTACGGCGCTGACCTGCTGCGCCTGTGGGCCGGCTCCTCCGACTATCATGTGGACGTCCGCTGCTCCGACGACATCTTCAAGCAGCTGAGCCAGAATTATCTGAAGTTCCGCAACACCGCCAAGTTCTGCCTGGACAACCTCACCGGCTTCGATCCGGAGCAGCTGGTGGCCGCCGCCGATATGCAGGAGCTGGACCGCTGGGCCGTCACCCGGCTCAACAGCCTGATCCGCCGGGTGTTCGACAGCTACGACGCCTACGAGTTCCACGCCGTGTCCCACGCCATCAACGACTTCTGCGTGGTGGACCTGAGCTCCTTCTATTTCGACATCATCAAGGACCGCCTGTACTGCGACGGGGAGAACAGCCTCAGCCGCCGCAGCGCCCAAACCGCCCTGTTCCTGATCCTGGACGCCATGACCCGGATGTTCGCGCCGATCCTGGCCTTCACCTGCGAGGAGATCTGGCTGGCTATGCCCCACCGCAGTGCCGACGACAGCCGCAGCGTCCTGTTCAACTGCATGGTGCAGCCCTACGAGGACTACGCCCTGCCGGAGGACGCCATGGACCGCTGGGCCCGCATCGCCGCCGTCCGCAGCGCCGTCAACGGCGCTCTGGAGCAGGCCCGGGCCGACAAGACCATCGGCAAGAGCCTGGAGGCGGAGGTGGACGTCACCGTTCCCGCCGAGGACGCTTTCCTGGCGGACCTGAACGCCGATACCCTGGCGGACCTGCTGATCGTGTCCCAGGTCCGGGTCACCGTGGGCGACGCCCTGTCCGTCACTGTGGCTCCCGCCCAGGGCGTCAAGTGCGCCCGCTGCTGGAAGGTGCTCACCAGCGTGGGCACCGTGGCCGGTCACGACACCCTGTGCCCCCGGTGCGCCGCCGTGGTGAAGGCGCTGCCCGTGGTGGAATAATCGCCCATTTGATCTGACCAACGGGGCGGGGCCGCTGTGCCCCGCCCCGGCTGAAATTTTCGGGCGGATGCGGCATCCGCCTGCGGAGGTAAAACGTGAACGACAAACAGGAAGCAAAATTCCAGGAGCTTACCGGCCGGCCGGTGGGTCATCTGGTGTGCAAAATGGCGGTCCCCACCATCATCAGCATGATGGTCACCGCCTGCTACAACATGGTGGACACCTATTTCGTGGGCCAGCTCCACAGCAACAGCGCCACCGGCGCGGTGGGCGTGGTGTTCTCCCTGATGGCGGTGATCCAGGCGGTGGGCTTCTTCTTCGGCCACGGCTCCGGCAACTATATCTCCCGCCAGCTGGGCCGCCACGAAACCGCCGACGCCGAAAAAATGGCCGCCACCGGCGTGACCCTGGCCTTTCTGGCCGGGTGCGTCATCCTGGCGCTGGGCCAGATCTTCCTGACGCCTCTGGCCCGGCTGCTGGGCTCCACGGACACCATCCTCCCCTACGCCCGCAGCTATCTGCGGATCATCCTGCTGGGGGCCCCGTATATGGCGGCGTCCTTCGTGCTGAACAACCAGCTGCGCTTTCAGGGCAGCGCCGCCTACGGCATGGTGGGCATCGCCGCCGGGGCGGTGCTGAACGTGGGGCTGGACCCGCTCTTGATCTTCGGGCTGAACATGGGGGTGGCCGGAGCGGCTCTGGCCACCATCCTCAGCCAACTGGCCTCCTTCTGCATGCTGCTTCTGGGCTGCGCCCGGGGCGGCAACCTGCGGATCCGGCTGAAAAACCTGTGCTTCCGCCGGGACCTGTTCCTGGAGATCGGCAAGGGCGGTCTGCCCTCCCTGTGCCGCCAGGGGCTGGCCAGCATCGCCACCATCTGCCTCAACCGCAGCGCCGGACTGTACGGCGACGCGGCCATTGCCGCCATGAGCGTGGTAAGCCGGGCCATGATGCTGGCCCAGTCCGCCCTGATCGGCTTCGGCCAGGGATTCCAGCCGGTGTGCGGCTTCAACTATGGCGCGGGGCTGTATCACCGGGTGAAGGAGGGCTTCCGCTTCTGCGTCAAGTGGTCCACGGTGTTCCTGACGGCGGTTTCGATGTTGGGCCTGGTCCTGGCTCCCCATATCATCGCCGTGTTCCGCAACGACCCGGAGGTCATCGCCTTCGGAGCCCGGGCCCTGCGGTTGCAGTGCCTGGCCTTCCCGCTGTGCGGCGTCATCGTCATCTCCAGCATGCTGACCCAGACCATCAACAAGGTTTGGCAGGCCTCGGTGCTGGCGGTAGCCCGGCAGGGGCTGTTCTTCATCCCGGCGGTGCTGGCCCTGCCCCATATCTGGGGGGAGCTGGGGGTGCAGCTGGCCCAGCCGGTGTCGGACGTGTGCGCCTTCGCCCTGACGGTGCCCCTGGTGCTGGGGGTCCTGCGGGACATGGACCGCCAGCAGCGCCTGGAAAAAATCCGATAAAAAAGACAGGCAGCGGGCCTCACAGCCTCGCTGTCTGTCTTTTTTCATACTTTACAGGGCGGCAGCGCCGATGATACCGGCATCGTTGCCCAGCCGGGCCGCGGCGATGATGGGGATGGCCCCATCCTTACCGCCGAAGCAGTTTTTCTCCACATACCGGCGCACCGGGGCCAGCAGGCGCTCCCCCTGTCGGCTGATGCCGCCGCCGATGAGGATCACCTCCGGAGCCAGGGCGTTGACGATGTTGGTCACTCCCGCCCCCAGATAGTCGCAGAAGCGGTCCACCACGGCGTTGGCGGTCTCGTCTCCCCGGTCCGCCGCGTCAAACACGGTCTTTCCGGTGATCTCCTCCGCCCCCGCCAGCAGGGACTCCGGATGCTCCGCCGCCGCCTGCCGGGCCTGACGGATCAGGGCCGTGGCGGAGGAATACGCCTCCCAGCAGCCCCGGCGGCCGCAGGTGCAGGGCTCGCCGTCCAGCACCAGCAGGGTATGGCCCAGCTCGGCCCCGGCCCCCCGCATGCCGTCATAAATTTTCCCGCCGATGATGATGCCGCCGCCTACGCCGGTGCCCAGGGTGATGAGCACCACGTTGTCGTGGCCCACCGCCGCCCCGGCCACCTGCTCGGCAAGAGCCGCGCAGTTGGCGTCGTTGCTGAGGCGGCAGGGCACATGGAACCGCTCCTCCAGCATCCGGCACACGGGAACGTGGTCCCAGCCCAGGTTATAGGCCCGCTCCACCACCCCTGCGGCGGAGTTGCAGGTACCCGGCGAGCCGATGCCGATGCTGCGGCAGTCGCCGATGGACAGCCCGGCCTTGGCCAGGGCCGCCTCCACGGCGTCGCCCATATCCCCCACCACCTCCGCCGCCGGACGGCGGGCCAGGGTGGGCACGCTGACCCGGGAGACGATGGCGTGGCCGTCGTCCACCGCGCCCACGGCGATGTTGGTGCCGCCCAGATCAATTCCAATGCGAATCATATGATGTTCCTCCCATCCCAGGTGATGTGTTATACCCCGGCCATTTCCTTGGGGGCGGCCTGCTGGGCCGCCGGGGCCAGGTCCTTGATGAAGCACCGGCGGCGCTTGTGCTGCTCCAGGGGGAAGCCCTGCCACTGGGTCTGGACCTTCTGGTTCATCTCCAGCATGGGGCCGGTCTCGGCCCAGCGGATGCCCATGTCAAAGGCCCCCCGCATCACCTGGCTGATGACCACGGCGTTAACGCCCTTGCTCTGCAGGTCCGGCCGCACGGCGATCAGCAGCAGGTCCACGGTGTCGTTCTTCCGGAAGGCCTTCAGCAGATCCACCCATCCGGTGGGGAAGAGCCTGCCCTTGTGCTTGCGCAGGGCCTCGGCGATGCTGGGAGCCGCCACGCCGAAGGCCACCATCTCGTTTTCCTCGTTCATAACGAAGCAGGTGAGCTGTGGGTTGATCAGTGGGGCAAACTTCCCGGCATAGCGCTTGATCTGCGCCTCGGACAGCTCCACCGTGCCATACAGCGGGGAATAGGCCGTGTTCACCAGCTGGAACACCTGCCGCACCAGGCCGGGATAGTCCAGCCGGGTCCGGGCCTTCTTCACATGGAGCTTCTGCCGCTTGAGCACATAATTGCTGAGCTTTTCCCACCGCTGCAGCACCGCCTCGTCGGTGGGGGCGGTGATCAGCTCCTCGATCCAGTCCACGTCCTTGGCATAGCCCAGGGCCTCCAGATGATCCTTGTAATAGGGGTGGTTATAGTAAGTAAAGAAACAGCTGCGGCGGTCGAAGCCCTCCACCAGCAGGCCCTCCCGGTCCAGGTCCGTGAAGCCCAGGGGCCCGTGGATCTGGGTGCAGCCCAGCTGCCGGGCCCAGTCCTCCACCGTGGCAAACAGCGCCCGGGACACCTGGTAGTCGTCGATGAAGTCCACCTGGGTAAAGCGCAGGCGGTTGGTGTGCCACTTCTCGTTGGCCTTGCGGCTGAGGATGGCGCCGATGCGGCCCACGATCTCTCCGTCCCGCATGGCCAGCCAGCACCGGGCCTGGCAATATTCGAAGGCGGGGTTCTTTTTCTTGTCCCAGTCCTCCAGGTCGTCGTCATAGGTGCCCGGGATGTACTGGGGCACGTCCTTGTATAATTCCATAGGATATTCCACAAACCGGCGTAGCTGCGCCTTGGTGGTCACCTCAACAATAGATACCATATCTGTCTCCTCCCTTCTTTCGAAGCACTTAACAGTTTACCGCCTTTTGCCGCCGATTGCAACCCGTTTGCCGCCGCCGCCCGGGAATTTCGGAAAAAATCACTGCGGCGGGATAAAAAAAGTGTTCCATATTGTGAAAAAATTTGCTATAATGTTCTTGAACACCCGCCGGTGAGGGAAAGCCGGCTTATTACGGATAGGAGGAATCATTATGATCAGAATCGGTATCATCGGCTGCGGCAAGATCGCGCAGGTGCGCCATCTGCCGGAATATGCCGCCAACCCCCATGTGGAGCTGGCGGGCTACTACGATTTGAACACCCAGCGTGCCCAGGAGATGGCCGCCCAATACGGCGGCAAGGTCTACGATTCCTATTTTGACCTGCTCAACGACCCCAGCATCGACGCCGTGTCCATCTGCGTGGAGAACCGCAGCCATGCGGAGATCACCACCTACGCCCTGTACGCCGGGAAGCACGTCCTGTGCGAAAAGCCCATGGCTGTGACCCTGGCGGAGTGCGAGTCCATGGTGGCCGCCGCCGAGCGCAACGGCAAGCACCTGATGATCGGCCACAACATGCGCTTCGACCCGGTGCACCGGAAGGCCAAGGAGCTGCTGGACGCGGGCATCATCGGCGACATCATCACCTTCCGGGCCACCATGGGCAACGCCGGCCCGGAGAACTGGTCCATGGAGGCCGGGAGCACCTGGTTCTTCGACAAGCAGAAGGCCGCCATGGGCGCTCTGTCCGACCTGGGCATCCACAAGGTGGACCTGCTGCAATACCTTACTGGTCAGAAGGTCATCGAGACCACTGCCAAGGTCATGACTCTGAACAAGCACACTGCCACCGGCGCGCCCATCACCGTGGACGACAACGCCCTGTGCATCCTGCGCATGAGCGGCGGCGCAGTGGGCACCCTGGCCGCCAGCTGGACGGTGTACGGCCACGAGTGCCAGTCCACCTGCCTGTACGGCACCAAGGGCATCATGCTGATCTATAACAACAACAATCCCGCCGCCCCCATCGAGGTCCGGAATCTGGACGGCACCAGCACCACCTACAACATCCCGCCGGAGACCAATTCCGGCGTCATCGACGAGTTTGTGGACGCCCTGGAGCATGACCGGGAGCCGGAGGTCTCCGGCAGAGAAGCCCTGTCCACCATGCGGGCCATCTTCGGCAGCATCAAGTCCTCCGAGATCGGCCGCACCGTCTCCGTCAACGACAGCTATGTGAACCATCTGTAAGCAAAATGCTCCCCTCCGGCTCACACCGGAGGGGAGTTTTCTATCCGCACAAAACGGCGGCCAGAAGGGTCAGGGCGGCCACGGCGGCCCAGAACAGGAGCTTCCTGCGCAGCATCCGCCGGAGCTTCATGGGGCTTTTACTCCGCCAGCTTGCGGCCCATGGCCTGGCAGGCCGCCAGCACATCGTCGTCCGGGGCCTCGCAGCAGGTGATGCTGTCGCACACCCGGTTGATGCCCGCGTCGTCGCAGTCCTTCTCCCAGCTGCGCATCCACTCGCCATCGCCCCAGCCGAAGGAGCCGAACAGGCCCACGGCCTTGCCGCCCATCTGGTTCTTGATGCTGTCGAACATGGGCTGGAACTCCATCTCCTCCAGCACCTCACTGCCCATGGCGGGGCAGCCCATGGCCACGGAGGACACGCCGGAAAGGCTGGCGGGAGTCACCTGGTCCGGGGTCAGCAGGGCGGCGTCGGCTCCGGCGGCCTTCATGCCCTCCAGCACCGCGCCCGCCATGGCCTCGGTGTTGCCGGTGCCGCTCCAATAGATCACGAGAGTCTTTTTCATAGTTGTACTTCCTTTCTTGATATAACAACAGAATATTTCGTCAGACCGCCACTGCCAGCTGCTCCAGCCGCAGGCCGGTCTGCCACAGGGCGCAGTAGCGCTGGGTGCAGCGGCGGAACCGGTCAAACAGGGCCTGGGCCCGCTGCTGGTCGCCGTACACCTTCCACAGGCCCGCGCACTTGAAGTCCATGGCCCGGTGGTCGATGAACCCCTGCACGTCCTCCGGCGGGTAGCTGAGGAACAGCCCCACCTCGTGGGGGAACTCCTCCTCCGTCCGCAGGCGCTGCACCAGCCGGGCCACGCACCGGCCGCAGCTGTCGCAGGGATACCCCGCCTGCCGCAGCAGACGGCAGGCCAGATCGTCCCCCAGGTCCCGGCACAGGGCCTGGGGCCGGTACAGATACAGCAGCGCCCGACCGTCGTCCATCCGCATGGGCAGCAGACACAGCCCCCGGGGCACCAGCACCCGGTTCATCCGCCGGATGTCCGCCAGCAGCTGCTGGCGGGACTGGTACGGGCAGGGAAACAGGCTGCCGGTTTTGATCCCGGCCAGGGTGGGCGCACACTGGCGCACCACCGTCTCCTCCGCGGGCCTCATCCGGCGTGCTTTTCCAGGATCCCCCGCAGAGCGGACAGGGAGCTGGTGTGGCAGCGCTCGATGATGGTGTCCTGGCCCTTCAGCTGGCTCAGGGCCCCCTGCACCATTTTGTGGGACATGGTGCCGGTGAAAAAGATCATCAGGTCGGGATTGCCCAGCTTGTTCCGCAGACCCCCGGCAGGCTTGGTGAACACCTTGGCCTGGCACCGGTACGTCTGACAGAGCTCCTTGTACCGGCGCTCCATGCACTCGTTTCCTCCCAATATCACAACACTCATAGCGGTCTCCTTTCTGTGGTTAAGGTTCTTTAACCGTCGTATTGTAAAAACAGCGTCGCCCGGACGCCTTGTATGGTCTTATTATATGCAGAAGCAGGAGCCGTATCCACTCCAAAACGGCGGATACGGCTCCAAATTGATTTTTTTGCGGAAAGGGATCAGATGTCCCGGGCCGTGCGGTTGCAGTCGCAGCCGGCGGGGCCGAAGAAGTTCAGCCGCTTGTCACTGAGGCGGATGGTCACATCGTCGGAGGTGATGCACTCGCCGTCGAGACAGGTGACGATATCCGGCTTTTCAGACCGGATGCGGACAACCTTGGGGGCAACACACCGGGCCACATGGGGGAATTTATAGTACTGCCCCTTGGAATAGGGGCCCACGAACTTGATGAAGGCGCCCCGGCTGACCTTTTTCACCACCAGGGTGTTCAGCACGCCGTCGTCCATCCGGGCCTCGGCCACCGGCATGAACCCGCCGCCGTAATACCGCCCGTTGCACACGGACACCAGGGAGAAGTCGTCCTCGATGGTCTCGCCGTCCAGCTCCACGGTCCAGTGGGAGCCGATGCCCTTGAACAGGAAGTTCACCAGCAGAGAGGCGATATAGCTGCTTTTGCCGTCCAGAATGGGGCTTTCGCTGTATTTATGTACGTCCCGGGCCACCCGGGCGTCGATGCCGGAGCAGGCGATGGTCAGGGCCACCCGGCCATTGACGTCGATGGCGTCCATGGGGAACTGGGGGCCGTCCCACAGGTTCTCGGCGTCCCGGAACTTGTCCATATCGCCGCCGAAGTTTTTCAGGAAGTCGTTGCCGGTGCCCACGGGAATCACGCTCATGGCGGCGTTGTCATAGCCGATGATGCCGTTTGCCACCTCGTTGACGGTGCCGTCGCCGCCGCAGGCATAAAACCGCAGGGACTCCCCGGTCTGACAGAGCTTTTGGGCGATCTCGGTGGCGTGGCCCTGTTTTTTGGTGAGGATGCACTGCACGTCCAGACCGTGAGCCGTCCGCAGGTGATCGGCCATTTCATAGATCCGCTGGCGGCTGTCATATTTCCCCGCAGTGGGGTTGATGATAAAGATGTGCTTCATTGCAGCACCCTCCCGGCAAAGTTTAAGATTCGGTTACAAACTGCAACCTATTGTAGCACGGCGGCAGAAAAGTATATGAACAATTTGAAAATTTCTGTAAAGTTTTCGTCAGGATTCGGCCGCCGGTTCAGGTTCCTGCCCATATTGTACACCGGTCCGGCCAAAATATCTACTGCAATTTTTGCGGGACACAGGCGGGATTTTGCTTGACACAGGCGGGACATATCGCTATAATAAGCGTATGAATACAGCTAATACACATGAAAGGAGGCATAGCAGGTGATACGCTTGGATTACCGGGACGCCCGGCCCATTTATGAGCAGGTGCGGGACGGCCTGCGCAGTCTGATGGTGACAGGAGTCCTGGCGGCGGGGGAGAAGCTGCCGTCGGTGCGGAGCCTGGCCACGGAGCTGGCCATCAACCCCAACACCATCCAGCGGGCCTATTCCCAGCTGGAGACGGAGGGGTATGTATACACCGTGTCAGGCCGGGGCACCTTCGTCTGCGAGGTCCGGGAACAGAACCGGCAGCGGCGGGCGGAGGTCACCGCCCGGGTGCAGCCCCTGATGGAGGAGCTGCGGGACCTGGGCATGACCCGGGAGGAATGGACGGACCTTTGGAAAGGAGGGGACAGCGATGCTTGAGGCAAAAAACGTGGTGAAAACCTTTGACGGCTTCCGGGCTCTGGACGGCGTCAGCATGACCGTGCCCCAGGGGGCGGTATACGGCCTGGTGGGCCCCAACGGCGCGGGAAAATCCACCATCATCCGCCACTTCACCGGCGTGTACCGGCCCGACAGCGGCCAGGTGACCCTGGACGGCCAGCCGATATACGAAAATCCCGCGGTGAAGGGCCGCATGGCGGCGATACCCGACGACTGGTACTTCTTCCCCCAGGCGAGCATCCGGGAGATGGCCCGGCTGTATGCCGGGACCCACCCCTTCTTCAGCTGGGACCGGTATCACAAGCTGCGGGAGGTGTTCCCCCTGTCGGAAAAGCAGCCCCTGCGGCGGATGAGCAAGGGCATGCAGAAGCAGGCGGCTTTCTGGCTGACCATGAGCTGCATGCCGGAGGTGCTGGTGCTGGATGAGCCGGTGGACGGTCTGGACCCGGTGATGCGGCGGCAGGTGTGGTCCCTGCTGCTGGGGGACGTGGCCGACCGGGGCACCACGGTGCTGGTGTCCAGCCACAACCTCCGGGAGCTGGAGGACGTGTGCGACCATGTGGGGATCCTGAACAAGGGAAAGGTGCTGCTGGAGCGGAGTCTGTCCGACTTGCAGGACAACACCGTGAAGATCCAGGCAGCCTATGCCGCGGCGGAGGAACCGGCCCTGCCCCCGGAGCTGGAGGTGCTGCACCGGTCCGCCGTGGGAAGGGTGTATACCTACATCATCCGGGGCAAGCGGGAGGACATCCTGCACCGGATGCAGGCCCTGTCGCCCCTGCTGCTGGAGGCCATTCCCCTGACCCTGGAGGAAATTTTCATCTATGAGCTGGGAGGTGCTGACTATGCGGTCCGCGAAATCATTCTTTAACGGGGCCATCGCCCGCAGCGACCTGCGGCGCTACTGGCCGGTGCTGTTCCTGTATGTGGGGCTGTGGCTGCTTTTCCTGCCCATCCCGGTGTGGAACCGGGCCGCGGAGCGGAATCCCGCCCTGGTGAACCTGACCGAGCTGTGCGCCGATACCTACGCCACCGCCGTGGTGCTGGCGCTGATCTTCGGCGGCATCATGGCCACGGCGGTGTTCTCCTATCTGATGCAGACCCGGTCCGTGGGGGCCATGCACGCCCTGCCCCAGCGGCGGGGAACCCTGTTCTGGACCCACTTTCTCACCGGCTGGGCCATGCTGGCAGCGGGGAACCTGCTGGTGCTGGCGGTGACGGCCCTTACGGCCCTGCTGGGCGGCCTGGCTTTGACACCGGCCCTGCTGACGTGGTTCGTGGTGGCCACCCTGCTGGACCTGATCTTCCTGGCCCTGGGGACCCTGTGCGCCATGGTCACCGGGTGGCTGCTGGCGGTGCCGGTGCTGTACGCCGCCGTCAACTGCCTGGCGGTGGCGCTGACCTGGCTGGGCCAGCAGCTGGCGGAGCTTCTGCTGGACGGCTTCACCATGCCGGACGTCCAGCCCGTCATTACCCGGTGGCTGACGCCGGTGTATCAGCTGATCTGTGACCTGGGCCAAAGCGGCCCTAAATATTCGCCGTTTCTCACCGGCAAGCTGCCCGAGAACTACATACAGAACGCCGACTGCGCCAGCGGCCTGACCCCCCAGGGCTGGCGGACCCTGCTGATCTTCACCGCCGTGGCCCTGGTGCTGACGGTCCTGTCCCGGCTGCTGTACGGCCGGCGGAAAAGCGAGCTGTCCGGCGATGTGGCGGCCTTTTCCTGGATGCGGCCGGTGTTCCGGCTGGGCGTGGGGCTGGTAGGCGGTCTGCCCCTGGGTATGCTGCTGTATGTCCTGGTGTCCGTGGGCCGCAGCGGCGACTTCAGCCCCGCCCGTCTGTGCGTATGCATGGCCGTGATGGGCATCGTGTGCTATCTGGCGGCGGCCATGCTGGTGGGCAAGACCCTGCGGGTGCTGCCCAAGCGCCTGCCCGGCGCGGCGGTGACGGCGCTGGTGCTGGTGCTGCTGTGCGTGGCCCTGCGGGCGGACGTTTTCGGCTACGCCGACCGGACGCCCCAGGCGGAGGATGTGGCCCGGGCCCGGGTATATTGCCTGGACACCAGCTTTACCCTGGAGGATCCCCGGTCCCTGGAGACCCTGGTAAAGGCCCAGGCGGAGCTGGCGGAGAATCGCGCCGCAGATATGAACTACCGGATGACCTTTGAGGTGCACTATGTTCTGAAGGACGGCACCTCCATGGCCCGGTGCTACCGGCTGGCGATGACCGAGCCGGTCAAGGCGGCTCTGGAGCAGGTGGCCCGGCTGGAGGAGGTCCAGACCTATGTTATGTTCAACGGCAACGTTCCCCCGTCCGGCTGGCAGCCCACCGGCGGCGGGCTGTGGCTGAACGCCGCCGGCGAAAGCCGGGAGCTGACGGCGGAGGAGGCCCAGGCCCTGTATGACGCCGCCTGGCGGGATGTCCAGGCGAAGAACGTTCTTCCGGTGGATGGCGACTACGCCTGGCTGGGCGTCGAGATCACCCTGTTCCGCGACGGCGACAGCCGCACCATCAGCGCCACCAAGTCCTCTTACAAGGAGCTGACCCAGGCCCTGCTGGACCTGGGCATCCCGGCGGAGGATATCGGTGAGATCAACATAGACTGATAACGCACCAAGGCCCCGGGGAAAGCCCCGGGGCCTTTGGCTTGTCCAAAAAGGGCGAAGCCCTTTTTGAGCAGTCTCTCTTATTCCACTACCCGGTAATCCCCCTGGGCGGCACGGGCCAGGCGCTGGACCTTCTCCCGGTTCAGCTCCTCCTGCAGGTCCCCGATGATGCGGTTGGACACCAGGAAGCCCCGGGGCGTCAGGCACCAGCCGGTTTCCGTCTGCCGGGCCAGACCGTGGGCGGCGCAGCTCTCCAGAATGGCCGCCAGAGGGGCAAAGCGCTGACGGAACCGGTTTTCGAACTCCCGGATGTCAATGCCCCGGGCGGTCCGCAGCCGCAGCATGATATACTCCATCTCCCGCTCCTGGGGGGAAATACGCTCGCTTTCCGCCAGGTCCAGCCGGCCGGCTATGTACCCGTCCAGGTCCCGGGTGTACCCATACCGCACGCCGCCGAAGTCGGAGTAAGCCCCGGGGCCGAAGCCCGCGTACTCCTCCAGCATCCAGTATTTCAGATTGTGCCGGGACTCATAGCCCGGCTGGGCGAAGTTGGAAATCTCGTACTGCTGATACCCGTTCTGGCCCAGCAGCTCCACGGCGTAGAGGTACATATCCGCCTGCAGGTCCCCGTCCGGCAGGCTCAGGCTCTCCCGCCGGTCATACAGAGGCGTCCCCTCCTCCAGCTTCAGCCCGTAGCAGGAGATGTGCCGGGGGGCCAGCACCAGGGCGTCGGCCAGGGTGTTTTCCCACTGCTCCAGGGTCTGGTCCGGCAGACCGTAGATCAGGTCCAGGCTGATGTTGTCCAGCCCGGCCTTGCGGCAGGCGGCCACGGCGTCCTTCACCTGCTGCCAGGTGTGAATCCGGCCCAGCCGCCGCAGGGTCTCGTCATCCGAGGACTGCACCCCCAGGGAGATGCGGTTGAAGCCCGCCCGGCGCAGGGCCCGCAGAGCCCGCCAGTCCCCGGCGCTGTCGGGGTTGGCCTCCAGGGCGATCTCCGCCCGGTCCCAGACCCGGCACTGCTTCTTCACGGTTTTCAGCAGGGCAATAAGCCGCTTGTGGCCCAGATAGCTGGGGGTGCCGCCGCCGAAATAGACGGTGTCCACCCGGTGGTTCTGCATCTGGGGGGCCACCTCGGTGATGTGCCGGGCCAGGGCCGCGGCATAGGCGTCCATCTTCTCCTCGCTATGGGGCAGGGAGTAAAAATCGCAATAGGCGCACTTGGCCTTGCAGAAGGGAATGTGCAGATACAGGCCCAGGGGGCGGTTGCGGTCGATCACAGGCTTTTTCATATCAGTTCTCCTTGGGCGGCAGGATGGTCACCGCGTCAAACGGACAGTTGACCTTGCAGGACCGGCAGCCGATGCACCGCTCCAGGTCCACGGTATACAGGCCGTCAGGCTGCAGCACGATGCAGTCCATGACGCAGAACATGGTGCAGTAGCCGCAGCCGGTGCAGCTGACGGGGTTGATAACGGCGCGGCTGCAGCGCTTGCGTCCGAAGGGATGCGTGGGATCGTACATAAAGGGGCACCTGCCTTTAAGGTATTTTCTATAGTATAGCGGCTTCGGCGGAATTTTTCAAGCCGGGATATGAAAGGCGGCCCGGCCGGGAGAAAACTCCCTGCCGGGCCGCTTGGGTCAATTCACATAGTCCGCCGGGTCGATGACCTGGCCGTCCTTGGACACGGAGAAGTGCAGGTGCGGGCCCATACTGCCCTCGGCAGAGGCGGTGCTCCCCACCAGGCCGATGACGTCACCGGCGGCCACCTGATCCCCCTCCTGCACCGGCGGGTCCTTCTGCAGACAGCTGTACTGGGTGGTATAGCCGCCGCCGTGCTGGATCACCACGGTGGTGCCCATCAGCTCGTCGTCCTTCACCGACAGCACCGTGCCGCCGGCGGCAGTGCGGACGGAGTCCCCCTCCGAGGCCTGGATGTCGATGCCGTTGTGGGTGCGCCAGTCGGCCATGGTCTCGTCATACATCAGCTCCGTGACGCTGAACACCGTTACCGTGGTGCCGTCCAGCGGGGACATGACCTGGGGCAGCAGGTCCTGGGGGTCGGAGATGGGCGTCTCCTCCGCCGGAGGGGCGGTGGGGACATTCTCCTCCGGCTGTACCGCCGGGGCCACCCAGGCGTTGTCCCGGTCATCGGGGACGTTGGTGGCGGGGTTGGATGCGGGCTCTGCCGGGGCCTGGGGCCGCAGCAGGGTGTAATAGCCGACAATACCGGCTGCCAGCAGGCAGAGGGCAAGGGCTATGTAGAAGCCCTTGCCGCCGAACACGGCCTTGACCTTTTTTCCGTCGAATCTGCTCATAGGTGCCTTTCCCGTCCGGCCTGGGGCCGGAGCCGCATATACCGGCCTGCGGCGGGCCGAAATCCTGGGAAACGTTTCTGCCCTCAGTATGGCCGGGCGGCGGCGGATTTATACGCAGGCCCTCAAATTTCTGATATTCTCTTTTCCAGAAGTATAGGATTTTTGTAAAAATTAGAAATCGGATTTGTGGGCGTAAATCCGCAGAGCCGTTGTGGCACAAGGGCTTTCAGAGATAAAAAGAGAACTCCAAGATTTTTCTTGGAGTTCTCAGCATGGTACGCCCGAGGGGACTCGAACCCCTACCCTTGCGGAATGGAACCTAAATCCATCGCGTATACCAATTTCGCCACGGGCGTATAACAAGGGGTATTATACCACATTTCCCACCCACCGGCAAGGGAAACCTTGCAAATCCCGGCGGGATGTGGCATGATAGGAGAAAACCATCAGAGGAGGATGCCCCATGGACACCGAGAAGCTGTATGACCGGGACGCATTTTTGAAGGAGTTCGACGCCGTCGTCACCGACTGCCGGCCCGGCAAGGGGGACACATATCTTGTGACCCTGGACCGCACGGCCTTTTACCCGGAGGGCGGCGGCCAACCGGCAGACCGCGGCGATCTGGGCGGCGCGGCGGTGCTGGACGTCCAGGAGCGGGACGGCCTGGTGCTCCACACCTGCGACCGGCCCCTGACCGTGGGGGCCTCCGTCCACGGCGCCATCGACTGGTCCCGCCGCTTTGACCATATGCAGCAGCACTCCGGCGAGCACATCGTCAGCGGTATGCTGTGCGCCGCCTTTTCCTGCGACAACGTGGGCTTTCACATGGGAGCGGACGTGGTCACCATCGACTATAACGCCCCCATGACCTGGGAGCAGGTGCTGGAGGTGGAGGCCCGGGCCAACCGCTACATCTGGGAAAATCACCCCTTCCGGGCCTATTACCCCGCCCCGGAGGAGCTGGCCGCCATCCCCTACCGCAGCAAAAAGGCCCTGGAGGGGCCGGTGCGGATCACGGAGTTCCCCGGGGCCGACTGCTGCGCCTGCTGCGGCACCCATGTAGCCGCCAGCGGCCAGGTGGGACTGGTGAAGTTCCTGTCCTGCCAGAAGCTCCGGGAGGGCGTGCGGCTGGAGCTGCTGTGCGGCGGCCGGGCCATGGACTACCTGTCCCGGGCCTGGGACCAGAGCCGCCTGATCGGCCAGGCCCTGTCGGTGAAGCCGCTGGCAGCCTTCCCGGCGGTGCAGCGGCTGGAGGGGCAGCTGCGGGAGAGCCGGGAGCGCTGCGCCGCCCTGGAGGAGCAGGCGTTCCGGCAGCTGGCGGAGCGCTATCAGAACGCCGGGAACGTGCTGCTGGTGCAGCCGGACCTGGAGCCGGACAGCGTCCGGCGGCTGTGCGACGCCGTCAGCGGCACCTGCGGCGGCCGGTGCGCCGTTTTCGCCGGCAGCGACGGCAGCTATCGCTGGGCCGTGATCCACCCGGGGCAGGACCTGCGTCCCCTGATCCGGGACATGAACCAGGCCCTCCGCGGCCGGGGCGGCGGCCGGGACGGCTTCGCCCAGGGCAGCGCCGCCTGCACCGCGGACGAAATTCAGGCGTTTTTCAGAGAACGGCCCTGAGCATAAAAAACGTCCGGCTCAGCCGGACGTTTTTTACAGCTTGTCAAGAAAGTCTCGCAGAGTTTGCCGCCCGCAGGCGGCAAATCAAGTGCAATCCATTTTTTGCCGGGGCGTGTACCTGGCAAAAAATACTTCTCAGTCTGCAAGTGTGGAATTTGTTTGCTGCCGGCAAACAAATTATGCGCGCGGCAGACTGCAAGCTTTTTGTTCAAAAAGGGCTCCGCCCTTTTTGGACAGTCTCAAAAAACGTCCGGCTCAGCCGGACGTTTTTTTCTCAGAAGTCCACGGCGCCCTCCAGCACCCGCAGGTCATAGGGCTCAAAGGTGACGCGGCGGTATTTCTCCACGTCCATCTTCACGCCGGTCCAGTCGGAGTGGATCTCGCCGTTCTGCTTGATGAGGATGTCGTACAGAATGTCATAGGTCACGCCGTCGTCCCCGGTTTCCACAATGGTGGAATAGGGCAGGGTCTTGTGATAGGTCATGTGCAGGCCCTTATACTCGAAGTGGAAGCCGTTGCGCATGCGGCAGCCGTCCAGCCCCCGATAGGTGAACAGCCGCTTCAGGTCCCGCAGAATGGGGTCATGGTCCTGGTCATACAGATTCTCCGGCGTGGTCTCGGTATAGTCGTACCGGAACTGGATGGGGATGCCGTAGGGCAGGAACCGCTCCACATACTGGGGGAGCTTCTCCGCCGGGTACTTCTTATACAGCACGCAGTTGATGCGGGTGGGACAGGCGATCTGCCCCAGCACCTGGTCGGGACTCTCCTCCACATATTTCACCAGGTGGCGGGAGATGTTCATGCAGGTGATCTTGTCCCGGTTGCGGCGGGTAAAGTCCAGCATCTCCTCCGCCGTGTAGAAGCCGGTCTGCACCGGGAAGGTGGTGTTGATATACACCTTGTGGGTGGTGGGGATGGCGTCCAACATTTTCTGCAGGGCCTCCAGATTGGCCAGAGGCTCGCCGCCGGTGAACACAAAGTCGCACCGGGGGGTGATGGCGTCCATGGTGCGGATGCTGTCCAGAATGGCGTCCAGGCTGAAGCCGGTGCAGTCGGCGTATTCCTTTTTGTTGATGCAGAAGGGGCAGTGGTTGTTGCAGTCGTAGGGCACGAACACCGTGACGGTGGCCCCGCCCTCGCGGGTCTTATAGGGGTTGCTCATATATTGATCCAGTCCTCCCAGAAAATCTTCCCGAATATTTTATACCTTTTTCACCAAAAAAGCAAGGAATTTTTGACAAAATTCACATGATTTTTTCTAATGCGACCCGGTATGACCGCCTGCGAATGCATCCCCGGCACGGCGCAGCCGCAAGGGCTTGCGGCAAAGAAAAAAACAGGTCCGCCGCAGCGGACCTGTTTTTGAATAAGCAGGGACTTGCTTACTTGGCCATAGCCTTGCCGGCGTTGGCCATTTCCTGGAAGATACCGGTGTGCTTCTTGGCCACGATGGCGCGGATCACCAGCAGGGTGCCGATCATCAGAGCCACGGCGATGATCATGCAGACCACAACGTTCTGCACCAGACCGGCGATGATGAAGCTGACGAAGGACACGGCAGCCACGGTGACGCCGTAGGGGATCTGGGTGGACACATGGTTCAGATGGAAGCAGTGTGCACCGGCGGAAGCCATGATGGTGGTGTCGGAGATGGGGGACAGGTGGTCGCCGCACACGCCGCCGGCGCAGGAAGCGGCCAGACCGATGGACAGCAGGGTGGACTGATCATACCAGTCGAACACGGCGCAGACCAGGGGGACCATGATGCCGATGGTGCCCCAGGAGGTACCGGTGGCGAAGCCAATGAAGCAGGCCACGATGAAGATGACTGCGGGCAGGAACTTGGCCAGGGAGCCGGTGTTGGCCATGACGCCGCGAACGAACTCGCCGACCTGCAGACCATCGTCACGGCACAGGCCGCACAGGGTCCAGGCGAAGCAGAGGATCAGGATGGGGGAGATCATCTGGATGAAGCCGTTGGGGATGGACTCCATGGACTTCTCAAACTTGATCAGGCCCCGCAGCCAGTAGTACACGAAGGTGAACACCAGGGCCACGATGGAGCCCAGGCACAGGCCGGGACCGGCAGAA
>ENA-OYZF01000360-OYZF01000360.1-human-gut-metagenome-genome-assembly--contig:-NODE-360-length-20560-cov-7.713777_pt1 | contig 20560 bp, 17 predicted proteins | sample MGYA00244074_ERZ653472 | MGnify/ENA primary metagenome ERZ653472 (study PRJEB26926, sample SAMN06165179) | human gut metagenome | biome: ENVO:00009003; feature: ENVO:2100002; material: ENVO:00002003... | reverse complement strand
GGCCAAGACCTACACCGTGGGGAGTTGGCTGGAGGTCTGGATGGAAAACTACGCAAAAATCAAGCTGCGCCCATCGACTTTCAAAACCAGCCAAGGCTTTCTGAAAAACCACATCAAGCCGCAGATCGGCAGCATCCCGCTGGCAGATCTCACTTCTCTGGACTTACAGCGGTTCTACAAGCACCTGTTGGACGGCGGCCGGGTAGACCGCATCGAAGCGAAAAAGAAGCCAAAAGGACTGGCACCGAAAACCGTGCGGAACATCCACCAGATGATCGGCTCGGCGTACAACCTTGCCATCGAGCAGAAACTGGTGAGCAGGAATCCGACACAGGGCTGCGCCTTGCCAAAAGTCGAACACAGGGAGATGAAAACGCTGACCTCGGATCAACTCGGTGCCTTCTTCCAGGAGGCCAGAGACAGCGGCGTGTACGAACTCTACTACCTCGACCTCGCCACCGGACTTCGGCGGGGCGAACTGTTGGGACTGAAGTGGACAGACGTTGACCTCGACCGTGGTGTGCTGAAAATCCAACGGGCAATTTCACGGCAGAATGGCAAGGTGGTCGAAGCCCCGCTGAAAACGAAAAACGCCTACCGCACCCTACCGTTGTCGGCAGACGCGATAAGCGTTCTGAAAATGCAGAAATGCAAAGTTGGGAACAGCGAATGGGTATTCCCGTCCCCCGCCGGAGGTCCCATGTCACCGGACAGCGTCCTGCATATGCTGCAAAGAGTGCTGAAACGCGCGGGGCTGCCCCGCATCCGGTTCCATGACTTGCGCCACACCTTCGCGACGATGGCACTGCAAAACGGGGTGGACGTCAAGACCGTCAGCAGTATGCTGGGCCACTACTCGGCGGGGTTCACGCTGGACACCTACGCCCATGTGACCACTGACGCCCAGCTCAAAGCGGCACAAACGATGGGGAACATCCTATCTCGTGCCGTCTGATGCTTTCCGCTACCCGCTCCCGTTGGGGTCAGCGTTTGGGTCAGAAAAAAGCAACACCATAAAAACGGAACTTACGAAAAGCAAAAGTCCTCGAAATCAGACGATTTCGAGGACTTTTGGTACGCCGTGAGGGATTCGAACCCCCGGCCTTCTGGTCCGTAGCCAGACGCTCTATCCAGCTGAGCTAACGGCGCATACTGCCTTGCTCCAAACAGCTTGTTTATAATAGCATACCCAAAACGAAAATGCAAGAGTTTTTTTAAAAAAATTTCCACTTTTTTTGTAGGCCTTGTAAATCAACAGAAAATTTGCTATAATATCTGAAAAATACAGCGGAAAACGCGGAAATGCGGTGTTGATATGGATCGAAGCGCAATCAGGAGTGTGGCGTTCGGAGGATTTGACAAGGAAGATGTTGCCCGCTATATCGAGCAGCTCTCACAGGAGACGGAAAAACTCCGGGAAGAACGGGACGCTTTACAGGAAAAAGCAGACTGCTTGGAGAAGGAAGCAGACGAACTGAGGACTCAGGTTCAGGAACTCACCAAGGCCAGAGAAGAACTTTCAGCAGAGATGGCGCGTCTTGCGCCGCTGGAGAAAGAGAATGCTCAGTTAAAGGAACAGGTGGAGGCGCTGCGTCCGGACGCTGAGGCCCATGTCATGCTGCGCGGTCAGGTGGGGGCTATCGAGTGCGAGGCCCGGCAGCGGGCAGCAGAGCTGGAGGAGCACACGGCGGGACAGATGCACAAGGCGATGGACCTCTTCCGGCAGCAGTACCAGATTTTGATGAGCACATTTGAGACGGCTTCCAGCCACATGACGGCGGAACTGCGGAAAATGGAAGTCACGCTGGCACAGCTTCCAAGGACCATGGATCAGACCGGCGTGGAACTGGATCGGCTGGCATCGGCTCTGGAAAAGGAAACTGATGCAAAAAGTGACAAAAAGTAACAAAACGCTGTTAAAAAAATCACAGGGGTGGACTTCCGCTCCTGTGATTTTTTTAACACTATGCAGACGAAAATTGATTGATATATAACAAACAAACGTGGGGAGGACAAAAGGACGTCTGGTGAAATTGACAAAAAGACGGGCAAAAAAGAAAAAGACAGAAGCACTTTCTCCTGTCCGGTTCATTGTAGCATAAAAAGTTAGAAAAAGTAATATCCAAAGTACCAAGAAATATGGTGGTTGAACCAGGCGGTTCTTGTACAAAAAAGGGAAAGTGCCAGAATTTAATTTTGTTTTCTTGTTTTCTTGGAAATAATCTCCTATAATGGTAAACGTAACAATGAATGAGGAAAAAAACAGCATCGGTTTGAGGGAAAAGCCGAAAATTTAGAAAATCTATTCTTCTGGAAGGTTTCCGGCAGATAATATTTTCTGGTATTTGCTGTAGCACTTTGCAGGAAGGAGGGTGAACGAGAGATGTCCATAGAGGCGATCAGACAAGTCACGGAAACGGAACAGGCCAACAAGCAGAGCAGAGCCGCCGCAGAGGCGGAGGCGCGCCAGTTGGTCCTGGACGCCGAGCGGAACGGCACGGAGCTTTTAAAGCAGGTGCGGTCCGATGCGGCGGAACAGGGCAAGGACCTGCTGCGGCAGGCGGAGGAACGGGCGGCGCTGCGGGCCCAGGAGATCGCGCGGGAGGCGGAGGCGGAGAGCCGGCGCCAGCGCGAGCAGGCGGAACAGCATTTGGATGAGACCGCCGAGTTTATTGTGGAAAGGGTAGTGAAACACTGAGATGGCCATTGTCAAAATGAAAAAGCTCCATGTTATTGCAATGGCAGATCGCAGGGAAGAACTTCTGAAAGGACTGCTGCACCTGGGCTGTGTGGAGATCAGCGAACCCGGGGAGGTCCTTGCGGACCCCCAATGGGCGTCGCTGTTTCAGCGGAGCGGCTCGTCTCTCGCCGAGCGTAAGGGACAGCTCACCGACGTCAACACAGCGCTGGACGCCATCAAACAGTACGCCAAACTGAAGGACGGCATGTTCATCAAACGCCATCCCATCACGGAAGCGGAATTCCTGGATGCCGGCGCTGCGGAAAAGGCTCAGGCAGCCTGTGACGCGGTGCGGGAGCAGTTGGGGATCCTGACCAAGGCCCAGAGCGAGGCTGGACGGCTGGAGAGCCGCGCTGCCGCCCTGAAGCCGTGGGAATCGCTGGACCTTCCGTTGGAGCGATCCGGCACCGCTCACACCATTTTCCGCTTGGGGGTCTGCCCCGGTCAGACGGATGTGGGCGCCATCCGCGTTCAGATGGAAGCGGAGGGCTTGGCGGCGGAGCTGTATGAGATCAGCGCCGACAAATTACAGAAGTATCTGCTTGTGATCGTCCACCGCGGCGATGAGGAGAAAACACAGGAGCTGCTGCGGCCCTTCGGCTTCAGCGCGGTGACTTTCCAGGGAATGACCGGAACGGCGGCGGAGAATATCCGTTCTCTGGAACGGGATCTGGAGGCAAACAAAAAGACGCAGGATGACGCCGCTGCCGCCATCGCGGCCAGTGCGGAAAACCGGGACGCACTTCGAATCTACGCCGATCGGCTCCGGGCCGAGGCAGCCAAGGAGCAGTGCGCCGAGAGCGTCCTGACGGATGAAACGGTGCTGTACTTTCAGGGCTGGGTCCCGGCGGAGCAGGAAAAGGCGGTAGGCGCGTTCCTGACGGAAAAGGGCTGCGCCTGGGAAGCGCTGGACCCCACGGAGGAGGAGATCCCCGACGTGCCGGTGCAGCTGAAAAACAACTGGCTCACGAAACCTTTGAACATGGTGACGGAGATGTACTCCCTCCCCAGATACGACAATGTGGACCCCAACCCCCTGATGGCGCCGTTTTTCATCCTGTTCTACGGTATCATGATGGCGGATATGGGCTACGGCCTGCTGATGTTCCTGGCGGGATTCCTCATCAGCAAAAAGTACGCGCCCAAGGGCACGGCGGGGAACCTGTTCGGACTGATGACCCTCTGCGGCATCAGCACCTTTATTATGGGCGCTCTCACCGGCGGCTTCTTCGGAGACTTCCTGACCCAGGTGGTCAAGCTCACCACCGGCGGCGATTTCACTCTACCGGCTCTGTTCACGCCCTTGGATGATACCCTGATGATCCTCATCGGAGCCATGGCACTTGGCATGGTGCAGATCATCACCGGTATGGCCATCAGCTTCGTGCGGAAGCTGAAAAACGGTCAGGTGATGGACGCCGTATGGGAAGAGCTGACCTGGTGGGTTGTGTTTGCCGGGATCGGCCTTATGGCCGCCGGCATGACCAGCGTGGTCCTCTATGTTGGCCTTGCCATGGTGGTCCTTGGACCGGTGCTGACCAACAAGGGCTTCGGCAAAATTACCGGGATCTTCGGTTCTCTGTACAATCACATCACCGGGTATTTCGGAGACATCCTCTCTTATTCCCGTCTGATGGCCCTGATGCTGGCGGGCAGCGTCATCGCGCAGGTGTTCAACACCCTGGGCGCCATTCCCGGCAACATCATCGTGTTCCTCATCATCTCGCTGGCAGGCAATGCCCTGAACTTCGCGCTGAACCTGCTGGGCTGCTACGTCCATGACCTGCGTCTCCAGTGCCTGGAGTACTTCGGCAAGTTCTACGAGGACGGCGGCAAGCCCTTCAAGCCCCTGATGGCGGACACCAAATACGTTGACATTACAAAATAAATCATTATTTAGGAGGAACCCTATTATGACTGAGTTGGCTCAAATGTTTGAATTGCAGCAGAGTGCTACTTTCTTCGGCAGCTGGGGCGGTCTGGCTCTGGCCCTGCTGGGCGCTGGCCTGGCGGCTGTTCTCTCCGGCATCGGCTCCGCAAAGGGCACCGGCATGGCCGGTGAGGCCGGCGCTGGCCTGCTGTGCCAGGACCCCGGCAAATTCGGTAAGGTCATGATTCTGCAGGTCATCCCCGGCACCCAGGGCCTGTATGGCCTGGTGGTGTGGTTCTTCGCCATTTTCCGCATGGGCCTGCTGTCCGGCTCCCTGCCCGAGCTGACCATTGCCCAGGGCTTCCAGTATCTGGCGGCCTGCCTGCCCATGGCTTTGGGCGGCCTGTTCTCCGCCATCGCGCAGGGCCGCGTGGCTGCTGCGTCCATCAACATTCTGGCCAAGAAGCCGGATGACTGGTCCAAGGGCATGGTGCTCTGCATCACCGTGGAGTTCTACGCCATTCTGTCCCTGCTGGCTTCCATGCTGATGATCATCAATATCAGCGCCTGATCCCTGTAAGAAAGGGGATTCAATGATGAACGGAATTGATACCATTATCCAGCGGCTGAATACCGACGCGAAAGCGGAGACGGACGCCCTGCTGGAAAAAGCCCGCCAGGAGGCGGCGGCGGTCGCCGCCCGCTATCAGGCCCAGGCGGACAAGGAAGCGGCCGATCTGGCTGCCCGGAACGAGCGTCTGGCGGCGGAGCGGGAGGAACGTCTCATCAGCGCCGCCCAGATGGAGGCCCGGAAAACGGTCCTGGCCGCCAAGCAAGCGGTCATGGAGGAGACCTACGCCAAGGCGCTGGAAAAGCTGCGGAACCTGCCGGAGGCCCGTTACGTAGAGGTGCTGACGGAGCTGCTGCTTCAGGCCGCGCCTCATGGTATGGGAGAAGTTCTCTTCTCCGCCCAGGATCGGGAAACGGTTGGGCAGGCCGCGGTGGACGCTGCCAACGGAAAGTCCGGCGGCAAGCTGACCCTCTCCGGCGAGACCGCGCCCATTCAGGGGGGCTTCATCCTCAAGGACGGCAACGTTGAGGTCAACTGTGCCTTTGATACGCTGGTTCGTTTGCAGAAGGCGGAAACGGCGGGACAGGTGGCTCAGCGGCTGTTCGGCTGAGGGGAGGTCATACCTTGGCTAACAAAATCAAAGATACGGATTATCTGGCGATCTCCGCCCGTGTCCGGGCCATGGAGACCACGCTGCTGACGGCGGAGCGCATGGAGCGTCTGCTGGAGGCCCGCAGCGATGAGGAAGTCTCCAAGCTTCTTCAGGACTGCGGCTATCCGGAGCTGGACGCCGCCCGTCCGGAGGCTATGGACGCGGCGCTGTCTCAGGCCCGGGAGGAGCTGCTCACCGACCTTGGTGACGGCGCGCCAGACCCCAGATATATCGACATATTCAAGCTGAAATACGACTATCACAATGCAAAGGCCATCCTGAAGGCAGCCGCTATGGGTACCAGCCCGGACCGGATGCTGATGGATATGGGTCGCATCGGAGCAGCGGAGCTGAAAACCGCCGTGGAAAGCGGAGAACTGGACAAACTGCCCGGTGTTCTGCCGGCAGCTGTGGCGGAGGCCAAGTCCGTACTGGATACCACCCGGGACCCCCAGCTCAGCGACATCGTGCTGGACCGTTGGATGTACCGGGACATGGCCCAAGTAGCAGAGGATACCGGCAGCCAGTTCCTTCGGGGGTATGTGGAGACCCAGATCGATGCCGCCAATCTCCGGGCGCTGATTCGGACGCTGCGGATGGGAAAAAACGCCGATTTTCTGGCGGGTGTCCTCTTTGAGAGCGGCACCGTGGAACCGGCGGCGATTCTGGCGGCGGCGAATCACCCCGCCGGCGGTCTGAACGAGATCTACGGCCCCACCCGGTTTGCACAGGCGGCGGAGGCAGGGGAGGCGGCCCTGAAGGGCGGCTCCCTGACGGAGTTTGAAAAGCGCTGCGATGACGCTGTCAGCGACTATCTGGCCGGGGCACAGATGATCCCCTTCGGGGAAGCTCCGCTGCTGGCTTATCTGGCGGCCCGGGAGACGGAGTACACCAACATCCGCATCCTGCTGATGGGCCGCGCCGCCGGGCTGAGCCCGGAGGTCATCCGGTCCCGCCTGCGGCGGACCTGCGCGTAAGGAGGGGAGAACATGGCAGCAACCTATTCCATCGCCGTCATCGGCGATTGGGAGTCCGTCATGGGCTTCCGGGCCTTGGGCTTGGACACCTATCCCGTCACCTCCGTGGAGGAGGCCCGGAAAACCGTCCATGACCTGGCCAAAACCAACTGCGCGGTGATTTACCTGACAGAGACCCTGGCCAAGGATATGGCCGACGTGCTGGACCGTTATAAGGATGATATCCAGCCCGCCATTATCCTGATCCCCGGCCGGGAAGGGTCTCTGGGCATCGGAAAATCGAACATCCAGAGCGCCATCGAACGGGCTGTGGGTGCGGATATCCTGTAAGGACTTAAAGAGGGGATTTCATTTTGCACCGTTGGCTCATCCGATTCCCGTGTGCTTTGCACCCGGCAATCGGGAGCCTGCCTCGAAACAGCCTTGCTTGTTCCGCCGCAGGCGGCGCTGCGGCTGTTTCCCCTTTAGATTCTCTCTCGCCGGTTCGCAAACGGGCGTCACCGCCCAAGGCGGGGGGGAGCAGAAAAGTTCTATTGTTCCTTCTGTAAAATTGAAGAAAGAAGGTTATCGAATTTGAGCGGTAAAGTTGTTAAAGTTTCCGGGCCGCTGGTGGTGGCTACGGGCTTGGCGGACGCCAATATGTCCGACGTGGTCCGTGTCGGCCCCCAGCGCCTGATCGGTGAGATCCTGACCATGAAGGGTGACACCGCCAACATTCAGGTCTATGAGGAGACCTCTGGTCTGGGCCCCGGCGCCGAGGTGGAGACCACCGGCGCGCCTATGAGCGTGGAGCTTGGCCCCGGCATGATCGAGGGCATTTATGACGGCATCCAGCGTCCGCTGGAGAAGATCGTGGAGAAGGTGGGCGCCTGCATCACCCGCGGCGTGGAGGTCCCCGCCGTGGACCACGAGAAGAAGTGGGAGTTCAACGCGGTGGCCAAGGTGGGCGATCAGGTCATCGGCGGCGACATTCTGGGCACAGTCCAGGAGACGGCCGTTGTGCTCCATAAGATCATGGTGCCGCCCACCATGCGCGGCACCATCACCTCCATCCAGAGCGGCTCCTTCAACGTGACGGAGACCGTCGCCACCCTCAAAACTGAGGACGGCAGGGAAGTCCCCCTCACCATGCTCCAGAAGTGGCCCGTCCGTGTGGGCCGTCCCTATACGAAGAAGTATCCCCCCAAGCGGCCCTTGTGCTCCGGTCAGCGGATCATCGATACCATGTTCCCCATCGCCAAGGGCGGCACGGCGGCAGTCCCCGGACCCTTCGGCTCCGGCAAGACCGTGGTGCAGCACCAGCTGGCCAAGTGGTCCGACGTGGACATCGTGGTTTACATCGGCTGCGGCGAGCGTGGCAACGAGATGACCGACGTTCTGCGGGAGTTCCCGGAGCTGAAGGACCCCCGCACCGGCGAAAGCCTGATGAAGCGGACGGTGCTGATCGCCAACACCTCCGATATGCCCGTGGCCGCCCGTGAGGCGTCCGTGTATACCGGTATCACCATCGCGGAGTATTTCCGCGACATGGGTTATGATGTGGCCGTTATCGCCGACTCTACCTCCCGCTGGGCCGAGGCCCTCCGTGAGATGTCCGGCCGTCTGGAAGAGATGCCCGGCGAGGAAGGCTACCCCGCGTATCTGGCCTCCCGTCTGGCTCAGTTCTACGAGCGTGCCGGCAGCGTGGAGTGCATCGGCTCCGACGAGCGCCGGGGCAGCCTGACGGCTGTGGGCGCCGTGTCTCCTCCGGGCGGCGACTTGTCCGAGCCGGTTTCCCAGGCCACCATGCGGATCGTCAAGGTGTTCTGGGCACTAGACTCCTCTCTGGCCTACAAGCGTCATTTCCCGGCCATCAACTGGCTGAGCTCCTATTCCCTGTATCTGGACTCCCTGAAGCCGTGGTTTGACGAAAATCTCGGCCCCGAGTTCATGCGGGACCGCACTAAGGCTATGGGCATCCTGCAAAACGAGGCCAGCCTGAACGAGATCGTTCAGCTGGTTGGTAAGGACGCTCTGGGCGCCGGCGACCAGCTGACGCTGGAGGTGGCCCGTATGGTCCGCGAGGACTTCCTGCAGCAGAATGCCTTTATGGATGTGGATAGCTTCTCCGACTACGAGCGGCAGAAGAAGCTGCTGGGCATGATCCTCAGCTATGACGTCCTCTGCCGGGACGCTATCGCCAAGGGCGCTTCCGCCCAGGAGCTGTTCCAGATCCCGGCCCGTGAGCAGATCGGCCGCGCCAAGAGCGTGCCTGCTGAGGAATACGCGGCGGTTTACGATCAGATCCAGTCTGATATGGAGCAGCAGATCGCTGCCATTGCAGCCAAAGGAGGGGACGACGAATGATCCGTGAATATAAAACCGTTGAGGAGATCAGCGGCCCTCTGATGATGGTCCGCATGGTGGAAAACGTCACCTATGACGAACTGGTGGAGATCGAGCTGCATGACGGCTCCCTCCGCCGGGGCAAGGTGCTGGAGGTCAATGGCGACGCCGCCGTGGTCCAGCTCTTTGAATCCGCCGCCGGTATCAATCTGGCGGACGCCAAGGTCCGCTTCCTGGGCCACCCCCTGCAGCTGGGCGTGTCCGGTGATATGCTGGGCCGCGTGTTCAACGGCATGGGCCAGCCCATTGATGGCGGCCCCGACATCCTCCCTGAGGAGTATCGGGACATCAACGGCCTGCCTATGAACCCCGCCGCCCGCGACTATCCCAACGAGTTCATCCAGACCGGCGTTTCCACCATTGACGGCCTGAATACGCTGGTCCGCGGCCAGAAGCTGCCCATCTTCTCCGGCTCCGGTCTGCCCCACGCCAATCTGGCGGCGCAGATCGCCCGTCAGGCCAAGGTTCTGGGGGATGAAGGCTCCAACTTCGCCGTGGTGTTCGCCGCCATCGGCATCACCTTCGAGGAATCCGAGTTCTTCGTCAGCGAGTTCAAGCGCACCGGTGCCATTGACCGTACCGTGCTGTTCAGCAACCTGGCCAATGACCCCGCCGTGGAACGTATTTCCACCCCCCGTATGGCCCTGACCGCCGCTGAGTATCTGGCCTTTGAAAAGGGAATGCAGGTGCTGGTCATCATGACCGACATCACCAACTACGCTGAGGCTCTGCGTGAGGTCTCCGCCGCCAAGAAGGAGGTCCCCGGTCGCCGCGGCTTCCCCGGCTACCTGTATACTGACCTGGCTACGCTGTACGAGCGGGCCGGCCGCCGTCTGGGGAATCCCGGCTCCATTACCCTGATCCCCATTCTGACCATGCCCGAGGATGACAAGACCCACCCCATCCCCGACCTGACAGGCTATATCACCGAGGGCCAGATCATCCTGAGCCGCGCTCTGTACCGCCAGGGCATCCATCCCCCTGTGGACGTGCTGCCCTCCCTGTCCCGTCTGAAGGATAAGGGCATCGGTGAGGGCAAGACCCGTGAGGACCACGCCAGCACCATGAACCAGCTCTTTGCCGCCTATGCCACCGGTAAGGACAACAAGGAGCTGATGAGCATTCTGGGTGAGGCGGCGCTGACCCCCACGGATCTGCTGTACGCCAAGTTTGCAGACGAATTTGAAAAACGCTACGTCAATCAGGGCTACGAGGAGAACCGCTCCATCGAGGAAACGCTGGATCTGGGATGGGAGCTGCTGAGCATCCTGCCCAAGAGCGAGCTGAAGCGGATCAAGCCGGAGCTGATCGAGAAATACTGGCCGAAAAAGGACGAGCAGAAGTAAGGAGGGGTGAACCATGGCAAATATCACGGTCAGCCCTACCCGCATGGAGCTCACCCGTCTCAAGGGCAAGCTGAAAACCGCCCAGCGGGGCCATAAGCTGCTGAAGGATAAGCGGGATGAGCTGATGAAGCAGTTCCTGGATACGGTCCGGGAGGTGCGTTCTCTCCGCGCCGAGGTGGAGGAGGACCTGATGCGGGTCCACAAGTCCTTTACGGTGGCCTCTGCCCTCATGTCCTCCGAGGCACTGGAACAGGCGCTGCTGTATCCCAAGCAGAGTGTGGAGCTCACCCGCACCACCCAGAACATCATGTCCGTCAACGTGCCGGTGTACGATTTCCAGACAAAGACGAAGTCGGATTCCGACATTTACCCCTACGGCTTTGCCGCCACCTCCGGTGAGCTGGACGATGCAGTAGAGGCCCTGGGCCTTGTGTTCCGGAAGATGCTGAAGCTGGCGCAGATCGAAAAATCCGCCCAGCTGATGGCGGAGGAGATCGAAAAGACCCGCCGCCGGGTCAACGCACTGGAATATGTGATGATTCCCAACACCCAGGAGGCCATCCGCTATATCACCATGAAGCTGGACGAGAACGACCGTTCCACCACTACCCGGCTGATGAAGGTGAAGGATATGCTCCTGAAGGACGCTATCGAGGCGAAGCGGGCAGAAAATGCCAGAGCCATGGAGGCGTTCAGCAAGTCCGGAGAGACCGCTGCTGAGACGTAAGCCAAGGTCATAGTTCTGACGCGCATGTTCTAAAACGAAACAGAAGGGACCTGCGCATTTGCGCAGGTCCCTTCTGCTTTCTGCTGATCAAAACGAATGGAATGCGGAACGCCCCCGGCCATTGGCCGGGGGCATTTTGTCAATACTGATATTCGAATTCGTAACCGTCCAGAGAGACGGTGTCGCCGTCCTCGATGCCCCGCTCCTCCAGCTGCTGATACAGTCTGGATTCCCGCAGGGTCTTGTCGAACCACATGCGGCTCTCGTAATCGTCGAAGTTGACGTTGGCCATGAGGCGCTGGAGCCACGGGCCCTGAATGAGCCAGGTGTGGCCGTCATCCAAGCGCTGGATGTCCAGCGGCTCGCTGGTGTCCACCACCGGGGGCTTGGGGACATATTCCGGCTCGTAGACCGTGACCGGCGGCAAGGAGGAGAGCATCTCTGCCACCTTGCCTACCAGTTCCCGGGTGCCCTGATGGGCTGCTGCGGAGATCTCCATCAGCGTGAAGCCCTTGGCCTCCACATGGGTGCGGAGCCGCTCCAGATTTTCCGGGTCGGTCATAATGTCCACCTTGTTGGCGGCTACGATCTGGGGCCGCTTGGCGAGATCGGGGCTGTACTGCTCCAGCTCGGCGTTGATGGCGTCAAAATCCGCCACAGGGTCCCGGCCCTCGCTGCCGGACACGTCTACCACATGAACCAGCAGACGGCAGCGGTCGATGTGCCGCAGAAAATCGTGGCCCAGACCGGCGCCCTCACTGGCGCCTTCGATGATGCCGGGAATGTCAGCCATGACGAAGGACACGCCCTCGTCCACCCACACCACGCCCAGATTGGGATAGAGGGTGGTAAAGTGGTAATTGGCGATCTTGGGCTGGGCCTTGGAGACCACGCTCAGCAGTGTGGACTTGCCCACATTGGGGAAACCGATGAGGCCCACGTCCGCCAGCAGCTTCAGCTCCAGAAATACATCGTGGCTCTCGCCGGGCAGGCCCGCCTTGGCGAAACGGGGCACCTGCCGGGTGGGGGTGGCGAAGTGCATATTGCCCCAGCCGCCCCGGCCGCCCTTGCAGAGGACATAGGGCTCGCTGCCGCTCATGTCCTGAATGATCTCATTGGTTTCGGCGTCCCGCACCAGCGTGCCCCGGGGGACGCGGATCACCAGATTGGCGCCGTCCTTGCCGGACTTGCGGCCGCCCTGACCGTCCACGCCGTTTTCTGCCACGTATTTGCGCTTGTAGCGGAAGTCCATCAGGGTGGACATGTTGTCATCCACCTGCAAGATAATGGAGCCGCCCTTGCCGCCGTCGCCACCGTCCGGGCCGCCGGCCGCCACATATTTTTCCCGGTGGAACGCCACTGCGCCGTTACCGCCGTTGCCTGCCCGGACCGTGATCCGGGCCTTGTCGATAAATGTTGTTGCCATAAAGTGCCTCTCAATTCAAGTGTAAAAACAGGTTTCCCTACATAATTGTTCCTATCATACCGGAAAATGGGGGGAAATGTCAACTGTAAAGGTCAATCCGGCAGGCATCCGAAGTGGAGGAGTGCCTCCAGTACGCCGCCGCCGATGGCGGTGGCCTTGTCGGAGGCAGTAAAGCAGTTGGCCTGCTGGCCCCGTGGGTCGATGTCGCCGCATTTCATGCCCTCGTGGACCTGCAAGCCGCCCTGGAGCAAGCCCCGGAGACAGCCGGTGAGGGTGCAGCGCATGGGTTTGCCGTTTACCGTGGCGGCAATTTCTCCCTCCTGAACCAACTGTCCGATCTCCATGCGCGGCTCAAAAATGCCGTCCGCCGGGGCCCGGAGGACCCGCTCGCCGCTGCGTCCGCCGATGAGGCCGGGGATGCCGGTGTTGGGCAGGGGGCTGCCGGAGTACAGCGCCCGGCCCAGCGTGTGGCCCCGCATGGTCTCTACGGCGGCGTGGCAGTCGGTCCCCACGGTGAAGCCGGGGCCTACGCCGATCACCACCGGGGCGTCCGTCAGGGCGGTGCCTAAATTCTTTTTCGCCAGAATAGCATCCACCACCGCGCCGGGCCGGAGGGTGGGGATACAGGCTCCCGCCGGGTCAGCGAGAACGGCCACAACGCCGGACTGAGCCAGAGTCAGGGCCTCCTCCGGGGTTTCGGCTTTCCGGGCGGAAATATCCTCCACTGTCATCTCTCCCAAGCGAATGGCCTCGGAGAAACAGACGGTGCGGCGGATGGAGGTGGGGGCGGGGAGATCCGTCATAACGATTTGATACCCGGCCCGGTGGAGCCGCAAAGCGATGCCGGTGGCCAGATCTCCGGCTCCTCGGATGACAACGAGCATAAGAACCCTCTTTTCCGTATTTGAAATGGTATGGTCAGACCATGGGGCAGGCGTGATGAGCCGGGTCCTCCCGGCGGCAGGCCCGCTCGTAGATCATTTCCCCGGTGATGCTCACGGCGATCTCCGCCGGGGTCACGGCCTTGATAGGCGTTCCCACAGGGGTGTGGACAGTGCGGAGCTTTTCCTCGGAGATACCGGCCTCCCGGAGCCGGGCGTTGACGGCGGCGATTTTGGCCCGGGAGCCGATGACGCCGACGTAGGCCAGCTCCTGCCGCAAAATCTGCTCCTGAATTTCCAGATCGTGAAGATGGCCGGCGGTCATCACCACCACATAATCCTCCGGGGACAGGGGCAGTGTGCCGGCGATGTTCCGAAAATCGCCGCACACCACCTGCTCTGCGTCGGGGAAGGCGGCAGGGTCGGCCAGAGCGGGCCGGTCATCATACACCACCGGGCGGAACTCCACACTGCGCAGCAGAGGGACCAGCGCCCGGGCGATGTGTCCCGCGCCGAAGATCACCGCCCGCTCCCCAATGGGGAGGGGGAGAGAAAAGTCGGTTTCTGTCAGGACGCAGCGCTTGGAGAGGGGGGCTGTACCGCTGCTGCCCAAAAGGGCCATGCCCTCGCCGTCCAGCAGCGCCGGGGCGGAGCCGTCCGTCCGTAAAATCAGCCAGCCGGGCTGGGCAGCGGTGAGCCGGGCCAGCGCCGTTTCCAACACACTCTGCCAGAGGGTGTCCTCCGGGGAGATGAACTGAAACAGCACCGTCACATCCCCGCCGCAGGCCATGCCGAGACTGTCCGTCCCGGCTTGCGTCAGGGCGAAGTGCTGTATCTGGGAACGCCGCTCCTTCAGCAGGGACAGGGCCAGCAGCTCGGACTGCCGCTCTACCTGCCCGCCGCCGATAGTGCCCGTTAGCTGACCGTCCGCACCCACCAGCATTTGACTGCCGGGGCCCCGGGGGGCGGAGCCTTGCTCCGCGACGATGGTCACCAACACCACACTCCGGTGGGCGTTCAATTCCGCCAGTGCTCTGGATAAAATAGTCCGCATGGCGCGCTCCTTTCTGACAGATGATCCAAACTCTGTATTTTATTGTGAACTTGATGGTAGTCTATTATGCTTTTCCTGGAATGTCAAGCGAAGACGGGGGAGTGCGGAACGGAAAAACAGGCTGAGACCGCGGTCTCAGCCTGTTTGGTTTGCGGGTCTGGATCAGTACATCAGCTTGATGTAATCCTCCACGTCCTGACGGGTGCCGGTGAAGGGACCCGGCGTCTCCATTTTCAGGGAGACCAGAGCGGTGGCGGTCTGAAGAGCGGTGGGAATGTCCTTGGTCAGCCGCTCATTGATGTACCCGGCAAAGGTGGTGTCGCCCCGGCCGGTGCGGCCGGAAAGATTCCGGGCCTTGATGGGGCAGGTGTAGATCTCGTGACCGTCATACACCAGCACCTCCGTGTTGTGGGTAATTAAAATCTCCTTGGCGCCCCAGCCGTAGAGGACCTTGGCGGCCTCCGCCCGGTCTGTCAGTCCGGTGAGGATCTCCGCCTCGGCGGCGTCGGTCTTGAGGAAGCGGATGTAGGGAAGCAGCTCCTTCTTTTCCTTCCAGTCATGATACACCATGCCGCCGTTTTCCACCCAGCGCAGCATGGTCTGCACGTCGATGGCCACCATGGCATGCTTGGCGGCGAAGGGGATCATCTCATTGGGGATGTCGCCGCCGGCCAGACCGGCCAGATGCCAGATGGCGGCGTCGATCTGATCCACCGGCACCTCGTCGGTGGTGTAGGGGGCGATGAGGCTGTCCACAGTGGAGGTCCGGCGCTCCCGGTCCGCCGTGTGGTAGACGTTTTTCGTCACAAAGGAGTGGGGGCTGTTCAGGGGGAACACGCTGATGGAGGGAGCCTTCTCGTGGAAGGCTGCCGTCACGTCCAGTTGGCTGAGGTCCGCCTTGGGCAGGACGGCGATCTTATGTCCCATATTGGCTGCCGCGCAGCCGGAATAATACACCGCGCCGCCGACGGCCTGGACGACAGTGCCGTCAAAATCCACGTTGGTGTCCTGAGCAACCTCGCCGATGATGAGAGAGTCGAATTTTTCCATAACGATCATCCATTCCGCCGCCCTGCGCCGGCACAAGAAGTTGATGGGGCGTTCCGTCCGCAGGGCAGAAAAGCTGACGGACCGCCTGCTGAGATACAAGGGAAAATAAAGTCGGATCAGAGAACTCAAACGTTTGCGCTGCTTACTGCCATCAGTATAATAGGTGAGGAACAAAAAGTCAACGGTTTTAGCGGCTTTGAACATCAGCCATCGTCATTCCGCGGGAAACCGGAAATTCTTTGCGGGAGGACTGGAAAAAAGGATTGTAAACAGCGGGAAAACCGTGTATAATAACCGCAAAGCGGCGGAGGATCTCCGCTGTCCGGCACGTTTTGGAAGAGCCGGTGCATGGCTGCGGATATTCCGCCGCCACCGGATCGTTTATATGCCGCACCTGATAAGGAGGAGTTCACCATGAATAAAACTGCCCGTTTTGTATTGAAGACTGTGGCCGCCGGCCTGGCGTTCTGCGCGTTTGTCTGTCTGGTGGTCGGCAGCTGGAGCGATGTGTATGAGGCGATCGAGCGCCGCCGGGCCTGCCGTTTGAGCAAGCAGGAGAGCAGAGATTACGCCGATGAGGAGCTTTATCAGTAAAATAAAATTGACAAATGAAAAGAGCGGCACACGGATTTCCGTGTGCCGCTTTTTGACTGTAAAGGGACCGGGGCTGTCCGGGGAGACGCTGGACGGTTCGGCGGTGGAATTGTCATTTTCTGAGTTTGAACGGGGGATGTAAGACAAGAAAACGATTTTTCGGGGGATAAAAAATAAAAATCCCTTGACAGGCAAGAGATTTCGTGATAAAATAAGTCGCTTATATAAACGGAAGCGGATGGAATCCCATCCTGATTACGAACACAGGATAGCACATCCGCCAACGAAAGGCAATAGGAAACTGAAATAAATTTAACAACTCACCCGAGCGTATCGGATACAATACTTGCCCCGTGGCCGGACAGGGCGGCGGAGCAAAAGAAAGGTGAAAGTGAAGATGGCTAAGGACAAGTACTACGGCAAAACCCTCCGAAAGAATTTTGCCCGGCACGAGGAAGTCATGCCCATGCCCAACCTGCTGGAGATCCAGAAGACCTCCTATCGGGAATTTTTGGACACCGGTCTGCGGGAGGTTTTTGCAGACGTTGGGGCGATCTCTGACTATCAGGGCAACCTGGAGTTGACCTTCATCGACTTCCGGATGGATGAAGCCCCCAAGTATAACGTGGAAGAGTGCAAGGCCCGTGACGCCACGTATGCCGCCCCCCTGAAGGTGACGGTCCGTCTGCGGAACAAGGAGACGGAGGAGATCAAGGAGCAGGAGATCTTCATGGGCGATTTCCCCCTGATGACCCACTCCGGCACCTTCGTCATCAACGGCGCGGAGCGCGTGGTGGTCTCTCAGATCGTCCGCTCTCCCGGCGTGTATTACGGCAAGGAGGTCGACATTAAGACCGACCTGCCCATCCTCACCTCCACGGTGATCCCTTACCGGGGCGCCTGGCTGGAATATGAGACGGACGCCAACGAGGTGTTCTGGGTCCGTATCGACAAGAACCGCAAGCTGCCCATCACCAGCCTGATCCGGGCTCTGGGCCTCAAGACCGACGCGGAGATCCTGGACCGCTTCAGCGACGATCCCCGCATCGCGGCTACTCTGGAGAAGGACCCCAGCAAGACGTATGAGGACGCCATGCTGGAGATCTACCGCAAGCTCCGTCCCGGCGAGCCCCCCACGGTGGAAGCTGCCGAGACCCTGATGAACAACCTGTTCTTCGATCCCCGGCGCTACGATCTGTCCGTTGTGGGCCGGTACAAGTTCAATAAGAAGCTGTCCCTCTGGCAGCGGGTCACCGGCTACAAGCTGGCACAGCCTGTGGCAGACCCCGCTACCGGCGAGCTGCTCTTCGACGAGGGCCACCTGCTGAGCAAGGAGGATGCCCGCCTGCTGGACACCGTCGGCGTTGCCGAGGTGGTCATTCTGGTGGACGATCAGCCTCTGCGGGTGCAGTCCAACAAGATGTGCGACCTGAGCCACTATGTGGACTTCGATCCTCTGGCTGAGTGCGGCATCAAGGAGCGTGTCCGCTTCGACGTGCTGCAGGAGCTGCTGGGCCAGTACTCCGGCGAGGAGCTGAAGGAGCAGATCAAGCTCCATAAGGACGATCTGGTGCCCAAGCACATCATCATCGACGATATCCTCTGCTCCATCAACTACATGAACGGTCTGGCCCGCGGCATCTCCGTGAAGGACGATATCGACCATCTGGGCAACCGCCGTCTGCGCTGCGTGGGCGAGCTGCTGCAGAATCAGTTCCGCATCGGCTTCTCCCGTATGGAGCGTGTGATCCGGGAGCGTATGACCATTCAGGATCTGGACGTGGTCACCCCCCAGAGCCTCATCAATATCCGGCCTGTTACCGCCGCCATCAAGGAGTTCTTCGGCTCCAGCCCCCTGAGCCAGTTCATGGATCAGACCAACCCTCTGGCGGAACTGACCCACAAGCGCCGTCTGTCCGCTCTGGGCCCCGGCGGTCTGAGCCGCGAGCGCGCCAACATGGAGGTCCGAGACGTGCATTACAGCCACTATGGCCGTATGTGCCCCATTGAGACCCCTGAAGGCCCCAACATCGGCCTGATCTCCTACCTGGCCACCTATGCCCGCATCAACGAGTACGGCTTCATTGAGGCGCCCTACCGCGCTGTGGACAAGGAGACCGGCAAGGTGGCTATGGAAGCCACTTATATGACTGCCGACGAGGAGGACAACTTCATCGTCGCCCAGGCTACCGAGCCCATCGGTGAGGATGGCTGCCTGGTGAATACCCGTGTCACCGCCCGGTACCGGGACGAGATCGTGGAAGTGGAGCGGGAGCGCATCGACTACGTGGACGTGTCTCCCCGTATGATGGTCTCCATCGCTACCGCAATGATCCCCTTCCTGCCGAACGACGACGCAAACCGTGCTCTGATGGGCGCAAACATGCAGCGTCAGGCCGTGCCTCTGCTGAAGCCTCACGCACCCATCGTGGGCACCGGTATGGAGCACAAGATCTGCATCGACTCTGAGATCGTGGTCCTGGCCGAGGGCGACGGCGTGGTCACCTCTGTGGATGCCCGCCATGTCACCGTCAAGTATGACAGCGGCGAGACCAAGGATTATAAGCTGACCAAGTTCCTGCGCTCCAACCACACCACCTGCATCAACCAGCATCCCATCGTGGATGTGGGCGAGCGGGTCCACGGCAAGCGCCTGAATGAAAAGGGCGAGTGGGAGGATCCCACGGTCCTGGCGGACGGTCCCGCCACCGATCAGGGCGAGATCGCTCTGGGCCAGAACATTCTGGTGGGCTTCATGACCTGGGAAGGCTACAACTACGAGGACGCCGTTCTGCTGAACGAGCGCCTGGTCCGCGAGGATCTGTATACCTCCATTCATATTGAGGAATTTGAGATCGATTCCCGGGATACCAAGCTGGGACCCGAGGAGATCACCCGTGATATTCCCAACGTGGGCGAGGATGCGCTGAAGGATCTGGACGAGCGCGGTATCGTCCGCGTGGGCGCCGAGGTCAAGTCCGGCGACATTCTGGTGGGCAAGGTCACGCCCAAGGGTGAGACCGACCTCACCGCTGAGGAGCGCCTGCTGCGGGCAATCTTCGGTGAAAAGGCCCGCGAGGTCCGCGACACCTCTCTGAAGGTGCCCCACGGCGAGAGCGGCATCGTGCTGGATACCAAGGTCTTTACCCGTGAAAACGGCGATGAGCTTGGCCCCGGCGTCAATCAGGTGGTCCGCGTGTATATCGCTCAGCGCCGTAAGATCCAGGTGGGCGATAAAATGGCAGGCCGTCACGGCAACAAGGGCGTTGTGTCCCGCGTGCTGCCTACCGAGGATATGCCCTTCCTGCCCGACGGCACCCCGCTGGACATCGTGCTGAACCCCCTGGGCGTGCCTTCCCGTATGAACATCGGTCAGGTGTTGGAGGTCCACTTGGGCTATGCTGCCCATGCGCTGGGCTGCAAGGTCGCTACGCCTATTTTCGACGGCGCTACCTACGAGGATATTCAGGCAGAGCTGGTAAAGGCCGGCCTGGATCCCGAGGGCAAGAGCGTTCTGTACGATGGCCGTACCGGCGAGCCCTTCGACAACAAAGTCACCGTTGGCTATGTGTACTTCCTGAAGCTGCACCATCTGGTTGACGATAAGATCCATGCCCGTTCCACCGGTCCCTATTCTCTGGTCACCCAGCAGCCCTTGGGCGGCAAGGCCCAGTTCGGCGGCCAGCGCTTCGGCGAGATGGAAGTTTGGGCCCTGGAGGCTTACGGTGCTGCTTATACCCTGCAGGAGATCCTGACCGTGAAGTCCGACGATGTCACCGGCCGTGTCCGGACCTACGAATCCATCGTCAAGGGCCACAACGTTCCCACCCCCGGCGTGCCGGAGTCCTTCCGCGTGCTGCTGAAGGAGCTGCAGTCCCTGTGCCTGAACATCCAAGTGCTGGATAAGGACGGCAACGTGGTGGATCTCAAGGAGGACGAGGACGCCCTCGATACCTTCAACCTCTCCCGTATGGACGCGGACGATGACCGCCACCGCAACGTTGCGGAGGACGCCGAGTTTGAAGCGTCCGGCTTTGAATTTGAAGACGCGCCGGAGGATGCCGGCGCCGATGTGGATGTTGACTTCGACGACGAATGATCCAGAAGACACATTCGTCACCACAAAACTGGATCATTTGAATCATTGAAGGAGGATAACGCAACATGATCGAAACCAATAATGGCAACAAGTTTGCCTTTGACGCGATTAAGATCGGCATGGCTTCCCCGGAGCAGATCCTGTCTCTTATACACATCTCCGAGCCCACGAGACACTGAGCGATCTCG
>ENA-OYZF01000352-OYZF01000352.1-human-gut-metagenome-genome-assembly--contig:-NODE-352-length-20982-cov-21.751804_pt1 | contig 20982 bp, 17 predicted proteins | sample MGYA00244074_ERZ653472 | MGnify/ENA primary metagenome ERZ653472 (study PRJEB26926, sample SAMN06165179) | human gut metagenome | biome: ENVO:00009003; feature: ENVO:2100002; material: ENVO:00002003... | reverse complement strand
GAGATCGCTCAGTGTCTCGTGGGCTCGGAGATGTGTATAAGAGACAGGAACAGAATTACTTGAAAAAGTGTGGTTAAACGGCCATTATAATATCTAATATCGCATGAAATTATACGGGTAACTTTTTGACGTAGCTAAAATTATTGATTTTTTTTTCAAAAAACTGTTGACAATACGAAATGTGTGTGTTATAATCATAGCAGTCGATGAGGCAAATCAATTTAAATTTAATACTCGGAGGTGATTAGGAATAACGCTTCAATAAAGAAGGGAGGGTTATGGAAACAAACGGTCTCATTTGACGTTCAATCAGCCATTATGGACGATATTTCGGCATAATGATTAAGCGTAAAGATTCAGGCGTTATATAACAGCTTGAAATCTTGGTTAATTTTAATGTGCATTTATCCTATTTAGATAGGCAACTATCGAATAGTACTAAATGCAGAAAGGCAAAAAATGGAAAATTTAATAAAATTAAAATGCTTTCGCGACAGCTTAAACGAAAACGAGTTAAGGCTGTTACATTCACTTGAACACGGACAATGGATTCCTATCAGTAAATTAGGCGTCCTTCTTACACGGCACGGCATATACAAAAAGAAATCCGACACAAAGCTGTCAGATGTCTTTAAAGAAGATTTATCTACATTTTACGATTTTGAAAATAGAATTGAGAATGGATATTTGCAGCCGTATATTCGTATGAAGCAACCGAAACGTATAGATGCTTCCTTTTACGGACAGGGTAGCAATAGCAGAGTTAGTACATTTACCGGAATCCTATATACGGATTTGTTTTTCCCTGAAACAAAGCTTCAGCTATTTCTTGATTTGCTTGATAATAACGTTAAAGCAATACTTACTTCAATACTGAGCGACGATATGTCATGCCATTTACTTCGCAAATACACATATCTGAATGCTTATCTTAATCATTCGTGGCATTCTTCACTTCGTAAAGGATCTTTAAATTTCATTAAAGCTGATTGCGCCGGCGATGTCTGCGCTCTATGGCATATAGGGTTCAATTCGATTGGTACGCCTATTGTTGCTATCATCGCTGTTAATTGCGAGAAGTTTCACAATAGTTTTATTGTTAATGACGTAATGCTTTGGGATTCTGCGAATCCGTTGAAACCCGCCTTGTCGAGATTGTTTCCGAATTTTAAACCATTATCGTTACATACGACTGTTGAGAGTTTTGTTCCCTCAGCTCCTGTGGTGTACAAACCGGACATTAGTAGAATTAATTTTCTGCCTGACGATTTTTTAAGCACAGTTACCGAGCATTTTGCTTTAGATTCAGACGCTGCGAATGTTCTTAAAGCAGTAAAGATGAAAGCTAAAAGTGATGCTGACTTCAGACAAACAATAGAAAAACGTGTATGCGATGTGATGTCTGAATTTGATAAATGCAAAACAAACAGCAATTCGTGTGTAGTTCCGTTTTATAATTCCAAATTCGGAAGCTTTCAGTTCTTGATTCCGTTAGCATTTGGTCGAACATATGATGCGGCTCTTATTGTTAGTAAAGAAATTGGTAAGAACGGTTCTATGTGCTATAAAGGATCGACTATCATTTCCCGTGCAGCCGCCTGTGCGTTTGTACTGGGTTCAGCTACTCCTATATGTAAAGGAGGTGAATGGTTATACACGGATATTCAGTTAAATACGGAATTTATATCTGAGGTATCGGATATAAATAGTACGGATAGTAAAGATAAAATCGATTCGGAATCTGCAGCTGAACTGTTCAAAACCGAATCCGATGATGATAATGACAAATCGAATAATACATCTGTGTTTGATACAGTTGTAGATGTGGTATTGGGAACGGTACAGATAGGTTCAATGCTGTTCGACTTTTTGGAAACAATTTAAAATCAGAATGTTAAATAACATTATGATGCAGCTTATAAAAAAGCATGTTTTTCAAAAAAGTGCTCGTCCTCAATTACTATCCCAAATCACTTTCCGCATGAAAGGCTGTGTGTGCTTGGCTGGTTTTGCGTCCTTGTAAAGCCCTTGGACATACACGCCCGGCATCCGTGCCGGGGCTGAGTGTGGGGCCGCTGCCCTCATCCGCTTTGGGCTAAGCCCCAAACCCGTATTATTAAGAATTATAGGTTTATTGACAAATTTCATCAGAATGTTAAATAACATTCTGATGAAATAAGAAAGGAAAAATGAAATGACAAATAATTATAAATTAACCTCCATTGAAAAAGTATTAAAAGAGGTTCTCGCAGACGGAAATTATCATGATGTGGCAGAAATAACAAATACCCTCAGAGCAAAAGGCTTGCATTGCGGTGAAGTATTTAATATGAAGCCCGGAATATATCTGAGAAATTTTTACAGCGATATATGCGAATTTCAATATATGTATAAAGTTCCGGGAGCAGCTCCGGCATTAGTTGTGAGGTTAAAAAACGCAACAGATACATCATCGTCTGATATTAAAGAGCCTGTTGGAAATTTGAATGCTTCGACAGATAGCACCGAAAAAAGAGCAATAAATATGTCTAAGCCGCTTTTCAGTATAGAAAATAATAACGATTATATACGCAGAAACTTTACTGATAAGCAATACAGACCGGTCGATGAGAATGAATATCAGTCGGATAACGTTGTGGAAAGTTTAATGAATGACGCTTTTCTTTATCCTGATCATATTGAGAATCTTGTGAAGATGACAGGCGAGAAGTGGGATACATTTACCGAAGAACAGAGAGCTCAGCGCACAGAAGGTTTGCATAAATATCCTATTTTACGCACATATCTTAATATTACTTATGCAAAACTGAAAAGTGAAGGTAAGATTATCTATCAGAAGGGGAGCGATGGAAAAAGTTACGCTGCGTTCAATACAGGTCTTACTGATGAGCTTGATAGAGATATCATAATGTTACTTGCGGCAAATTCTGTACCGAATAAGCAGAAATGGGTTCTTGATTGTGTCGGTGTAATGGGAATAGGCTCGGAAGGCAAAAAACTTACTGAGATTATTGGAAAAATGCCAGCAAGAGCTGATTATTTCTCTGACCAGAATGACAAAAATAAGTTCTTTGATCCTAATACAAACATACAGGTGAATACCGATCACATGTGTGATAAGAGACACATAGACAGACTTCCTTTTGAATGGCTAAAACGAGAATTCCCGTTATTCTTTGCAGATTGTGATCCGTCAATTGCTGATTGCAGCGATAAAATCGAAAAATTTGCCAGAGCAATGAAACTTGATTTGGAATTATTTAAGCAGTTCCAGCAAAAACTTGAAATGGTTATTTCGACATCTGCCAAAAAAACATTAATAAATTATCGCAATGCTATCCTTATGTATTACCCTCGCTTAAATCAGCTTTGTTTCCTTATTCCGCTGTCTTTTGTAAACAGCAACAAAGCTGATGCAGCACTTGTAGTACGCCGTACAGACTCAGGATCATACCGCGGTGAAACTATTCTTGATATGTATCAGGCGTATATAAATTGCCGCGTTATTGCAAAAATTGGCTGGGAGTGGCTTTCAATTGATGAAATACCTGCTCCGAATGGTGGTCGTGTTACTTACCCGTCAAATAATACAACCGAAATGACAGAGGAATCTTTGCGTATGCTGATAAATAAAATTGCGGATGATGAAACGCTGCCATCACTTACATTGGATCAAATTCAAAAGATGGTGAGCGCAATCACTAATATAAACAAAAAGTTTGAGAATTGATACATGGCAATGTAAAAATAGGTGCTGTTAGTAGTTCTGTAATTACATACTCCTGTATCTATTCCGTGTAAGTCATTGATCGCGGCTTCGAATAATTGTCCGCCGTAGCGCTGTTACTCAGTGCTACGGCGGCTATGTTTTTTGTTGTGGATTTTTTAATCAATCATTTTTGGTAAGGAGGACAACACACTCAACGTGGTTTGTGCCGCTGAACATATCGACTGCTACGCACTTGTCGGTGGAGTAGCCGAGCTCCGCAAAATATGCGCAGTCACGGGCGGCGGTGGCGGCGTTGCAGGAGACCATGACGATGCGGGGGGCGGAGAAGGCGGCTATCTGCTCGCAGGCGTCCCTGCCGCAGCCCTTGCGGGGAGGGTCGACCATTATCACGTCGGGGCGGAGATTGCGTGAATGCAGTATCCGTGCGGCTTCGGCGGCATCGGCGCAGATGAATTCGCAGTTGGTTATGCCGTTTGCGAGGGCATTCTGCTTTGCGTTTTCGATTGCCTCGGGGACTATCTCGACGCCGATTATCTTCTTTGCCGTGCGTGCCATTGAAAGCCCGATCGTGCCTGCTCCGCAGTACAAATCAAGCACCGTTTTGCCCTTCGGCTCAGCAAAATCACAGGCTGATGAATAAAGCTGTTCCGCACAGGGAGTATTAACCTGATAAAACGCCTTCGGAGCTATGTTTACGGCGTTTTTGCACATGATGTCACAAATGTAGTTTTTTGATGTCAATACTATTTCTTCATCGCCTAAAATTACGTTAGTATCCCTGTTATTTACATTGATTACAGAACTTACTATCTCGGGATATTTTTCAAGAAGTCTGTCCGAGAGAATTTTAATTTCCGGAACATTTTTTGCTACTACTATACAAAGGCATATTTCTCCGCTGTAATAGCCTTTTCTTAAATATAAATGACGTAATATGCCTTTGCGCATAGTTTCATCGTAAGCGGTCAGATTAAGCCCGGTAGAAATTTTCAGAAAGTCGGCGGTGATTTTCGAAAAAATGTCGGGCTGTAAAAGACACTTTTCGCAAGGAACGATTCTGTGCGAGTGGAAGGCATAGAAGCCTGCGATAAGATTTCCGTCCTTATCGGTGCCTATGGGTATCTGTAGCTTGTTGCGGTAGCCGTTTATATTGGTGTTGCGGATTATCGGCAAAAATTCGGGCGAAAGACCGCCTATTCTGGTGAAAGCGTCCTTTACGAACTGCTCTTTGGCTCTGAGCTGAGCCTCGTAGCTAATATGCCGCAGAGAACATCCGCCGCACTTTGTGTAAACGGGGCAGTCGGGAGTGACCCTGTCGGGAGAGGGTGTGATGATCCTCTCTATCTTGCCGTAGCAGTAGGTTTTGTTTACTTTCAGTATCTTTACTTCAAGCTTGTCCCCTATAGCAGAAAACGGCACGAAAATAACCATGCCGTCCTTCTTGCCTATACCGGAACATTCGCTTGAAAGAGCCGTTATCTCAATTTCAACGATGTCGTTCTTTTTCATTATATCTGTCCTAAGCTGAGTGCCTTTAAATAAGCGTTTATAAAGCCGTCAAGGTCGCCGTCCATAACTGCGCCGATGTTGCCCATTTCGTAGCCTGTGCGGTGATCCTTTACCATTGTGTAGGGCATGAATACATAGGAGCGTATCTGTGCGCCCCAGGCAATCTGAAGCTGTTCGCCCTTGATGTCGGAAATCTTGTCGAGGTGTTCTCTTTCCTTGATTTCAAGCAGCTTTGACTTCAGCATACGCATAGCGTATTCTCTGTTCTGATGCTGTGAACGCTCTGTCTGGCAGGCGCACACGATGCCTGTGGGGATATGCGTGATACGAACAGCGGAGGATGTCTTGTTGACCTTCTGACCGCCCGCACCGCTTGCACGGTAAACGTCCATCTTAATCTCGTCTTCGCTTATCTCAATGTCAATAGCTTCATTGATTTCAGGCATTACTTCAACGGAAGCAAAGCTGGTGTGGCGGCGTCCGGAGCTGTCAAAGGGAGATACACGGACAAGTCTGTGTACGCCGTTTTCGCTCTTCAGATAGCCGTAAGCGTTTCTGCCCTCAACCAGTATGCTGGCGCTCTTTATACCTGCTTCTTCACCGTCAAGGTAGTCGAGTACGGTTACCTTCATACCGTGCTGTTCTGCCCAGTGGTTGTACATACGGTAAAGCATCTCGACCCAGTCCTGAGCCTCTGTACCGCCTGCGCCTGCGTGGAATGTGAGAATCGCATTATTATGATCAAATTCACCTGAGAGAAGGGTAGCGAGCTTCTGCGATTCAAGCTCTGTTCTGAAATGCTTTGCAAGCTCCTGTATCTCGGGAAGCATAGATTCGTCATCCTCTTCCTGAGCAAGCTCGAGCATTGTCATTACATCGTCATAGCTTTCACGGAGCTTTTCATAGCTCTGTACTATATTCTTATCTTCGCCTATTTTCTGAGAAATTTTCTGAGAATTTTCTACATCGTTCCAGAAATCAGGTTGTGCGCTCTGTTCTTCGAGCTTTGCTATTTCTGTTTTGAGATTATCAAGGTCAAGTGCGCCGGCAAGCTCTTTAAGCTCAGGCTCATAGCCCTCGAACTCAACTTTGAGTTCATCATATTCTAACATAGGTTACCGTTCCTTTCAATTTTGCAATACTGCTTTATTATATACCAAAAAAATTTTTTTGTAAAGCCTTGAAATCGTTTTCATTTTATGATATACTCAATTTATTCGGTGAAAACGCAGGTTTTCACAAAATTATTCCGGTAAGCTGTCTGTGAGCGGTGCATAGCGGCAGACGGGCGAATTACCGGAAAGGACGGATAAGTCTTAAAAATCAGTATTTCTGAACAGAAAAAAAGTTGTGTAAGGAGTTTATTAACATGAGCGAGATCAAGAAGATCCACATGGGTCCTGCTAAATGTGCGGTTGACCTTGGCGACGGAAGTGAAAGAGGAGAGTATGTAAACCAGGATTATATCCTGAACAAGCTGGGCAGACCTCACAGAGCGGTAAGCCTTATGTATTGCTATTATCCGCTTGACGAAACATGGCCTGCAAGAGCGAGAAACGCTTTCAAGGACAAGGAGATCGCATTCCAGTGGGATTATCCCTATGATGACTATTTTACATATAAGGGCGGTATCGGCGGAACAACCGACGACGAGCCTTTCACCTGTATGCGTGATGTAAGACGTCACGGACAGGACGTTATACTTACAATGACGATAGATCCGAATGTTACGGACGAGCATCTTGAACAGATAGGCAAGGAGCTTTCAACATTCGGCCGTATGCAGCTGAGAATCAACCACGAGGCTACAGGTAACTGGTTCTCGTTTACAAAGCGTGCTACCTATCAGCAGGTGGCTGATTTCTATATCCATGCCCGTGAGGTAATAAAGAAGTTTGCACCCAACGTACAGACTATTCTCTGTATCGGCGGTGTGGAGCATCCCGAAAAGGGCGGAGAAATCGAGATGGAGAAGGAATTTGCCGACGCTGTAAGAGCAACGGATATATGGTCTGTTGACAAGTACATGGCTCTTCACTGGGGTTGGCCTTTTGACGTTGCGGACGAGGGAGGAAACTCTTTTAGCAGAAGCAAGGTAGCTGATACATATAATCTTACTAAGCTGTCGGAAAAGCGTTACAGAGAGCTTTGCGGCGGAGAAAAGAAGCCTATGGTAATGAGTGAGTTCAACGCTGACGGCGATGTAACGGGACCTTACGATCAGGCTGAAATGGTAAAGGAATTCTGCGATATGCTCAAGAACGACAAGGATCAGGGCTGGTTCAACGGCTTTACATTCTATCAGTTCCGTGACAGAGGCAGACTGGGACTTGAAATTGAGGATCCGAACAATGCTGACTGCGGTATTGAGCAGCCGGTAATGCAGACCTACAAGGAAATTATTCACGATGAGTATTTCTATCCCGAAATGAAAAGCGAGGGTGACGCACAGTTCCCTGTAAAATTACGTTGGGGCGGTTCTGAGGACGCTGAGGGTATCGAGATACCTCTGCACTTTGAAAAGAACCCCACATTCTGCGAAATCACATTTGAGGACGAGGACGCAGATCTTAATCTTATGATGGAGATAAACGGCAAGTGGTTCTACAAGGCGCCTCACGCAAAGACGATAGATTTTATGTCGGCATTCTTTGAAAAGCCTCTTGACGGTGAAGCTGACATGACGCTCAAGATATTTGCGCCTCCTGCAAGCGGTGAGAACGTAAATGACGGCAGTGAGGACTGGATGCTGAACACTTATTCGACTATCACGAAGATGCCGAATATCCGTATCAGATTTGCACCTATCTTAAAGTAAGTGGGCACCAAATAAGTATACTTCACCCCAAACAGCTATATTCGACATAAAAAATAATCGCAAGTTAAATCACTCAACACTAAGTGAATAACTTGCGATTTTTATTATCCTACAACTTGTTTTGTAGCTTTTATTTTCTCATCACTGAACTTTACAACATCAGCAATGACAAGTTTCTGTATTGCCGAGATAAGAGTTGACATTAGCTCATAATCAGGCTGTTCATTTTTTACAGGTAACTGCATTTTAAACTTAAAGCTTTGTGAACTGCGTAATTTCTTACCATATGAGAATTTATTTTCAATGGACTATCCATAGAACAGGTTAAGAAAAGCATAATTTCTTTTGAATAATCACTTTTCTCGCTCCAGTAAACGCCAGTATCATCACCTGCACCAAAATCATAATTTCTATAAAATGCATTTCCGAAAATATCAATTGTAATTGAGTTCTTTGGAAAACTTGCAACCGGATTAGAAATATAACCAACTACACCTGTATTTGTTACTCCTGCCATTACAAAAGGAATATCTCCTGCTATTTGGTCATCTTTTTTCAGTCTTCTTCCTTGTACAATTTTATCAAATATTACATCGTAACAGAAAGGTTTAAACTCAATATTTTTTGAAATCAAATCATTGACAGCTGACAGCTCATCAGCTGTCAGTTGCGTATCTTTCAGTCCAGAGACTGAAAGATACGCTTCCAGCTCCTCTATACGCTCCGCTTCCAGCTCCTTTATACGCTCCGCTTCCAGCTCCTTTATACGCTCCGCTTCCAGCTCCTCTATAAAGCTTTCCATAAATTCAAAGTCGATGGAGTCACATTTCGTTGGTAGCATAATAACTTGCTCCTTTAATACATCAACATTAAATCTGGAGCTACCCCAAGAAAATTTTGAAAAAGCAATATTCATAGATGCAAGAAAAAATTGGGCGTTTTTCTTATTAAATTTGTAAACTTTAGGAACTAAAACTTTTATTTTATCTCCAGTGAAATATGGCTTTTCTTGATAAAATATAGTAGCAGTATCTTGTCCAAACGATATGGTATTTTCTGCATTGAGAAAGCTCTCATTTTCATCTAAAAAGCCTTTTTGACCATTATTGGAACTTGTTCTTACTACGTATGGATACCGCCCATTTTCAATAATATTAACTTTGTTAGCATCAAATCGCTTAGCTGATGTTTGTATTTTAAACAAATCATCAATCCTATATTTGCCCCACTCAACACTTGCCAATTTCTCATTGAGTGAGGCATTTATTTTCCCAAGCGTTCGTTGTCCTCACTGCTCTTACCTTTTAAAAGTGTTGATACTTCCCAAGCAAGATAATCACTTACGGTCTTTTTGAAGTCCTCAAGCGTTGGGATTGTGTCAATTGGAGCAGACTGATTCCAATCAGCACCGTTTTCCGGGTCGATTTTACCCTCATAATATTCCTTTTCAGTGAAAATATTAAGTTCTGACTTGCCGAATCTGACAATATCAGCAATTTCCTGATAGCGTTCTTTGGCGTGGTCTGTATCTCTTAAATTCACACTTGCTTTCTTTCTGTTGGTTCTTGTGTAGCCGTCATTAGAGAAATCGATAAACTTAACTGTATTCTTTGCGTGATGTGGTTCGCCGACCTTGAAAACATAAATATTTGTCTGAACACTTGACTTGCCCACAAACAAGTCAATCGGCATTTTAATGCTTGCAAGCAACGTACTATGCTTCAGTATTTCCTTGTTATATTTGACAGCTTTGCCCGAACCTGCCGAATTTTGAATGATAATTGCCGCATAGCCATTTTCCATCATTGAGAGAGCTTTTTCAACAAAAATCATACCATTTCCATCAGCGGAATATGGGGGATTAAGCACAAATGCAGTGGCAGGAAAATTTTTTTTCGTTGAACTAAAGCCATAGTTTCCGTCAAAATTTTTCAAAGAGTCCTGATTCAAAATGTTGGAACTTCCGTCGCCCATTAAAATCATATTTAAGATTGCAAGCATATAGATTTGCGGCAGAATTTCAAGACCCAACAGCTGAGTTGCTTTAATTTTTGCGACTTTTTCCTGATATTCCTCAGGTGATGATATTTTTTCCTTTGCATCATCAATCATTTCATTCATTGCAGCAACAAGAAGTCCTGCCGAACCTGTTGCAAAGTCCCATACATAAGAATCTTTATCAACTCTTGCAAGCTTTACAAGTAACCTTGCAACGTATGAAGGTGTAAGAACAACGTCATTCAACTTATCCTGAGTAAATCCAAGCCAGTTATACATTTCATTGAAGAGCATACCTGTAAAATCTGTTGTAATACCTATCTTATAGTAGATACCCAAGTCATCAACAATTTTCGAGAATACTCTTTTTATTTGGCTTTCTCCGTTTTCCGGTTTGTTTCTGTTTTCATCAACTAAAGTGTTTGAAAGTGTTCTGATAATCAAATCTTGCTTTTGTTGTGGTAACTGTTTTTTCTTCAAGAAAGATGTAATTTTTCTGATGATTTTATCTCCGTCAGTTTCACCGCTTTCGGTAGAAGATCCCAAATCAGATTTTTCAAGAGGTTTAACGCCCTCTGCGCCAAGCGTTGCAATGATAGTAGCTGCAACAAGATATATTCTATCGTTTTCTCCCAATCCTGTTTCTTCTTTGTAGATGTCATTGTTAAGTTTAACAAGACTGATATTGATTTCTTTTTCACGCTTTTCTTTGAGCTTATCAATCTCTGCCTGAGTAAGACTGAGTTCATTAAGCTTTTCTACAAACTCATCAAAATGTGACGTCTTTAAAAAGGAAAGGTCTGTATAATCTCCAACTCTTTGACCAAAGCCAAGATTATTTTTGTCAGCTGAAACATAATAAACACCAATCTCGTGCTGAAGTTTTCCAAACTCATCTTTGTATCCGGTTACACCTATTGCAATGATTCTTGTATAGCTTGTGTAGTGTAAAATCGCATTCGCATAATGTATCGCACCATTTACAGCATACGACTTAATATTCGTATAGTTTGGTTCATTTTTATCTTTTTTGTTATCTACGATTCCGTCAGTATCCAACTTTACGAGTTTATCTTTGTAACCTTTATATTCAATAAGAACAGGATAAAAAGTCCCATACTTATCTTTCAACAACAGTTTAGCATCAGGTCTGTTACCACCTTTGCCACCAATCTTTGAATGATATTCATCAAGAGCCTTATCTATTTCGGAATTAAGTGATGCTTGTTCAAGCTTATAGTCAAGACCATAGCTTTTCAGCCAGCCGTTTACCAAGTCAGCTATATCCGGTTCAACAGATTGTACTTTGCTTTTATTAGCCATATTATCCTCCGCAAAATTTTTATTTAATCAAGTGTCAATATATTTTTTTATTATACCACATTATCGAAAGCCTTACAAGACTTTTAAGATGAGTTTTGAAAAATTTGTCTGTACTGCTATATCAACATTTCACAAAAATACTTATGAACATTCTGTAAATTCTGCAAAAAACAAGGTGCGTTTTGCTGATTTTTTGCATATAAGGTGAGGGGGAAAATAAGGTGAAAACGAACGGCTAACATAAATCGTCGCACTTTGTTAATACATCGGGAAAGACTAAAATGATATAATGATTTCAGAGTAGCAAGCAACGATGAACGTGGCACGCTTCGTTCGCAGTTCATCAGCTTGTTAGGGACGCTCCGTTTCCCTAAGATCCTTTAATTTGATGACTATCGTCAGAAAAATAAACACAAAAAATGAAAGTGAGGACACAGAAATGGAACGAAAAGTGAGATACGATCGTAAGCTACCGATAGTTCTTTTCATAGGACAGCACTTCTCGGGTTCGCTATTCGAATCAATATACTTGTCATTGCATATGTACAAAGCTTTGGATGCACACGCTTAAGTTGTCCTTGCCGTGCTTGCCCTCACAAAACATAAATAGCTGAAAAAATCAATAACTACGATTCAACGGAAGAAGCACGAGGGACAGTGCGGTTTTGAAAGAGCCGGTGCAGGGTGAGGGTGTGCTTTTGAGAGGACTGTGAGCGGTGTGGACGGTGAAATGATAATATCATAAAATCGGTATATATATTTGCTTTGTATTTGTTTATTTCCACAAAAAATTCTATAATTATTTGGCTGTTTTGTTGAAAATGATGTGAAAACGTGATTTAAATTTGACTTTAGTTGCACAATATGATAAGATAAACCTATATAAAGACGGTCAAAAAACCGTATTGTTTATCCTTTGTGTGAGGTAGCGGAATGAAGAAGAACAAGAATGTATATGACGGGGCTGAAATGGTTCCGGAGAACGTTGAAAATACACATAAGAAAGGGAAATCTCTTACCGGCAGAATATTCAGGTGGATGTGTCTTGCTGTCGGCGGTTCGCTTATGCTTGTCTGCATAATCAATATACTGCTGAGCTATACATATCTTAAGCAGGCGCTTGTGAATGAGATGGACGAGGTAGTGCATACCGCATCGAATACTATTTCAAATCAGCTTGAATCTGTTGTAAACGCAATAACGCAGATTTCTGCCGACGCCGATTTTTCTGACGTTGCAGATGTATCTGCGATACGCTCGAAGTGTATTTCTGTCGCAAGAGATAATTCTATGTATGTCAAGGTCGATATGACGGACAGGGACGGTAAGGGACTTAACGACGACTCTATCAACTGGTCGGACGATCCTGCATATCGTGAGGTAATAGAAACCAATAAAGCGGTTGTCGGTGAGCCTTATTACTATGAAAAGACGGGTAAGGTCGTTATGGACGTTACCGTGCCTATAATTTCAAACGATATAAATAAGCTGCTGAGAGCGGTGCTTCGTATAACAGTTGACGTGAATGTATTCTCAAATGTTATCGGTCAGATTTCAATCGGCGATACCGGCTATGCGATGGTGGTTGACGCAAAGGGAAATATAATCGCACATCCGGACTCGGAACTGATACCGCAGATGATGAATTATATCAGTCTTGCTTCGCAGGACGGCTCATATCAGACTATGGCTGATTGCGTTTCATCGGCAATTGCGGGTGAATCGGGATTTGGCGAGGTTACGCTTGACGGCGTTTCAAAATATGTCAGCTATGCGCCTATAAGCAATGCGAAGGGCTGGAGCTGTATAATGATTGCGACACCGTCTGAGCATACGCAGAGCATTTATAATTCTGTTGTTATCGGCATGATTGTAACGGTCGTATGCTTTGCGCTGTCGGTATTGCTTATAATAACGATAGTGAAAAAGATAATTTCGCCAGTAAAGCAGTGCTCGGACAGAATCGTTACGTTATCGCACGGCGATCTTCACCAGCAGGAGCTTGACTTCGGCAAGAAAATTGACAAGGAAATATCTCAGCTGAGCGAAAGCACGAACCTTATCAGCAAGAATATAAACGAAATCATATCCGACATTGACGCTATGCTCAGAACGCTCGGAAACGGCGATCTTACATATAAGCCGGCTGATGTTTATCTCGGTGACTTTGCGCCTATCAGGCAGTCATACGAATCTATAATGATCTCACTTAATAAGACGATGGACAAAATAAGCAAGGCAGGTCAGCGTGTTGCTACAGGCTCTGAGCAGGTGGCATCTGCGGCAGGCAGTCTTTCGGGCGGTGCGGCAAAGCAGGCGGCATCGGTCGAGGAACTTTCGGCATCGCTTACTGAGGTTGCGGAAAAGGTCAACCGTAACGCAGCAAGAGCGGAAAACGCCGCTGAGAATTCGGCTCAGGCTACAAAGCTTGTTGAATCGGGCAACGAACAGATGAACGGTCTGCTTGGGGCTATGCAGGAAATCGGAGAAACATCCGGCGAAATCGAAAAGATAATAAGAACGATAGACGATATTTCGTTCCAGACGAATATACTTGCGCTTAATGCGGCGGTAGAGGCGGCAAGAGCGGGTGACGCAGGAAAGGGATTTGCTGTTGTTGCGGACGAGGTAAGAAATCTTGCGGGCAAGGTTGCTGAGGCGGCAAGCACAACGACAGAACTTATCAAGAACTCGATGAAGGCTGTTGAAAACGGAACGATGATTGCAAACAAGACGGCACAGACACTGACAGAAATCGTCAATACGACAACTGCCACAACAAAGCTGGTAGGCGAAATCTCAACGGCTTGCGCAGAGCAGGCTGAGGCTATAGAGCAGATCAATGCCGGCGTTGATCAGATTTCTTCGGTAGTACAGACGAACTCCGCTACAAGCGAGGAATGTGCGGCTTCTGCACAGGAGCTTTCGGTGCAGGCAAATCTGCTTGACGAGATGGTATGTGGCTTTACAATCGACGAGGAGCTTGTTACTCGTGAGGAAACGGCGGAGAACGAAGAACCGTCTGAGGAAGAGGAAAACGCTGAAAACGGGGAAGAACCCGAATATGTGGATGACGACCCGGACGATGACGAAAACTGAATTTCTTAAAACAGGCAACAATATATAACCGATCCCTCCTGCATTATCACGCAGGAGGGATCGTTTTGTCAGTATTCGTCTTTTATGCGGAATAAGGTTTCGTGGGGGTCGGGCTGACGGTCGGCAACGTACATATCGTTTATCACGATGTAGCGGCTGTCCTGAAGGGTCTGTACTACTTTGTCAATGTCTTCCTCAGTGCCTTGCGCCTCCATTTCGACCGAGCCGTCGTATAGATTTTTTACCCAGCCTGTTACGCTGTAGAGCGAGGCGGCATTCTGCGCCCGGTAGCGAAAGCCGACACCCTGAACTCTGCCTTTGAAGAAAAAGTGCTTTCTGATTATCTTTGTGTTCATTTTTGCCTCCGTCAGAATGTGAATATGTCTTTATCAAGCTCTTTCACAAGCTTATCGCTGTAAAGCTCCATTTCTTCGGGGCTTTGCGAGCTAAGAGGCTCGATTATGCCGATTGTCATCATACCTGTCTGCCTTGCGGCTTTGAGAGAAGCGGATACGTCATCGAGCATAATGCAGTTTTCGGGCGGAACGCCGAGCGTTTTTGCGGTATCGAGATATATGTCGGGGTACTGTTTGCCTTTGCCGAAAACGGCGGCAGAGCTTATCGTTTCAAACATTCCCCACAGTCCTGTGTGATGAAGCACGGGGGTGTAAAGCTCGGGGGTCTGTGAGGTGCATACGGCGGTCTTGTAGCCGTTTTTTATCGCAAGCTCAACCGTTTCACGAGCGAAGGGTTTTAGTTTTACGTTGTGGCGGTATTCGTCTATGGCGAGATCTGTCCATTCCTGCATAAGCTGTTCGGGCGTTTCGGGAAGATTGAAAAGATCTATGGTGTACAATGCTGTTTCGTAAAAAGAGCGGTGGCTGCATTGCCTGCCGTAATCATCGGGCGGAGTTATGCCACGTCTGCGCAGAAATTCCTCGTCAACGTACTGCCAGACGTACATCGAGTCGAGCAGAGTGCCGTCAAGGTCGAACAGCACGGCTTTTATATCGTTCATATTCTTCTCCTTTCTAAGCTTATATATTGCTATTGTATCACAATAAGGCGGTGGGGTCAATAAGATTTTACGGACGATTTTCGTGTATGCGGCTTGCAAAATGCGTGGATTTATGGTATACTGAATTAAAAGAAATACAGAGAAGAATAAAGGAAAGAAAAGAAAATTGGAACAGACAAAAGAAAACAAGATGGGCGTAATGCCTGTAAACAAGCTACTTGTTACAATGTCGCTGCCTATAGTTATATCAATGCTTATCCAGGCAATGTATAACCTTGTTGACAGCGTATTTGTGGCACAGATAAACCCGGACGCACTGACCGCTGTAGGTATGGCGTTTCCGATGCAGAGCCTTATGATAGCGTTTCAGACGGGGCTTGGCGTCGGTATGAATGCGCTTGTATCACGCTATCTCGGACAGAAGAAGCCTTATGAGGCGGGTCTTGCGGCAACTCATGCGCTTATTCTTACCGCTTTGAACTATGTTTTATTTTTAATAGTAGGGCTTACGGCGATACCTGCATTTTTCTCGATACAGACACATTCCGAAATCATAGCGGGATACGGTGTTGAATATCTGTCAATCGTATGCTGCGGCTCGCTTGGACTATTCTTCCAGATATACGGCGAGCGTATATTGCAGGCGACAGGCAAGACACTGCTTTCGATGGTGTCGCAGATACTCGGTGCGGTTATAAACATAGTGCTTGATCCTGTGTTTATTTTCGGTGTTGATTTTCTCGGAATACCCGCAATGGGCGTTACGGGTGCGGCAATCGCCACTGTAACAGGTCAGATAATAGCGGCGGCGGTAGGATTTTTACTGCACCACTTCTACAACAAAGAATTAAGGCTTGTATTCAGAAAATTCAGACTGAATCTTGGTACGATAAAGACGATATATGCTGTTGGAATACCTTCTATTATAATGAGTGCGCTGGTTTCGGTGCTGACGTTCGGTATGAATATAATACTGAAAGCGTATGAGCCTGCGGCGGCTACGGTATTCGGCGTATATTTCAAGCTGCAGAGCTTCGTGTATATGCCTGTGTTCGGTATGAATAACGGAATAGTTCCTATCATAGCCTATAACTACGGGGCAGGAAAGCCGAAGCGTATAACGGATACGCTGAAGCTCGGTGTTATCTGCTCGGTTGTGATAATGATAGTCGGATTGCTGCTGTTCCAGCTTATACCGGTGCAGTTGCTGGGAATGTTCGCTCCGACGGACGATATGATAAGGCTCGGTGAAACGGCGCTCAGAATATTCAGCGTATCGTTTGTATTTGCCGGAGTGTCGATAGTGTTAAGCTCGGGCTTCCAGGCGCTCGGAAACGGCTTTTACAGTATGATAGTATTTATAGTAAGGCTTATTGTGCCGACACTGCCTTTAGCGTGGCTGTTCGGCATTATCGGAGGGGTTGACTGCATATGGTGGTCGCTCCCTGTAAGCGATTTGTTAGGACTTATTGTTGCGATACTCCTTATGCGCAGGATCTATAAGAATGTCATATCGAAAATGTATGACAAACAGGATGAATCCTCGGCACAGGTACAGCAGGCATAAGAATAAAGCACAAACGGAGGAATGATTATGGGAAAAATAATCACTATTTCAAGACAGTACGGAAGCGGAGGAAGCGAGATCGGCAGAAAGGTCGCAAAAGCGCTTTCAATCCCGTATTACGACAGGACGATAATTGATGTTACCGCAAAGGAAAGCGGATTTGATCCCAAATACATAGAACGTGCGGAGCAGACAACAACGACCAGTTTTCTTTACAATCTTGCGATAAACGGTATGTACACACAGCCGCTTACCGACCAGCTTTTCTCGGCGGAGTGCAGAGTTATCAAGGCTCTTGCGGATAAAGGTCAGTGCGTTATAGTCGGTCGCTGTGCGGACTATGTGCTGAGGGAGCAGTACAGCACATTTGATGTTTTCGTGCATTCTACGGATGATTTCAGATGCGGACGTATCTGCGAGCATGACAATATAAGCAAGGACGAGGCGCTTTCGATTATCAGACAGAAGGATAAGGCAAGGCGCAGACACTACAAGTATTATACGGAACGTAACTGGGGCGAATCGCTGAATTACGATCTGTGCATCAATACGGCTACCTGCGGTATTGATGAGGCGGCTGAAATAATCGCTAAGCTTGCAGGCAAATAAAGACGTCGCATTCAGCGGCTGACGCCTTTAAGAATAGTAAAAAATCGGCTGTCAATGGTGACTATCAAATCACATTGGCAGCTTATTTTTTTAAAACAGTTAAACAGAGAAAATATTTGAACAGAAGGAACGGTGAACGATGGAATTTGTAATGCTCTTTTTTTCGGCAATCATCATTGTCTGCATTGTAGGCAATAAGCTGTCGGCAAGGATAGGCGTACCGAGCCTGCTTATATTTCTGGCACTTGGTATGATATGCGGCTCGGACGGTATTCTGAAGATACCGTTTGACAACTATCAGCTCAGCGAGCAGGTGTGTACGGTATGTCTTATATTTATAATGTTCTGCGGCGGTTTTTCTGCCAACTGGAAAGCGGCAAAACCTGTTGCTTTGCGTGCGGGACTTTTATCCTCGCTCGGTACGATAGTTACAGCGCTTATTACTACGGCAGGCTGTCATTTCCTGATAGGGTTTGATGTAAAAGAGAGCTTTCTTATCGGTGCGGTTATTTCGTCTACCGATGCGGCATCGGTGTTCTCGATACTTCGTTCAAAGCAGTTAAACCTGCGTGGCGGTCTGGCTTCACTGCTGGAAATCGAGAGCGGTTCTAACGACCCGTTTTCTTATATGCTGACGGTCATTGCACTTGCGATAATGGCAGGTGATGATATTTCACAGCTTGGTCTTCTTGCGGTGCTGCAGATAGTCCTCGGTGTTGCGTTCGGCTTTGCGATGGGACTTGCCGCAGTGTTTGTAATGAAAAAGGTGAAGCTGTCGAAAAACAGCTTTGACATAATTTTTATGATGGCGATGATATTTGCGGCATATTCCGCACCTATACTGCTCGGCGGCAACGGATACCTCAGCGTATACATAGCAGGTATCATCATCGGTAACAGCAACATAGGAGAGAATAAGGCACAGCTTGTACATTTCTTCGACGGAATCACGGGGCTGAGCCAGATAATGCTGTTCTTCCTGCTGGGATTGCTGTCGAATCCTTCACAGCTGCCGGGCATAATACTTCCGGCACTTGCAATATTTGCGGTGATGACCTTTATATCACGTCCTGCTGCGGTGTTTGCGATATGCTCAAAGGGGTATACATGGGCTGACAGGCTGTTTATAGCGTGGTCGGGTCTGAGAGGCGCATCATCCATCGTTTTCGCAATAATGGCTACGGTGAGCGATGTGTACACGGACAGCAATCTGTTCAATATAGTAGTGTGCGTCTGCCTTATCTCCGTTGCATTTCAGGGAACGTTACTGCCGAAGGTCGCAACAGGGCTTAAACTTATTGATAACGAAAGCAGTGTATTAAAGACATTCAACGACTATCAGGACGAAACTCCGCAGTTCAATATGATGCGTATATTCGTATCGGATACTCACACCTGGAACGGACACAAGATAAGCGAGATAGATTTTCCCGACGATTCGCTTGTGCTTATGATAAAACACGGCGACAGCACTATCGTTCCGAAAGGCGATACGGTGATAAATGCCGGAGATGATGTTATACTCAGCATTCCGTCATACAGGGACAGCGGAAATATATTGCTCAAGGAATATGAGATAGGGCCAAAGCATTTATGGAAGGGAAAGACGATAAAGGAGCTTGACCTGCCGACTACGCTTCTTATTATAATGATAAAGAGAAACGGCGATATGGTCGTACCTAACGGAAGCACTGTAATAAAGCAGGGTGATATTCTTGTTGTCAGCGACCAGTCGCATATAGAAGAAAAGAAGAAAAAGGATAAGCACGGCGGTGAAGAGCCGGATAAAAAGCCGGATAAAGCGGCTGAGAATAAAGAATGCGATGAAAAAGAGGGAGAGAAGGTGAGCGTGTAACAATTGACGGAACAACGATAATGACTTTCGGACTTGAAAATATATGTCGGCTGTGATAGAATAAGGCTGACGGCTTTTGTAAATATGAAACTGCCGTGTTATATATGCGGCAGTTGCTTTTTAGTGAGGAAAAATATGAAACGCAGTAAGAAAATGTCGGTGCTTAGAGAGTGCGCTGAAAAGCACTATATATGCAGGTGCTTTTACGAATACGACAAAAGCTATTGGTATTACTATATCAGTGATTTCAACGACAAATTTGTACTCGGACAGGAAGAAAACGACTTTGAACTTAACGGATATACGATCCGCAACTTTGACGAACTGCAAAAAGCAGAGATCAAGAATGATGTCTGTGAAGAGATAAACAGACTGAATGGGGTTGCAGAGCAAATCAAGGCTCCCCAAATTGATATAAGCTCGTGGCAGAGCATATTCAATTCACTCAGAGAGTGCGGTGAATGGGCGATAGTCGAGAATGAAAATGAAGATATATTCCATATAGGGATAATCTTAAAGGCGGGGAAGAATAAACTTACGATGAGAGAGTTTGACGCAGACGGAAAATGGCAGGAAGAAACCAAAATTCCATACAAAGAAATAACAAGCGTCAGCTTTAAAACAAGATATATTGATAACTGGAGAAAGTATCTCGAAAGAACGAAAGAAGGATAAGCATGGACATTAAGGAAAACTTCAAGGGGCATTTAAGCACTATCAATCATCACAAGATGGAAGTAATGAGGCTGTGCTTCAAGGTCGGTCTTTATAAGCAAGGGCTTATGCACGATTTGTCAAAATACTCGCCGAAGGAATTCATAAGCGGCGTGGTATTTTACACGGGGGATAAAAGTCCGAATACGACCGAAAGACGTGTGACGGGAAAAAGCGAGGCGTGGCTTCACCATAAGGGAAGAAACAGGCATCACTTTGAATACTGGATAGATTACGGACAGGAGCCGGGTTCTGCGATGCAGGGAATGAAGATGCCTGTAAAGTATGTTGTGGAGATGTTCTGCGACAGAGTGGCGGCTTGTAAGACATATTATAAAGAAAATTATAACGACAGTATGCCGTTTGAATATTTCAACAAGAACAGAAAACACTATATGATGCACCCGGAAACTATGGAGCTTCTTGGAAAAATGCTGATAATGCTGAAAAGATACGGCGAGGAGGATACGCTGGTATACATAAGGGAGAGAATCCTTACCGGAAGGTATCCGAAAAAGACAGCGGTAAAAAGCTGATAAAATACATTAAATAGCAGAAAAATGCAGTAAATAGAATATATAGACAGCTTTTTACGGCTGATTGTACAAAGTGCCTTTAAAAACAGGATTTGACGAGTAAGTTTTATGTAAATTTACTTTGAAAAAAACGTTGACAAATGTCATTTTCCGTGATATAATAGACAAGCACTCAAACGAGAGGGCACAAAAACAGAGGGTACTTG
>ENA-OYZF01000349-OYZF01000349.1-human-gut-metagenome-genome-assembly--contig:-NODE-349-length-21150-cov-9.702915_pt1 | contig 21150 bp, 16 predicted proteins | sample MGYA00244074_ERZ653472 | MGnify/ENA primary metagenome ERZ653472 (study PRJEB26926, sample SAMN06165179) | human gut metagenome | biome: ENVO:00009003; feature: ENVO:2100002; material: ENVO:00002003... | reverse complement strand
AGGATTACTATTCCGAGGGGAAGAAACGTCTGCGCCCACCGCTGTCTCAGCAAAAAGAGTTCCGCCAGATCAAGAACGCGGTCATCCGTGAGGCGGAGCATATTCGCATGAACAAATTTTCCTTTGAGGATGAGGAAATGCAGGATGACGGCGAACAGATCAGTACCTACGGCATGAGCTATGAATGTCAGGATCTGCAAAGCGTGGCGAACGATGAGAGTTACCCTCTGGAGGAACGGGACAGAGCGGCGGAGCAGATGGAACAGCTTGCGGATGCAGGCGATGCACACGCACAGTACATCATCGGCATGGCGTACCGTGATGGTGGACTGTTGATACCGGACACGGCCAAAGCGCAAAAGTTCTTGGAGTGCGCGGCAAAACAGGAAATCGATGCGGCGCAGTACGCCCTCGGCAAGCTGTATCTCTCCGACGATGCAGACGTGCACGATTCTGCCAAGGGCATCTACTGGCTGAAACGCTCGGCGGACAATGGCAACGATTTCGCCGCCTACCGGCTGGGCAAGGAATATCTCAGCGGCAAAAATACGGTAAAAGATGCCGAAACAGCAGGGTCATATTTGCGGCAGGCCGCGGATAACGGCAGCGCCTATGCACAGTACCTCTTGGGAAAGCTGACCCTTATGGGCGAGGGCGTTCCGAAGGACATGGACGCCGCCTACGAATGGTTTGCGGCGGCGCGGGATAACGGCCATGCCTACGCGGAATTTTTCATGAAACGCATGGAGCGCGGCGAACAGGAGCCGCCCTCCGTCCTGTTGTCAGCCACCCGGCTGCTCTACCACATGGGCAATATTTTCCGGGACAACGCCCCGGCTCCCGCTGCCAACGGCATCCAAATCGACCGCAAGCGGCTGGCGCAGCTGCGGCAAAAGCGCGTCGCCCTCGGTCACAAGCCGGATGATCACGAGCTGGAACAGCAGCAGGGATTTTCAATGAAATTCCATATGTAAAGCGAGTCGAGGTGTTCAGTTTTTGCGCCGCTATAGTCAAAGAAATATTTCGGAAAACAGTAGCTTTGTGCGCCGGGTTGTGGTATGTGTTGTGGTTGCCAAAAGGAGGTGCCGCAATGTACGACTACATGAAAGCCCTGCAAAAGCGTTTCGACCATCAGCCGCATCCAGACTTGGACGATCAGGTCGAATACGCCCAAGAGGAACTGCGGCGGGACATGGACGCCGCAGGGCGGAAGAAGCTGCTGCGGCTGCTGGACGCACAAAACACATTGCTGGTTGAAGCCAAGCTGATGAGCTTCACGGCGGGCTTCAAGCTGGCGTGGGGCATGGCAAAAGAGTTGGAGGCAGACGGGCTCTACTCCTTCGAACGGGAGGAAGAAGAACACATCTGCCATCCGGCAGAACAGGAGGACTAAATGGCGAAAAAACGTGCAAATGGCGAAGGCAACATTCGCAAACGCGCAGACGGTCGCTGGGAGGGTCGCTACACAGCGGGCTATCACCCCGAAACCGGAAAACGCATCATCAAAAACGTGCTGGGTAAGACGCAGGCGGAATGCAAGGCGAAGCTCAGTGCCGCAATGGAGGCTACCAGAGGAATCGATGTCAGCCGTGCTGATGAGTACACGGTAGCAACTTGGCTGCGTAGCTGGTATGAGATCTACGCAAAACCGAATATCCGCATCTCAACAGCAAACCGCTATCAACTGATGGTCGAGCAATACACGATTCCCCGCATCGGCAGCATCAAACTGACAAAGTTGACTGCCCATGACTTACAAAAGCTCTACAAGGATCTGATGGAAAACGGTCGCATCGACCGCAAGAGCGGTCACGGCAACCCCGGACTCAGCAGTACCACAGTTCGGAGTCTGCATCTCATGCTGCACAGCGCCTTGGAACGGGCAGTCAAGGAGCGCCTGATCCTGCGGAACCCGACCGAGGACTGCATCGCGCCGAAGGTTCAAAAAATCGAAATGCAGATTCTTCCACCTGAGCACATCAAGGATTATCTGGAAGCCGCTGACAGGAGAGGTCTGCTCCCCATGTTCTATCTGGAGCTGGTCACGGGCTTGCGGAAGGGCGAGATCACGGCGCTTCTCTGGAGCGACCTCGACATCCAAAACAAAACCATCTCCGTCAGCAAACAATATGTAAAGAATCCCAATGGCGAACTGACGCTCTCCCGTCCCAAAACGGAAACCTCAGTTAGAAAAATATCCATTCCTCAAGATGCCATCGATCTCCTGATAGCAGAGCATAGCAAGCATCCTGAGAATCCCTACATGTTCCCCTCGCCGGCAACCGGTGAGATGTACTACCCAGACTCCGTCGTAAACCTGCACAAGAAGATCCTAAAGGACGCTGGACTGCCGCACATCAGATTTCACGACCTCAGACATACCTTCGCAACGCTGGCACTGCAAAATGGAGTGGACGTCAAAACCGTCAGCAGTATGCTCGGCCACTATGACGCCGGATTTACACTCCGCACCTACACCCACGCTACGAGGCAGAAGCAAGACGAGGCCGCACAGACCATGGGCAGCTTCATGGCGCAGGTCATGTAAGCAGAAAAAAACAAAAATACCGGAGAGAAGGCAAACGCCTCCTCTCCGGTACTCTTTAAGTCTTTCTACGCATTTCGTTGTGTGGGTCACGGTGTGGGTCAGGCAGTTGACCCACATTTTGACCCACACCTAAAAGTACATTTTTATAACGAAAAACACCCAAAATCCGAAGATTTCAGGTGTTTTCTGGAGCTGCTGACCAGATTTGAACTGGTGACCTCATCCTTACCAAGCCTCAAATTTAATGTCACATAAACCGCTATAGTTGCATTGAAATAAGTTCCATGCACTATCACGCCCCTTTTTCAATGCTCTTTATTGCACCAAGCGCACGGAACGATTTCTTCAATACCATCATATTCCTTGATTCGTTTAGCAGGGTTTTTAGCATCTAAACGCTTCTAACTTACCATTTAGCACGGGATACAATTTAGCTGATGTATCCGGCTCAAGGAGGTTTCCTACATGAAAAATTATCAACTTGAACTCAGGCAGATCGTGGATTATCCACGATGCCGAATCTATCGAGAATTTATACAAACTCTGATTGCAGACCGGGGCATTCGCACAGGCGGATGCTCCAGTCTTTTTTATTATACCGTTCTTTGCTCCTATGTCAACTTCAGGACCTCTTACCGACGCATAGATGGAATTTCATATACGGTCTATCCTGGTGAATGGGTTTGCTCTATCACCGATATTGCAGAATGGTTTCGCGTGCGTTTCCATTATCAGGCATTTGCGATCCTAAAATCCTTGCAGGATCGGCAGCTCATTACATTTACCCGCCTTGGTCGCGGGCATATTGTAAAGTTCTCCATTACAGACTGGCGGCGCAACAACACCGCGCTCGATTATAACTGCCCCTGCCAAAAAGATTCAGGCTTTTTCTTCATCCCTGTTTCAACAGCCACAGAATTGATTTCCGCGGGACGCGCATCTGAGATGGATGTCCTTCTGGATCTTTGGATCTCCGCAATTTACAAGGATCAGCAGGTGCGCGGCTCTGAAATCGGACCAGTTGCGTACTTCAGGAACGGCACGGGGAATCCGCTTGTCAATTATACCGATTTGTCTGCACGTTGGGGGATCTCCCGTTCCAGTGTAGGCCGGATCCTCAAAAAGCTGTCCGAACTCGATCACCTCTCGCTGCTGACCTTCCCTGGTCGCAGCGGAACAGTGATCTATCTGAAAAATTATCTTTCCACCATGTTCCAAATTTCAGATGTCATGATAGACAAGGAGGAAGTCGCTATGTGTCTGAATCTTCGCGTATCCGTACCAGATACCACTCCGCCAGAGGCCAGTACAATTTCCGATGAGCAAATCAGCGTTTCAACGGAACTCTCCAGCGTTTCAAAACCGCACATGCTGTTCTTCATCCGAAAAGTGCTGCAAGCCCTTGAGACACAGGGGATTCCCTGCCTTTCATGCTCCAAATCCAAATATATGTTATATCCATTATCCGACGACTGCACGGTAGGAATAGAAGAAGGCACTATCTTTGCGGGCCTGACGATCTGCTGCGGTGCCAGCAACCCATTGTATCGTTTTGAACTGTCGATTACCCCAAGCGCCGAAGTGGAAGGAGTGTGCGATCATGGCAAAAACGAAGTTTGAAAAGCGGCCGGAGGAGGATACCCGCTATCACGACACCTGGAAACTGCTCAAAAAATATCGGGATGTGATATGGAGCCTGGAGGTTTCGGTCCAGCAAGTGAAGAATCAGTTTCGCATTGATTACGATTGCAGCATTGAAGACTTTTTGGAGTCCATCTATATGGCGGGGGCAGATCTCGGTGGCACGGACATTGAAAATCATGCCAGGTGCATTGAGCGAAGTTACAAAATGCTGACCCTGATTGAAAATTCCGTCAATCTTCTCCGCACACGTCACCAGAGCGGCGAGGTGTACTACTGGATCTTGTACTACTCGTTTTTATCTCCGCAGAAGCTGAAAAATGTGGAGGAGATCATTGAAGCGCTCCACCCGCATATCCGGGATATCAGCTTCAGCACCTATTACCGCCTGCGGAAAGAGGCTGTAACAGCGTTGAGTTCTGTTCTCTGGGGGTTTTCCGAGCAGGATACCTTGAAAATACTGGATTTGTTTTTCCCGCCGGATACATGAGAGTATTTTGGGTAGAAATTGGGAGAAAATTGGAAGGGTTTTGCTATTGAACGCAAAATCGCCGTATGTTAAACTAAGTATGCTCAAAACTATAAACAAACCAAAAGCAGCCGCAGGAGGACGCCATTTTTGATGCGCGTCTTTTTTTCTGCCCTTATGCGGTCAATGAAACAGCATCCGGCTTTCGCTGGGTGCTGTTTCCTGCTTTTGGGCAACACAAGGAGGTAATGCTTTTGAAGCACAAGTGTCCGTCTCCCCGTATTGGGAAAAAGCCGCGTGGCAATATCGGCCGTTGGCTGTATGCAGCGTTTCTGACCGCCACGCTATCCGCGTCTCTCTGTCAGCCAGCTTCTGCCGCAACCGTGTGGGAGAAGGCCAATGAGATCATGCGGGATGTCTATACGCAGATCCTCGGCATCTCCACGATTGCAGCCATCGTTACGGCCGCAGTCGCACTGCTGATGATGAATTTCTCCCGCAGCGGCCGAACCGTCGATGAAAGCCGGGCATGGCTCAAGCGAATCATTATCACTTGGGCCGTGCTGAATGGTCTTGGCTTCATTATGAGCTATGTTACGCCCTTCTTCAGCGGCGGGCAGTGGACCGCCCCGTAAAAGCTATGGGAATTTTAGACGGTATTGTAGAGTGGATCGCTGAGCAGATCATGTACGGTCTGGATCTGATCAACACCTCTGTTTTGGGGGCATTGGGCTGTGACATGAACACATTTCTGCGATATTTTCCCGCAGCGGAAACCATGTATAGCCTTCTGGTGGCACTTGCCATCGGACTGATCCTGTTGGGCTGGGTCTGGAATCTGTTCAAGAACTACGGACTGGGCCTGGGCGTGGACGCAGAGGATCCGGTCAAGCTGACCGCCAAGGCGATTCTGTTCATTGTGCTTGCGTACTATGCAGATGAAATCGTAAACATTGCGCTGACGATAGGCGGAACGCCTTATGCGTGGATACTGTCCTCAGAGCTTCCTTCTTTGGACTTTGCCAGCTTCAATTCTGTTCTGCTGACCATCATCGGCGTCTGTGCCAACGGCGGCGTTGCGCTGATCGTTCTGATTCTGACACTGATTCTTGCGTGGAACTACATTAAGCTGCTGTTTGAAGCGGCAGAACGATATGTACTGCTGGGCGTTCTGGTCTATACCGCACCGGTAGCCTTTGCCATGGGCGCATCGCAATCCACCGCAAATATTTTTAAGAGCTGGTGCCGGATGTTCGGCGGGCAGATATTCCTGCTGCTGATGAACGCATGGTGTCTTCGGCTGTTTATCACGATGGTCGGCACATTCATCTCAAATCCGCTTTCCATATAGGAGGTCATTACCACGAAGAAATATCATAGAATCATTCCGCTGCTGGGCACCGTTCTTTTGCTTGCGCTCACCTTGGCGGTACCTGCGTTTGCTCTGGAGGAAAGCGATGTTGAAGCCGCAGTCAGCAGTTCCAGCCGTGAGGCCGTGATGGGGAATGTCCTGGTCTGGTTTCTCTGCGCGGTTGGCTTTCTCAAAGTCTCGCAGAAAATCGACAGCTTCATGGCAAGCATCGGTGTCAACGTGGGGCATACTGGCGGCTCCATGCTGGGTGAGGCGATGGTGGCATTCAAGGGTGTCTCCCTCGCTGCCGGCATGGCTGGAAAAGCTGTCGGGAACTTTGCCGACAGAGCCTCCAGCCGCGCAGGCGCCGCCGCATCCGGCTCTTCCGGCTTTCTGCAAGGCGGTCTGGCCGGCGTTGTCAGTCGGAAAATCACCAATGACGCCGTAAGAACCGCAACGCAAACAACGCAGAAAGCATCCTCGGCCACCACATCCGCTGCGCATCAGGCCACGGAGCGTACTGTAAATGCCGAGCGGCAGGCAGCAAGCGTTGTTCATCAGGCAAAGCAGACGCGCAGCGAAAGCGCTTCTCAAAAGTCGCAGATGGGCGTGACCCATCAGCAAGTCGCTTCCAGTACCCGAACCACCTCGGTTTCCTCACTCCGCAGGGAGTCGCAGCATTCCGTTGGCCTCGGTGGGCGTATTTTTACCAATTCCATGCTGGAGGGCGGACGTTTTGCCAACGATGTGATCGGTATGGTCGCAGCTGGAGACCTGCACTCCACCGGCTCCATCACCGGAGAGTTTGCGTCACAGGCGCTGTCCTCCTATATGGGCATTACCGCTCAGGGAGACGCCGCACCGCAAATATCCTATTCCGACGTTGAGATCGGCGGCGGGCGCATCACCGGCACAGAGTATTCTCCGGAGCATCCGGAGGGCATTTCCTTTGGAATGTACCATACCGGGCAATACGCGGCGCCGGACGGTGAACACCAAAAGGTTTTTTCTGCCGATGGCGTCCAATGGTACAAGCAGTATGCCGCCGACACCGTGATAAAGACACCCTTTACCGCACCAGACGGCGAGATCGACTATCACAAGGAGATCGTCAAAAAAATGCCCGATCCGCCGAAGCGGAAAGACCGGATGTAAGGGAGGCTGTCTATGAAACCGGAAGAATTTGAGGTTTATGTGATTCCTCCCAACTTTATGGAGGGCGGCACACTCTTCGGCGGTCTTTTGAAAACCCGCAATACGATTGAGGCGGTCATCCTTGGCCTCGCGGTTGGTGTGCCGGTTTTGCACCTTCCGTTTTCCCTCACCGTCCGCGTTGTGATTTTATGCCTGACAGCTCTTCCGCTGGTGCTTCTCGCTTTGATTGGCGTATCCGGCATGAGCCTGTCCGCTTTTATCCGCCTGTTCTTTTGCTTTCTGCACAACCGCAGAATCCTTTCACGCGATGCGACGCAGGGCGGCAAAAATGGAAAAACGCTGCTGCCCAGCTGGGCGCAGCAGCGGAAAAGCGACTGTGAAGCAGAAGATCCTCCGCTCCCCAAAAGCCGCAGCCGATTTTCTGTTGATCTGAAGCAGCGCAGCGTGACGCAGTTCAAGACCTTCTTGCAGGAGGAAGAAGCCGTTCAGCCGCTCAATGCCCTGGCGGACTATATCCCTATCGAGAAGATTGAGCACGGCGTCATTTATACAAGAGATCACCGCTATGTCAAGGTTGTAGAGGTGGTTCCCGTCAACTTCCTGCTTCGCAGTGCGAGAGAGCAGCGCAGCATCATTTACTCCTTTATTTCCTATCTGAAAATTGCTCCGGTCAAGGTGCAATTCAAGGCGTTGACAAAGCGTGCGGATATTAACCGGCATCTGGATACCGTCCGCAAGGAGCTGGAACAGGAGCAGGACCCGCATTGCCGCGCCTTGCAAAAGGACTACCTGAAACTCATTCGAAAGCTCGGCTCCCGGGAGGCGATTACGAGACGCTTTTTCCTCATATTTGAGTACGAACCGCTGCCCGGCACCAAACGAGGTCACGAGGAAGAGGATGCAATCGCTTCTCTGCAAACGGCCGCACGCACGGCGTCAAATTATCTGCGGCAATGCGGCAATGAAGTCATTTCCCCCGAAAATGAGGACAACGCTGCGGCAGAGATCCTTTATAACGTCCTCTGCCGCAGGGCCAGCAGTGAGCCATTCTACCAGCGGGTAAAGTCCGTTCTGGCAGACTACATGGCCTCCGGACGGGACATCAATACAATTCCCGTCAATGAGTTTTATGCGCCTGACCGAATCGACCTCAGCCATGGGAGTTATCTCTGTATAGACGGACTATACTATGCTTATCTTCTGGTCCCCTCGGACGGCTATAAAGCACGGGTGCCTGCTGGCTGGCTCAGTCTATTGGTCAACGCAGGTGACGGGATCGATCTGGACGTATTCCTGACGCGGCAGCCAAAGGATCGCATGATCCGAAAGCTTGGACAGCAGCTACGCATCAACCGCAGCAAAATCAAAGAGGCCAGCGATACCAATACAGACTTTGATGATCTGGATGGCGCCATTCGCAGCGGCTATTTTCTCAAAGACGGTCTTTCCAATAATGAGGATTTTTATTATCTAAACCTGCTCATCACTGTCACAGCCGACAGTGTGGATGACCTTGAATGGAAGGTCGCGGAAATGAAAAAGCTCCTGCTTTCGCAGGACATGGATGTTCAAACCTGTTCCTTTTGTCAGGAGCAGGCTTTTTTGTCCTCTCTGCCCTTGGTCTCACTGGAACGCCAGCTCTACGAGCGGTCTAAGCGCAATGTCCTTACCTCCGGCGCGGCCAGCTGCTATCCATTTACAAGCTATGAGATGTGTGATGACAACGGCATTCTTCTCGGCGTCAACAAGCACAACAATTCTCTCATCATTGTGGACATTTTCGATTCCCGCGTCTACAAAAACGCCAACATTTCCATTCTTGGGACCAGCGGTGCCGGCAAGACCTTTACGATGCAGCTCATGGCCCTGCGTATGCGGCGCAAAGGCATACAAGTATTTATCGTGGCTCCCTTGAAGGGCCACGAGTTTCACCGGGCCTGTTCCAACATCGGCGGACAGTTTATCTCCATATCTCCGGCTTCTCAAAACTGCATCAACATCATGGAGATCCGCAAGGCAGATAAGTCCGTGGACGATCTGCTGGACGGCCCCGGCGTAGAAAAATCTCTGCTGGCGGCCAAAATTCAGCGGCTGCATACATTTTTCAGTCTCTTGATCCCGGATATGTCCCATGAAGAGCGGCAGCTTTTAGATGATGCCATGATCTGTACCTACGGGACAAAGGGCATCACGCATGATAACGCTTCTCTGGAGCAGCCGGAACATCCCGGGCACTATAAAGAAATGCCGATACTGGGCGACCTGTACGAAATTCTCGCCGCTTCTCCCGAAACCAAGCGCCTTGCAAACATCCTGAACCGGCTGGTCAACGGCTCTGCCCGCTCCTTCAACCAGCAAACCAATGTGGCGCTGGACAACAAGTACATCGTTCTCGATATTTCTGAGCTGACCGGAGACCTACTGACTGTGGGAATGTTCGTAGCCCTCGATTTCGTATGGGACAAGGCAAAAGAAAACCGCACAGCAGAAAAGGCTATCTTTGTAGACGAGTGCTGGCAGCTCATTGGTGCCAGCAGCAACCGGCAGGCCGCCGAATCCGTTCTGGAGCTTGCTAAGACGATCCGCGGCTATGGCGGCAGTCTCGTCTGCGCCACACAGGACCTCAATGACTTTTTCGCTCTGGATGACGGTAAATACGGCAAGGGCATCATCAATAACAGCAAAACGAAGATTCTGCTGAATTTGGAGGAGGAAGAAGCCCAGCGTGTCCAAGGTGTCCTGCACCTTTCCGAAGCTGAGCTGATGGAAATTACGCACTTCGAACGCGGCAGCGCCCTTATCAGCACCAATAACAATAATATCGCCGTGGAGATCAAATGCAGCCAAATGGAAAAGGATCTGATCACCACGGACCGCCGGGAATTGGCAGAGCTTGCTCAGCGTGCCGCGACAAAGCAAAATCCAAGCTAATCCGTACACAATACGGCTTTAAGACGCATAAGGCCCTAAGACGGCCAACAGTGCGGCAATTATACGGTTTTAATACGCATACGAGGAGATGTTGCGATGAAAACGAGGGAACAAATCTACGGTCAGGAAGCAGCCGGTATTTTGCGGGATGTTTCCATGTACCACGCTCTGACAGAAACGCAGCTCTTGAAGCTCTATCCGCATAAGGAAAGCAAAATCAGAAATTTGCTTTCCTATCTGCAAAAACAGGACCGTATGGTGCTGTGCGGCGAGTATTACCGCATCCCCTCCGAGATGGAGGATAGCATTGATCTCGGGCTTTCAAAGGCCGTTTGGGTCCTTGCCGATTTTATGGAGCAGGTGGAATATCATTCTGTCAGCGACTATCCCGCCAAAATCATCTTTTTTGCGGATGATGAGGTTTACGAGATCATTTATGTGGAACCGGGCAAAGAGCAGCTTATCAACCAGATGCTTTCCACTGTAAAGGAAGTTCCGCCCAAATATATCATTTTGGTAGAGCATCCGGAACAGATCGCAGCGATCCACACCCCAAACACCGGCGGATACTGCACGGTCTCCTCAAGTGGGGAGGTGCAGTATTATCAAATCGAATAAGGAGTTTTTTCTTGAATAGAGCCATTATATCACAGAGGATCACATCCATTCTGGCTGAGATTGAACGGTTAAATAACGCTCTCTATGCCATGAACACGACCGATATTCAGCGCTATCCCGACAACTACGAGGTGCTGTCTACGGACGCGGCGCTGCGAGCCGAGCGGATCACCTGCCGGCTGCGCCATCTGATTTACGCGACTACCAGCATCAAAAAAGAGGACTATCTGCGTTCTGCCGAAACCATGCAGGGCATCGAGATCCACGAGCATGGCGGTATTCTGGAGATCAAGCTGCCTTGCCTTTTGCCAAAGCGCAGGCAGCGCCAGAGTACGGAGTTTCTGTTGGACCCGTTCACCACCGCGCTCTCCGATTATGCCGCTCACCACACAATGCCGCAGTTCCGGCATTGTGTGGTCTGCTTTTCCCATATCTATGCGCAGGAACTGCCGGAGCGCCGCATCCGTGATTATGACAATCTGGAGCTAAAGCAGTTTCTGGATGTCGCGGCCTCTTTTATCTTGACGGATGACAGTGGGCTGCTGTGTGATGCCTACAACACCACGGAGCTGGGGAATGAGGATTGCACAAGGCTCTTTCTCATGGACTGCGCACGATTCCCTGCCTGGCTTGCAGAGCGCCAGAACAGCGTAAAAACCATATCGGATTTTTAGCGGTTTTCAGGCCGACTTTTCCCGAGGTGTAAAAAGCTGGCCGCACATACTGGAAATCCTGCCTTTTTTCAAGTCTTGCAGCTCCAAAAATTACCCAAGCTATAAAGCCCTACGGTAAAATTTCGTACAAGGAGACAGTGCGGCTCATGCCTCGACCCACCCGCCGACTACCGGCGCAAAACACGCTCTCGTATCTGCTTTTGACATTGACCGCTCTCTGCGGCGAATACCCCATCAGCCAAATCAGCCGTCTGCCGGGTGGTCCCGCATATCTCGAAAGCATGGTCACTTCTCTCCGACAAAGCGGACTTCTTCACACCTTCTCCAAAGACGGCCTGCGCGGTCTTCGGCTCACCTCACCAGCCAAACGGCTGCTGTTGGCCGATGCCCCCCAATGGTTTTCAGACTATCTAACCGGCAGCTCTGAGCCGAACAAACCCAAAAGTGAGCTGTCAAGGCGGCTTCGGCTCCACCGGATGGCCGAAATTCTGACCATCATGCACAACGCCGACATTTCTGCCTTTCCGTGGGAAAAGGCCCCTTTTTCCGCTATGGTCAGTCAGAACGCAGAGTCTCCCGCCTATTACACCTCCAGAGAGATCAAGGAGATCGGCCCGCAAGGGACGAAAATCAGAAGTTCGCGCGCAACCGGCATCCTACTGACGGATGGCGGTATTTTTTTGACCTATAACACCGCCAAAGCGCAGATGAAATGGGAATATAAAGCCGAGCTGCGATTCAAGGCTCTGCTGCAAACCGAAGGGGTCATGCCGGACACGGAGATCTCCGGGATCGTGTTCGGCTCCGCTATGGAACAGCTGCCTGTTCTGATGCAGACGGACGCACGCAGCTACTTTCTGCTGGACGGCAGCTTTCCGCATTTCTACTATCTGACCAATGACCGTTATGGCGAAGCGATCCTCCGCCTTTTGTGCGACGCGCAGCATTGCAGGACGCTCGATGCGATCCTTGCAGACGGCCTCTATGAGCGGATACCAAATTGGCTCGTGGAGAATGACGCCATCGATAGTGCCGGGAATCCCGTCCTGTTCGCCTACACCTGCGATTTCCCCCGTGTCCGGCGCTTCGATACCGCACTGGAGCTGCACGGAATGACGGGGACATTGATCTGTTTTGATTATCAAGAAGAAGTTTTGCGGGAAATCTGCGGTCAGCGCGTGATGCTGCAAAGCATTGATTTTCAACAGTTTGAAAGGAGCGTGCTCTATTCCTAAAAAGAAGCTGATTCAGCTTTTTATCATCATTCCAATCGCTGTGCTGGCGCTGCTCTATGGGAGCGGCTACCTTTCACAGCTTTTTTCCAACTATCGTACATGGCAGGAAACCGGCGCCGTGTTTGGAACTTCTCCTGCATTCCCAGACGCCGGATTCTTTCCCTGCCTTGCGGCAGTCTTCCATTTCCCGTATGGGCTTTATGGTCTTGGTCTTTGCATCGCCGCACTGGCTCTACTGATCCTCATGGTTATGCGGATGGGGTACAGTGAAGACGGTGAATATGATCGGCAGCGCAACCTGGTCTATTCCAACAAGGGAACCTACGGCACCGCAGGTTTTATGTCCCGTAAGGAGCTGACGGAGGTACTTGATCTTGTCCCGGATATTCGCAAGCATTCCGGCACGATTCTCGGCGAGTTGGATCATCAGGTTATTTGTATTCCTCCAAAAACTCGATTTAATGGAAATCTTGCGGTCTACGGTGCCAGCGGTTCCAAAAAAACGAGAGCTTTTTGCGTCAACATGATTCTCCAAGCTGCCGCACGGAAATCCAGCCTTATCATCTGTGACCCCAAATCCGAACTTTACGAAAAAACCAGTGAGTATCTGCGGGATCAGGGTTACACCGTCCGCGTGTTCAATCTGGTCACACCGTCAGCCTCTGATTCATGGAATTGTCTTGCGGAGGTCGGCGGTCAGGAATTGATGGCTCAGCTTTTCTGCGATGTCATCATCAAGAATACCGGCGGCGAAGAACGCGACCACTTCTGGGACAGCGCCGAGATGAATCTGCTCAAGGCGCTGGTTCTCTATGTTTCCATCAGCTACCCCAAGGAAAAGCAGAACATCGGCGAGGTGTACCAATTACTCACCGCCAGCTCCGAACAAGATCTGAAGGCGCTCTTTGATGTTCTTCCCCTCACGCACCCCGCCAAAGCACCCTACAACATTTTCAAGCAGGCGTCAGAGGGTGTGCGCGGCGGTGTCATCATTGGTCTCGGCTCCAGATTGCAGGTTTTCCAAAATAAAGATATTCGCAGCATCACGGCCTATAACGAAATCGATCTGGAGCTGCCGGGAAAACAGCCTTGTGCCTATTACTGCATTACCAGCGACCAGGACAGCACCTTTGATTTTCTCTCCTCCCTGTTCCTTTCCTTCGTGTTTATCCGTCTGGTTCGTTACGCGGATGAGCATTGTCCCGGCGGGGTGCTTCCGGTCCCTGTTCATGTGCTCGGCGAGGAACTGTGTGCCTGCGGCGTCATTCCCGACCTGTCGAGAAAGATTTCGGTCATCCGCTCCCGAAACCTATCCATGTCTTGTGTGTTTCAGAATTTAGCCGGCCTTCAAAACCGCTATCCCTATAACCAATGGCAGGAAATTCTGGGCAACTGCGATGTACAGCTTTTTCTTGGCTGTACGGATGCCCTGACGGCGGAATTCATTTCTGACCGGACCGGCGAGGTCAGTATCTCTGTCACCAGCAAAGCCAAACAGCTTGGAACATGGCGTGTATCCAACTACACGCCGGAATATCGGGAGACCAGCGGCGTCGGCCGGCGCAAGCTGATGACCATGGACGAGGTTCTGCGTATGGACGTCGATAAAGCCCTGATCATCATTCGTGGCAAAAATGTACTGGAGGTAGATAAATACGATTATTCCAAGCATCCCGAGGCAAAGAAGCTGCGACCGAGCAAGGCCGCCTCCCATGTTCCCGCATGGCAGACAAGGAAGCCGCAGAAAAAGCAAGCGTCACCGGCGCCGCCATCTCAGGCAGCGGCTAAGAAGCCGACGCAAAAGAAAAAGTCTGCATCGACAGAAAAAGTCGTTACAGTAACCAAAGAATCCATTATGAAGAAAAAGGAGGGCACTTAATGCCTAAGAAAAAAACGCTCCCACCCCCTGATGATTTTTCTCCGGAGATTCCGGAAACCGCTCCTGCCGAGGAGCTTCCCGAGCAGCAGGCAGAAGCAGTCAGCGAGAACACCGCTGAGACATCGCCGGCAGATCTCCCGGAAGCAGACGTTGTCTCCGATGATCTGAACAGCGAAGCCGATATTGGAGAGAATGCGCCGGATGCCGAATACGGCGCGGATACCGAAGCCCCTGCTCTCATCCCTGATGAAGTGACAGCGGATTCGGAGTATGACAGCATTTTAAGGGAGTTGAACAGCAGCACGCCCATGCCTCTCGACGTCGGCGATAGCGGTGAGGCTCCTCTTGACGTGCTTTTGCCGGAGGAATACACAGAAAGCGCTCCCCCCATTGAAGAACGTCCGGAAACCACGGACGGTGAATCTGCCCCGCCGCCCGCCGAGTCCCCCGTATCTGCCGGACGCCGCGATTCTTATATCCTGACCGTTGACGCCAAAGATCGCATCGAAACGGAGGATGAACGCCGCGAGATCATCTGGCATGAGATCAAGACCTCGCATGTCACCGGGCGCATTTTGACCGGAATCCTGAGTGGCGTGGAGCAAACGCCCTCCGGCATCACCGTTGTTGTCCTTGACTACAAGGGCTTTCGTATTGCGATCCCACTGAAAGAAATGATGCTCTATTCCGGGCCCGTTCCGCATGGCGCAAAATACAAGCCGTTTATGGAGCGGATGAACGGTATTCTTTCGACCATGCTCACCGCGGAGATCGATTTCATTGTCCGCGGCCTGAATCATAACGAGCGCAGCGCTGTGGCAAGCCGTAAGGCAGCCATGCTTCGCAAGCGGCAGACCTTCTATCTGGACACCAATGAGGACGGCGAGCCCTTGGTCTATGAAGGGCGGGTCGTACAAGCCCGTGTCATCGGTGTCGCGGAAAAGTCTCTGCGGGTAGATGTATTCGGCGTGGAGTGCACGATCTTTGCGAGAGATCTGTCTAACACATGGTTCGGCGACGCCCACGAATATTACAGCGTCGGCGACCGGGTCCTTGTCCGTGTACTTACCATTGACCGCAGCGACATCAACCGCATCTCCATCACAGCGGACATCCGCAGCGTTTTGTCCGATGCCAACCAGCGCAATCTGGATAAGTGTGTTCTGCAGGGCAAATATGCCGGCCGAGTGACCGATGTGCGCCACGGCGTTGTGTTCATCCGTCTCAATAATGGCGTCAACGCAATTGCCCACACCTGCTATGACCGGCGAATGCCCGGAAAAAAGGACACTGTCAGCTTTGCCGTCACCCGTCTGGACGAGGAACGCGGCATTGCCGTCGGCATCATCACCAGAATCATCAAACAGAATTTGTAAAAAAGGAGAGGCCGCCATGAAGAACTTATCAAAGCTGGCCCTTTGCCTGCTGCTTGCCATGTCGCTGACGGTCAGCGCCTTTGCCGCTCAGATCCCCGATTCGCTGGTAGTGGAAAATCTGAACGGGCAGCAGCGGCTTGTAAAAACCTACACGCTTTCCCCGGAGGTTGACCCAGATGAACTGAAGGAAGAGGACTTTTCCTACGACGGCTATCTTTATACCTGGGCTTACACCACCAAGGTGGAACACCCGTATCTGGAAAGCAAATCCGTAACGGAAACCGTCACGGTCAACACTGCCAAAAATGACCTTGCGCAGATCCTCGCAGAGCTTTCGCCCAGTATGCCCTATGAAAAAGACGGCTTCTCCGGCGAGTTGGCGTTAGATCATACCACGCTTTCCACAGAGGCGTCCGGCTACACCACCAAATACAGCAAAACCACCGAGACGAAGGTGATCGGCAATCTGGACCGAAACGATATGTCCTATGTGCCGGCCACGACCGTCAAAAACGGAAAAACCCTCTCCCTTGCCAATGTGGAGTGGCAGGTCACCGGCACGGCGCTTGTCGGCGAGTCCTTGGTTCCCGCTCAATATCAAGCGGTTGCCACTTATTCCGCCTCCGGCAGTTATCAGGCCGCCACGGGTTATGTCACCACGGCAGAATATCGTGGGACCGTTACCGCCGAAGGTGTAGGCAGTATCACCTACACCGTGGTTTATACCGGAAGTGAGATCGTCCCCATAAAAACACATATCTGGGATAATGGCAGTCTTGCCGCTCCGCTGCTGATCATCGCTGCCGTGCTGCTCTGCGCGGGTATTACCGCCGCCGTACTCATCCTGCTGCGCCGCCGCAGAAATGTCTATGTGTATGTTCCGGGCAGCAGTCCCAGAGAGTACCGGCTGATCGCCAAATTCCGTGTGGAGCCTGACAGCGAGGTTCCCGCTATCGATGCAGGCTCTCTCGCACTGAATCCGGGAGACACAGCTGCGGTAGAGGTGAAAAAATCCCTTGCCAGACATCTGGCTGGGCGCGAGTTTACCGTTTCTTTCCCGCAGAGTGACCATACTTACACGATCCAAGCCAGCAAGCACAATGACTGGCATGAATTTACCGTTCCCGCTGAAGAAGAACAGGAGGCTCCCGTATGAAGAAGTTTTTCTCATTGACTTTGACTCTGGCCGTCTTACTCTTCGCAATGTCGGTCAGTGCACAGGCTGCTGATTACGCTTTTGAGACTGACGGTACCCCGGAATACTATCCCTCCTCTTCCTATGAGGATGTCTACGGCTCCCGCTACAATTACGGCGGAAAAAATGTGGTGGACTACCAGAGCCCCGAACTGGAGTATGGGCAGCTCAGCACCACCCAGACCGGCGTGATGGAGAAAATCATGCTGTCCGGCCTTCAGGGCATCTCTGCATCCGGCAGCGGCATTTACGGAATTTCTTCCAGCGGCGGGACTGTCGAGATCCCCGGTTTTCTGCAGGGCGGCTCCACAGCTACTCCTGCGTCGCCCGCTTTCACAGAGCTGACACAAAATTTTTTGCTTTCCAACGGTGCCGTCGGAAAGATCTCCATTCCCGCAATCGGAGTCAAAAACTATTATCTTTGGGAAGGCGAAACGACTGCCAGCATGAAAAAGGGGCTGGGACATTTCATCGGCACCAGCGTCTGGAACGGCAATGTGGCTGTCTGCGGTCATAATCGCGGCGCCAAATATGTGATCGGCAGCATCAAGGATCTGGATGTGGGCGACAAAATCACCTATACCACATCCATGGGTACCCGCACCTATCTGGTGGAGACTGTGACCAAAATCAGCAGCAGCGATTGGAGTTATTTATCCTCGACCGCGGATAACCGGATCACACTCTTCACCTGCGTTGCTGGAGACCCCAGCCAGCGCTGGTGTGTGCAGGCAGTTCAGGCATCTTAAAATTTTCTGTTGAAAAAGTCACCTTATGATCGTAAAAGGGAGTAGATCAAAAAACAGGAGGACTTTTTATGAAGAAGCAAATTTTCACCATGCTTACAGGTCTTCTCATCGGCGCAGTGCTGACCGGCGGCTCTGCCGCGGTCGCCGCCGGGATCATGGCGGAGCGCAGTCACCATCGCGTTGTCGTAGACGGAAAAGAAGTGCAGATGGAAGCCTATGTCATCAACGGCAACAACTACGTCAAGCTCCGGGACATGGGCAAGACAGTGGGATTTGAGGTCTTTTGGGACAGCGATGCCAAGTGTGTGCAGGTGAAATCCGGCATCCCGTACACCGGCGAAGCACCTGCAAAGGCAGAACCGGATAAACCGGAATCGCATCCAGAACCCACAGCCCCTGCCAATGATGCCGATGTAGGCGCCATGAAACAGGATATCGTAGACCGTACCAACACACTCCGAAAGGAAAACGGCATTGCAGCCCTGACCACCAGCGACAAGCTCATGCAGGCGGCGCAGGTGCGGGCTGACGAAATGGCTGCCAGCGGCGCATATTCCCACACTCGCCCGGACGGGAGAAAATACACCACGGTCACAGACTGCAAATATGTCGGGGAGAACATCCAGTTGATCGGCGAATGGCAGATGTCCAATACATCCCTCCCGGCCGCTGCGGTCGATGGCTGGCAAAACAGTGCGGCGCATCTGGAAAATATGCTCAATACGAGATATGGAGAGATCGGCATCGGCCTTTCGCAAGGAACGGTCATGGGAGAGCCTTATTGGTACTGCGTCCAGCTATTCCTCTGTGACGGCTATACCATCGACTGGGTGGACGCTCCGGCAGTCAAGTGAGGATATCCCCGCGCTCAAGCAGTTTTGTGACGAACAGCTTACAGACAAATAAAGCATGGCATACCACACGAGCAGACCGGAGAAATTCGGTCTGCTTTTCTATTACAAAAATTGAAAGGAAACCATTACTGTGAAAACATGGAAAACACGGATCATGTCAGCGATGTTGGCTCTCTTGACCTTGCTGACCCTGCTGCCCACCTCCGCGCTGGCAGCGTCCGGCAGCGGAACGGGCATCAAAGCAACTACTGACCCCAATCTCTGGTCCACCCGCCTGACCTCCACCGGTCAGTCGTATTCTTACCGCCCGCCCACGGCAGCAGGCAAGCAGCTTTACTGCATGGATCTCGGCTATTCCTATCGGTATGGGACGGCCAGTTTTTTGAACAGCTACACCTACCAAAGCGCCACCGGCGCGGACAGTGACGCCCTGTGGGATGCCGCTGTTGCAGGTACGGGTCTTGGCGAGATGGACGCCGCCACTAAGGAGAATGTAAAGTGGATGATGACCTATATTGCGGACTACAAGGGCGACATCCCCGGCAGCCTGTTCATGGCGCTCCAAACTTATATCTGGGATCATCAGAGCAACAAATCCGCGGGCGGTGACACCTCCGGTGACATTGACGCCGGTGGTTTTGCCAATGCAGATACCTACGAAACTTATCTTGGCTATGTGGATTGGCTCTTGGCACAGAAAGCTAAGGAAGACGCGGAGTTCCAGAAGCAGATCGAGAAATACACCGCCCAGGGAGCGGTTGCTACGGTCGTTGAGGACGAGTCCGCAAAGTGGGCGGTCTACGCCAAATCCAGCGTGTCCGGCCGCCAGAGCTTTTTTGCATACTATGCGCCAAGAAAGCTCTCTTTTGAGGTGCAGCCGGAAGAGCCGGATCATCCGCCTGCCGGAGATGCGGATATTACGCTGAAGAAGGTTGCCGCAGGAACCACCCGTGGTTTAGATGGTGCCCGCTTTCTGATTTACCGGGACGGTCAGATCGTGGGCAGCGATGTAACGGCAAACGGCGGCATCATCGAGGTCAACGATGTCACCAAGGGCCTGTGGAGCTTCGTAGAAACGGAGGCTCCGGTCGGGTACTGCGCGGACTCTACCCCTATCAGCGTCTATGTGGACACCACGGACGGCGATAAGCAGTATACCGTGACCGCCGAAAACCACAAGCTGCCCGATATGAAGATCACCAAGCGGGACGCCATGAGCGGCAAACCCATCGCCGGCACGGTGTTTTCCATTAAGTCCGTTACCGGCAGCTATTCTACCTCTGTCACCACGGGGGTGGACGGTTCCGCCACCCTCTCGTCCATCCCCGCAGATGTTTATGTGGTACGCGAGGAATCCGTGCCGGAGCCGTACATCGTGAGCAATACGGAGCAGACCGTGGCGCTGCGCCCCGGCAAGACGTCCGAAGTCATCTTCGTTGACTATGAAAAGCCGGGTCTTGAAATTGTCAAGAAGAACATCGCCAATGGTGAGCCTATCGAGGGCGTGACCTACCGTATCGAGCAGATCGACGGCAGCTTTTCTACCAGCGCCACCACGGACGGCGCGGGGCGCATCTTCCTCGCTTCCATCCCCGTGGGCAGCTATCGCGTCACGGAGAAAAATGTGCCTTCCCATGTCATTCTCTCTGAGATCCCCCAGGAGGTCTATCTGGAAGCGGGCTGCACCAGAACGGTGACCTTCTTCAACGCCGTCAAGCCCTCCTTGACGATCCTGAAGCGGAACAGCGTCACCGGCGATCCTCTCTCCAATGCCAAATTCCATATCTATTACGGTTCGGACAATACCACCACCGGCGAGATCAACGACCTCGGCGTGTTCACAACGGCCTCTGATGGTAAAATCACGCTCACAGATGTAAACCGGGGCTGGTACAAGCTGGTGGAGGAGTCCGCTCCCAAGGGCTTCGGCATTCAGGGCAGCGGGGTCACCGAGTTCTATCTGGAAGCCAACACCTCCAAGACCGTAACGGTGGACAATGTGCCTCACAGTGCCCTCGTCGTGTACAAATATGACGCCAAAACCGGAAAAGGACTGGAGGGCTGCCGCTTTGAACTGCGTTATCTCAGCGGCAATACCAGCGGAACAGGCGGTACGGTCATTGGGACTTATGTGACCGGCCCCAACGGGGCATTCACCGTGACAAACCTTAAAAAAGGCACTTATGTCTGTCAGGAACTCGAAAGCGACGGAAATCACATCATCGACCGTGAACCCCAAACGGTGTGGATCTCCGGTGAGGATCAGGATGTGGTGACGCTCCGCTTCGGCAATGCCCCGCTGGGAAGTTTGCTCATTACAAAGCTGAGCGACGACAGCAAGCACGAACCGCTCTCCGGCGTAGAGTTCCTGTTGACCGACAGCAGCGGCAATTATCTCGGCAACGACAACGGCCGCTTCGCCACCAATGCCGCGGGCGAAATTCTGGTGGATGGTCTGGAACCCGGCATGACGGT
>ENA-OYZF01000270-OYZF01000270.1-human-gut-metagenome-genome-assembly--contig:-NODE-270-length-24775-cov-8.570429_pt1 | contig 24775 bp, 25 predicted proteins | sample MGYA00244074_ERZ653472 | MGnify/ENA primary metagenome ERZ653472 (study PRJEB26926, sample SAMN06165179) | human gut metagenome | biome: ENVO:00009003; feature: ENVO:2100002; material: ENVO:00002003... | reverse complement strand
TCCGTAAAGCGGCGGAGCCGCTAACGGCTGCCCTACCTTACCGTTGCGGAGAATTTACTACTTTATTGACAGTCTCTGATTCTATCTTTCTCCCTATTTTACGGCAAGAAAGCCGGTATTTCAATAGTCTTTCCGCAAAACCGCCGGAAATCCTCCGATCCGGCATCCTGTCGGCCCGGACTCGGCTCAGTAGCTGCTGATGTCCAGGCTCTCGTCATCCGAACCCTTTTCGATCTTTCGGATCTCCAGAGTATATTTCATCTCCGGACTGACGGCGACCTCCACCCGCTCCCCGGTCCGGCGGCCCATGAGGGCCTGTCCCACAGGGGATTCCTTGCTGATGAGTCCCTTTAAGGCGTCCTGCCGCAGGGTGGTGACAATGCGGACTATCATTTCCTTCTTCATCATTTCGTTATAGACCGTCACGGTGTCGAACAGTCCCACGGCGTCCGCCGTCTCCTTTACCTCGATGACCTTGGCGGTGCGGATCATCCGTTCCAGATAGCGGATGCGGCTGTCATTGCGGTTTTTCGCCTGCTTGGCGCATTTATATTCATAATTCTCGCTGAGATCCCCGAAGGCGCGGGCGGTCTGGACCTCCTCAATGAGCTGGGGACGCAGTTCCCGGACCCGGTAGTTGATCTCCTCCTGCATTTTCTGAATGTCCACCGCCGTCAATTCATCATACATACAAGGTCCTCCGATCCTGATCAATTCTAATGGGATAGTATAGCACAAGCCGCCGGGCAAAAGCAATGCCCCGAAGCCGTTTTCCCGGCTCCGGGGCGCTTTCCCATTCCTGTTCAACAGTTGCCCTGCCGCCCAAGGCTCCGCTCCAGCAGTGCCATGAGCCGCTCCGCATGGCGGTATTCGTCCTCGCTCAGTTCATTGAGCAGCTTGACAAGGCAGACATCCGTAGTGCCGTCTGCCGTCCGGGCATAGTTCAGGCCGCCGCACACCTCCTCATGGTAGCTTCGCCGCAGTTCCTCCGCCCAACGGCCCGGGCAGAACACGCCGCACACCAGATTGGGCCGGTAGGGCTGGCCGGTGATGAGATACCGGGCCGCCATGAGCCGCCGGGCGTGGCCGTTCTCCTCCTCCGCCATATCCCGCAGGGTCTGCCTCGCCCACGAGGGTGCCTGCCGGGACAGCGCCAGATAGCGCCGCCGGTCCTCCAGTTCCTCCTCGATGTATCCCTCCAGCACCGCCAGAAGCTCCCTTGCCTCGCTGCCCATGCAGCAGGGGTTCGGCTCCGCGCCGGGAAGCTGGCTCTCTTGCGCCGGCGGCAGTTCCTCCCTTCGCGGCATTGCTTCCGCCGTGGTTTCCGGATAGGGCTCCAGCCCGGGGCCCACCCGCTGCCAGAGCCGGTCATGCTGCCGGAAATCGTAGATCTCCGGCTCGTGGAGATTTCGTTCCATGGGCTCCCCCTCCTTTTCCCTCCAGTCTATGCGGACCCGGAAAAAAAGTGCCGGTTTTACTGAAAAATCCCCCCTTACCCTTTGACAGGTAGGGTAAAATATGTTAGGGTATAACAGTATGCGGATTTCGGCCGCTTCCGACCGTTTTCTGTTGCTTTTGCAACCAATATTTCCCCGTATTTTTGGTATACTACATGAGAAAGACAGGAAATTTTTCCTTTCCCCATAAAGGAGGACCTTCCATGCTGGAATTAAAACATATCAGCTATTCCGTTCGGGAAGCCGATGAGACTCTGGGCATCCTGAAGGACATTTCCCTGACCGTGGACGATCACAAGCTGGTGGTCTTTACCGGTCCCAACGGCGGCGGCAAGACCACGCTGGCCAAGATCATCATGGGTCTGGTGACACCCACTGAGGGGCAGATCCTCTGGAACGGACAGGACGTCACCCACATGACCATTACGGAGCGGGCCAAGCTGGGCATCAGCTACGGCTTCCAGCAGCCCCCCCGCTTCAAGGGCATCACTGTCCGCGACCTGCTGACCATCGCCTCCGGCGACGAAAAGCTTTCCAAGGACAAGTGCTGCCAGTACCTCACCAAGGTGGGTCTCTGCGCCAATGACTATCTGGACCGTGAAGTGGATGTGTCCCTTTCCGGCGGCGAGGTCAAGCGCATTGAGATCGCCTCCATTCTGGCCCGGAACGCCGACCTGATGATCTTCGACGAGCCGGAGGCAGGCATCGACCTGTGGTCCTTCGCCCGGCTGACGGAGACCTTCGAGCAGATCCACAGTCAGGGCAGCGCCACCATGATCATCATTTCCCATCAGGAGCGTATTATTTCCTTGGCGGATGAAGTCATCGTGGTAGGTGACGGCACCCTCCGTCACCGGGGTACTCCGGAGGAGATCCTTCCCCGGATCCTGACCGACACGCTGGGCGGCTGCCCGGTACTGAACAAGGAGGTACACGCCTTATGATGGAATCTCAGGTAGATCGGGAGCTGCTGGAAAAAATCGCGGACCTGATCGGCAAGCCGGTAGGCGCCTTCAACATTCGCAAGGACACCGGCTGCGATGGCCGGCAGTCCACGGAGAACATCCAGATCACCGGCAAGACCGACGGCAAATCCGGCATTGACATCCGCATCAAGGATGGGACCAAGGGCGAACAGTGCCACATTCCCGTCATCATCACCAAGCCCGGTATTCAGGAGTTGGTTTATAATGACTTCTACATCGGTGAAAACTGCGATGTGGACATTGTGGCGGGCTGCGGCATCCACAACTGCGGCGGAGAGGACAGCCGTCATGACGGTATCCACACCTTCTATGTAGGTAAGCACTCCCATGTGAAATACACGGAAAAGCACTACGGTGACGGCGACGGCACCGGTGGCCGCATCATGAACCCCCAGACCGTTGTCTATCTGGAAGAGGGCGCCACCATCCAGATGGAGACCGTCCAGATCCGGGGCATCGACTCCACCAAGCGTGAGACTAAGATCGTCTGCGGCAAGGATGCTGAGGCCGTGGTCACCGAGCGGCTCATGACCCACGGTGATCAGGTGGCAGAAAGCGACATGGAGATCTCTCTGGATGGGGACGGTGCCCGTGGCCGGGTGATTTCCCGGTCCGTGGCCAAGGGCACCTCCCGTCAGGTGTTCTATCCCAAGATGGTGGGCAACGCCGCTTGCTTCGGCCATGTGCAGTGCGACTCCATCATCATGGATGATGCCCACATTGAGTCCATTCCCGCCATCGTTGCCAACAGCACGGAGGCTCAGCTGATCCACGAAGCCGCCATCGGCAAGATCGCCGGGGACCAGCTTTTGAAGCTGGAGACCCTGGGGCTGTCCCCCGAGGAAGCTGAGGAGTGCATCCTGAAGGGCTTCCTGGCCTAAACTTCCGATTCAATATACGATCAACGCCCCGCCGGATGGCGGGGCGTTGATTTTGTTGGCAATTATCCTCTTTCGGTATACGCAGACAGACGGCGCGCTTATCGGAAATTCTTCGGACTGGTATGGAAGGTGTTCTGAAAGGCCCGGAGGAAGGTGGAATACTCCGGAAAGCCCGCCTGCTCCGCCGCCTTCATCACCGGAACGCCCTCCCGGATCAGCTCTCCTGCCCGCAGCAGCCGCTTCTGCACGGTGTACTGGTGGACGGTGTAGCCAGTGATCTCCTTGAACCGGTGCATCAGGTAGTACCGGCTCATGTAAAAACGGGCCGCCAAGGCGTCCACGGAGAGGTCTCCCTCCAGATTGGCGGCGATATAGCGGAGGATCTCCTCCATTTTGGGGTCCAGATGGTAGCTGTCCGTCTCTGCCGGAGCGGTATTGGCCCGGAGGAAGTCCCGGTTTACCTGAATCAAAAGCTGCTGGCACAGCGTATCCGCCATGCGGCGGGCGCCGAACTCCTCGGACCGCAGAGCCTCCTCTAACTGCTGGATGAACCGTGCGTAGCCAAGACGCCCCTCCTCCCCAGTCCGCAGAAGGTGGAACCCCTGCTCCCGGCTCTTGTCCAGACAGGCGTCCAGCGGCTCGCCGGGATCGCTGCGCTGGGCGATCCAGTCCCGCCCCAGCCACAGTACCGCCCGCTCGTAAGGTTCCTCGGCGTGGATGATGGGCCGGTGGATCAGGTTATGCTGGATCAGCACGATGTCCCACGGCTTGAGGAAATAGGTGACGCCCTCCACCACGTAGGTCACCTTTCCACTGAGGAAGATCACCAGCTTATCAAATTCATGGTAATGGTAGTCGATTTTCTGGGCCAGAGAATCTTTCAGGTGTACCAGGCGGAAGTCCCGGTCCAGATACCCCCGCTTGCCCACCTCACTGCGATCCAGCATACTGTCACTCCTCTCGTTTACGATTTCATTTTACAGCACTTTTTGCTGTTTTTCAAGGAATGAACGTTATTTTAGCAGAAAAGCTGTGATTGATTTTTCAATTTTTTCTATACAACATTCTCTGTGGGAGCATCTTGTTTTCCCCTTCATTCTTTGCTATACTGTGTAGAGTTAATAAAAATTTGGGAGGAATGTGTCATGAGCTACGCCGATCAGGTCTTTATGCAAAACATTCGGGAGATCCTGGACCACGGCGTCTGGGACACCGACCAGAACGTCCGTCCCCACTGGGAGGACGGCACGCCCGCCCACACCATCAAAAAATTCGGCATCGTCAACCGCTACGATCTGCAAAAGGAGTTTCCTATTCTGACCCTCCGCCGGACCTACTGGAAAACAGCTGTGGACGAGCTGCTGTGGATCTGGCAGAAAAAGTCCAACAACGTCCATGACCTCAACGCCCGGATCTGGGACCAGTGGGCGGATGAGACCGGCTCCATCGGCAAGGCTTACGGCTATCAGCTGGCTGTCAAGCACCACTATCCCGAGGGAGACATGGATCAGGTGGACCGGGTGCTCTACGATTTGAAGCATAACCCCGCCAGCCGCCGGATTTTAACCAACATCTACAACTTTGCCGACCTCTCTGAGATGCACCTGTACCCCTGCGCCTATTCCATGACCTTCAACGTCTCCGGCAACGTGCTCAACGCCATTTTGAACCAGCGGAGTCAGGATATGCTGGCCGCCAACAACTGGAACGTGGTGCAGTATGCCGTGCTGGTGTACATGATGGCTCAGGTCAGCGATCTTGTGCCCGGTGAACTGGTCCACGTCATCGCTGACGCCCATATTTACGACCGTCACGTCCCCATCGTGGAGAAAATGCTGACCCAGGCCCCCGCCCCCGCGCCGAAGTTCGCCATAGACCCCTCCGTGACGGATTTCTATGCCTTCACCCGGAACAGCTTTACGATGGAGGGATACACCCCCGCCCCCTTCGAGGACAAAATCCCCATTGCCATTTAAGGAGCTGTGCCATGAACGCCATCGTTGTCACAGATAAACAGTGGGCCATTGGCCGGAGCGGTGATCTGCTGTTCTCCCTGCCGGGGGATATGAAACATTTCCGTGAACTGACCACCGGCGGCACCGTCATCATGGGCCGCAAGACCCTGGATTCCTTCCCCGGCGGCAGACCGTTGCCCAAGCGGCGGAATATCGTCATCACCCGGGACCCGGACTTTCACCGGGAGGGCTGCGAGACTGTCTCCACGCCGGAGGATGCGCTGGCGCTGGCCGGAGATGAAGAAAACGTCTGGCTCATCGGTGGCGGCAGCATTTACGCCGCGCTGCTGGGCCGCTGCCGGCGGGCCTCCGTCACCCGAGTGGACAGCACCGTATCGGATGCCGACACCTTTTTCCCCGATCTGGACGCCCTCCCTAACTGGAAAATTGAGCGGACCGGCGAGGCCGTCACGGAAAATGGCCTGACCTACCGCTTTGTGGACTATGTGAATACCGCGCTGTTGTAAGCCAAGGCTCCGCCGTTTTCTCGGCGGAGCCCTGTTCTTTTCTCTGCCCTCTTTTCAAAACCGCCGCCGCCGTTTATAATAGCCTTATGAAAACTGCGGAAAGGAGGCGGGCGCATGGCGGATCTGAACACCGATGTGCGGTACATCAAGGGCATTGGCGAGGCCAAGGCAAAATCTCTGGGCAAGCTGGGCATCGCCACGCTGGGCGACCTCATCAACTGGTTCCCCCGGCGCTATGAGGACCGCCGGGAAATAAAGCCCATCAGCCAGCTCATCCCCGGCGAACCGGCCTGCGTCTCCGCCATGATTGCCTCGGAGCCAAAGCTGTCCCACATCCGCAAGGGCATGGATCTGGTGAAGGTCCGGGCCGTAGACGACACCGGCGCGCTGGATGTTACCTTTTTCAACCAGTCCTGGCTGAAAAGTCAACTGCGGGTAGGCGAGACCTACACCTTTTATGGCAGGGCGGAGGGAAGCCTCCTGCGGAAAAGTATGGCAAGTCCCATTGTAGAGCCAGAGGGACGGCGGGAGCACACCGGCCGCATCGTGCCCATCTATCCCCTTACTGCCGGGATCAGCCAGCTGCTGTTGTCCCGGGCCATCCGGCAGGGTTTGGACAGCTGCGCCGATATTCTGCCGGACTGCCTGCCGGACGGCGTCCGTCAGGCGCATCAGCTGTGCCGGGTGAATTATGCCTACGAGAACATCCACTTCCCGGAGTCCCCGGAGGCGCTGGACATTGCCCGGAGGCGACTGGCTTTCGAGGAGCTATTTTTCTTCGCCATTGGATTGAAGCTGCTGCGCTCCCGGCGGGAGACCGTCTCCGTGGAACCGTTTCAGCCGGTGGATATGGCCCCGTTTTACAACGCCCTCCCCTTTACCCTCACCGACGCCCAGCGCCGCTGTGTAGAGGAAGCCATTGCCGATATGCAAAGCGGCAAGCCCATGAACCGTCTCTGTCAGGGGGATGTCGGCTCCGGCAAAACGATGGTGGCCGCCGCCTGCGTGTATTTCTGCATTAAAAACGGCCGTCAGGCGGCGTTGATGGCCCCCACGGAGCTGCTGGCAGAGCAGCACTACCGGGGTCTTGCCCCGCTGCTGGAACGGCTGAATATCCGCTGCGCCCTGCTCACCGGCTCTACCCCCGCCAAAACAAAACGCTCCGTCACCGCCCAACTGGCCACAGGCGAGATCGACTTCGCCATCGGCACCCACGCCCTGATCTCTGGCGGCGTGGCCTACGCTGACCTGGGGTTGGTGGTGACGGATGAACAGCACCGCTTTGGCGTGGCCCAGCGGACGGCGCTGGCAGAAAAGGGAGAGCATCCCCACACCTTAGTCATGTCCGCCACGCCCATCCCCCGGACGCTGGCCCTGATTCTGTACGGCGACCTGGATGTGTCCGTCATCGACCAGCTCCCACCGGGACGGAAGCCTATTGAAACCTATGCCGTCACCTCCGCCTATCACCCCCGGCTGTACGCCTTTATCCGCAAGCAGGTGGAGGCCGGGCGGCAGGTGTACATCGTCTGCCCCATGGTCAGTGAGAATGACGAGCTGCCCGACGAGCGGAAAGCCGTGACGGAATACGCCCAAAAGCTGCAAACGGAGATCTTCCCCGACTTGAAGGTGGCTTTTGTCCACGGCAAGATGAAGGCCAAGGAGAAAGACGCCGTCATGTCCGCCTTTGCGTCTGGCGAATCGGATATTCTGGTGTCCACCACCGTGATCGAGGTGGGCGTGGACGTACCCAACGCCAATCTGATGGTGGTGGAGAACGCGGAGCGCTTCGGCCTCAGCCAGCTCCATCAGCTTCGGGGACGGGTGGGCCGGGGAGCGCACCAATCCTACTGCGTACTGGTGTCCGACAATAAAAATGACGAGACCCGCCAGCGGCTGAAGGCCATGACGAAAACCGCCGACGGCTTCAAGATCGCCGAGGAGGACCTCCGGCTCCGGGGCCCCGGTGACTTCTTCGGTCTCCGGCAGCATGGTCTGCCGGGATTGCGGGTGGCAGATCTCGGCTGCGACACCCGGCTGCTGGCGGAGGCGCAGTCCGCCGCCGACGGGCTGCTGGCAGAGGACCCGGCGCTGACACACCACCCCGCCACGGCGGAACGGGTGCGAAAGCTGTTTCAGCAGAGCGAAAACAGTCTGAACTGAATCCGGGAGACCGGCCAGATGGCCGCTCTCCTGGTTCTGTGAAATTTTTTCGTCCGTCCGGGTTGACAGCGCCTGTTTTTTGGCATACTATAAATGTGTTATCAAATGACAACCGCATAGAGTTCCGGTAGGTAAGGCTACCACAGGGATATGGATCGCTGCCGCGGAGTGATGGAGACATCATGAGAGGGTTTGAACAGGCGATATCGAACAACAAGGTATCATCTAACGCGATTTCACCGCCCTGTGAAGCTAAAGCTTGAACGGTAAGGATGCTGTCCTCTGAGACGCTCCTGGAAGCAGGACTTCACCGCACCGGAATGGGACGCGGCGAGGTCTTTTATTTTGCTCCGCGCCATGCAGAAATACCGGGCGGAAGGCCCGGAAAGGAGGTCACGCTATGTTTGAAATGGAAAACCGTGGGGAACTGATCGAAAAAATTGAGGATCTGGTGAACCGAAAACGATATACAGAATTGCGGGACCTCCTATTGCCGCTGGAGCCTGCGGACATCGCTATTCTGGCGGACGATCTGGACGATGAAAAGACCCTGCCCCTGCTGTTCCGTCTGCTGCCTAAGGAGCAGGCGGCAGAGGTGTTCGTAGAGCTGGAAAGCGACCAGCAGGAGCTGCTGATCCGCGGCTTTTCCAACACGGAGCTGAAGGAAGTGCTGGACGAGCTGTATCTGGACGATACCGTTGACATCGTGGAGGAAATGCCCGCCAACGTGGTCAAGCGGATCTTGAAGCACTCCGACCCGGATATGCGCAAAAGCATCAACGAAATTCTGAAATATCCGGAGGATTCCACCGGCTCCATTATGACCACGGAGTTTGTGGATCTGAAGGAAACCATGACGGTGGAGGACGCCTTGAAGCGCATCCGCCGGACCGGACCGGACAAGGAGACCATCAACGTCTGCTACGTCATTGATGACTGGCGGCACCTCATCGGCGTCCTCTCCATCCGTACTCTGCTGCTGGCGGAGGAGGATGACATCATCGGGGACATCATGGAGCGGAACTACATCTGCGTCCAGACTCTGGATGACCAGGAGGAGACCGCCCGTGCCTTAGGCAAGTATGACTTTCTGGCCCTCCCCGTGGTGGACACGGAAAACCGCCTGGTGGGTATCGTCACCGTCGATGACGCCATCGACGTTTTGCAGGAAGAGACCACGGAGGATATGGAAAAGATGGCGGCTATGCTGCCGACGGACAAGCCCTACCTCCGCACCAGTGCCTTTGACACCTTCAAATCCCGTATTCCGTGGCTGCTGCTGCTGATGGTCTCCGCCACATTTACCGGCCAGATCATCTCCAGCTTTGAGGACGCCCTCAGCGCCTTCACCATCCTCACCGCCTATATCCCCATGCTGATGGACACCGGCGGCAACTGCGGCTCTCAGGCCAGCGTCACGGTGATCCGCGGCCTGTCTCTGGGCGAGATCGAATTTTCCGACCTGATCCAGGTGGTCTGGAAGGAGTGCCGGGTGGCGCTGCTGTGCGGCACCGTTCTGGCCGGCGCCAACTTCGCCAAGCTGATGCTGCTGGACCGGATGGTATTCCACAATCCCATTACCGTCACCGTAGCCGCCGTCATCTGCCTGACGCTGGTGTGCACCGTGTTCGCCGCCAAGATCGTAGGCTGTATGCTGCCGCTGCTGGCTAAAAAGATCGGCTTTGACCCGGCGGTGATGGCCTCTCCCTTCATCACCACCATCGTGGATGCCCTCTCCCTGCTGATCTACTTCCGCTTCGCCTCCTTCCTGCTGGGTATCTGAAAAGTGTATAAAAACGCCCCTGTATGAAAAATCATACAGGGGCGCTCTTTATGTGGAATCCAGCAAGCTGGACGTTTTCAGTCAAAAGCAAATCTCTTCGCGGTTACTTACCTCTGCGGAAATAACAAGCTTCGGAGTATCGCCATGACAAATGGAAAAGGTAAACCCATCCCTAACGGCTCTTTGAATGCTATTATCTGCCAATTCGACTTTATATCCCATAGACATCATCACCCGCTCAAATTCTGTAGGCTCCGATTCTACTGTTAGTCCATATACAAATACAGCCGGGTCGGTTATTTCTATTGTTGTAACATATTGTCCATCATCGGCATAGTCCGGCCAAGCGGTCAGAAGATAGGACACCCGCACATTGGGTTTCCCCCCCTGCGTGCTCATGTGGTAATCTTTTCCCAAAAACTCCCGCGCACCCATCCAGCCGGTTATTTCATCATGTCCGTTCCAGTCAACGGATGACACATCGTCACATATCCAAAATTCCAGAGTTGTATTCTTTGGTCTTGGTGGAAAATATGGTCTTGTCAAAGATACTACCGCACATATTACAACGAACAGAATCCCTATTGGCGCAAGGACAATGATCAGCTTTTTTACCTTCATATTATGGCCCCCTAAATTTTGGCCCGTCCGTCCTATCTTCTCAAATCCCCTGCAAATGGAAATCCGGGGTGTATTCCTCCTTGGCGGAGGTGCGCTCCTGAGTGAAGCCGTCGGCAATGCCGCAGTCCGCCATGTACCGTTCCGCCGCCCGGTATTCCGCCTTTGTCACCCTCCGGGCCAGCTTGCCCTCGGCCCCCGGCTGGGGCGTGTACTGGCTCATAAGGGAGAACAGCACTTCGCCGGGGCGGAAGGTCTCCGCCACCCAGTCGATGACGTCCTTCGTGTTTTCCAGTTCTCCCGGCAGCACCAGATGCCGGATGAGAACGCCGCTTTTCAGCTGGCCGTTTTCCATTCTGTATGGCCCAGTCTGGCGGAACATCTCTAAAATGGCCGCTTTCGCCGTCTCCGGGTAATCCGCCGCACCGGAATACGCTTTGGCCGGCTCCGTCAGAGCATATTTCAGGTCCGGCAGGTACACCTGCACCCGGTCCTCCAGGCGTTTCAGGGTCTCCACGGATTCATACCCGCCGCAGTTCCAAACCACCGGCACCGGCCAGCGCTCCTCGCCCAAGGCCTCCAGCACCGCGTCCGTGAAGTGAGTGGGCGTCACTAAATCCAAGCAGGCCGCGCCCTGCTCCACCAGTTCCTCAAAAATCTCCCGGAGCCGCCGGGGGGTGATGGGCTTGCCGTAGCCCTCCTGAGAGATCACGCCGTTCTGGCAGAATTTGCACCGGAGATTGCACCCGGAGAAAAACACAGCCCCCGCGCCGTGCTCCCCCACCAGACACGGCTCCTCCCACTGGTGCAGCATGGCCCGGGCCGCCACCGGCCACGTGGGCATGGCGCACACGCCCCCCGCCTTGTCCGGCATCCGCTCCGCGCCGCAGCGGCGGGGACAGAGATTACAGATCATCAGTCTCCCGTACCCTTTCCGTTGAAGTCCGGACCCAGATCCCCGGCCCGCCAGTGGCGGCGGCACAGGCCGATGTATTTGTCATTGGCCCCCAAGACCACTTGAGCGCCCTCCTTCAAAACCTTGCCGTTTTCGTCGAACCGGGCGTTGAACATAGCCTTTTTGCCGCACCAGCAGATGGTCTTGACCTCCTCCAGCTTGTCAGCCATCACCAGCAGCTCGTAGCTGCCGGGGAACAGCTCTCCCTTGAAGTCCGCCCGCAGTCCGTAGCAGATCACGGGGACCCCCAGATCGTCCACCACATGCACCAGATAGTCCACTTCCTCCTTGGAGAGGAATTGGGCCTCGTCCACAATGATACAGGCGTTTTCTTTCAACGCATCCTCGGACAGCGCCCGCATTTCGTCGAAGTAGACGCAGGGGTATTCCAGACCGATACGGGAATGGACCATGTGGTCTCCGTCCCGCTGGTCCATCCGGGGCTTCACCAGCAGGGTCTTTTGGCCCCGCTCCTCATAGTTGAACCGGGCCATCAAAGCGTTGGCCGTTTTGCTGGAGCCCATGGCCCCGTATTTGAAATAAAGCTGTGCCATCTTTTTTATTCTCCCTCTTTTGCTTCATCGCTCTGCGATGCTGTCTCCTCCGCTCCCACGGGGAATGCCGCCTGGTTTCTCTCCGCCTCCGTTTGCAGGTCAGCTGCGTCAATGGTCATCTTTTTACAGTCCGGGCAGTACCAGGCCGTGTGGTAGGTAGTCAAAAAGCCTTCTGTGTCCACCCGCATGATATTTCCACCTCCGGGACTGAGCCACCGCGCCTTTCCGGTGGGAATACCGCGATACCAGAAAACGCCCCTGCCGCTCATAAGGAAGCCCTGCTCCATGTCCTTGCCGCACCAGGGGCACTTCTCCGGCGGCAGTCGCAGCTTTTCCCGTTTCTCCTGCCATTCCGCCCGCATAGCGTCCCAATCCCCCCGGAGGGTATCCAACAGACCGGGGGCTTTTTCCGCCGGTTCTGAAGCCAGCCTGCGCTCGTCGGGGTCGATGTCCCAAGAGTCCTCGCTCTTTTTCCAGAAAGCCATTGTCAGCCCTCCCCGTCACGCTTTTGCATATGGGCGTCAAACCGGCCACCGTCCCGGCTGGGCAGCCAGCCGATGGGCGGCGGGGTCTCCCGGTCATGTTTCCAGCACCACAGCCACCGCAGACACCAAATCAGCTTCCGCAGCAGCAAAAGCAGCACAATAACGCCGATGACATTAAAAACCTTCAGCATGATTTCTCCTTATAGCATCAGGGCGGCAAGCAGGATCATTCCTTGTGCCTGTCATCGTCCTTGACTTCCTTGTAGTCCACGGTATACACCGGCCCTTTGAAGTGGGGTTCGTCTTTTTTCGCGGATTCCGAGCGCCTGTGGCCGCCGTATTTCCGCCACAGCCAACGAATGACCAAAATCAGCAGCAAGACAGGGATCAACACCCGGAGCAGGCCAAAGACCAGCGCCAGCAGCTTCAAAGGCAGTCCCAGCAAGAATCCCATTTTACTTCATCTCCAATTCACGCTTTGCTTCTTCATAATACCGGGCAAACGCCGACGGCACAGAGCGCGCCGCAAGGCCTGCCGCATCCACCCATTCCAGTTCCGCAGGGCCGTCGCCCCGGACGGTCAGCGCGTAGCCGGTCATGCGCCACTCCACATGGGTGAAGATGTGCTTGGCCGTCAGGCGGCTCTGCCAGTCAATCACCGACAGGCCCATGGCCTCCACCGCCGCGCCGGCGGCTGTTTCATCCAGAGCGCCCTCTACATTGGGAAACTCCCAAAGTCCTGCCAGCAGGCCGGTTTTAGGCCGCTTCCGCAGGGCGATTTTTCTGTCTCGCATCAGTAGGAGCACGGTTTTTTCCTCCACCCGCCGCTCCTTTTTCGCCTTTTTCACCGGCAGGGTCTCTGCTGTTCCCCGCTGTCGGCCCAAACACAGGCCGCTTACGGGGCAGTCATCGCACCGGGGAGCGGTATTGGGCCCACAGACTGTGGCCCCCAGCTCCATCATGGCCTGATTGAAAATGCGGATGTCCGCCGGTTCCTCCGGCATGACTTCCGCCAGCGCCGCCCGGACAGCCCGCTTGGTTTTCGGATCAGAAATGTCATCGTGGCAGTCCGTCAGCCGGGTCATGACCCGAAGCACGTTGCCGTCCACCGCCGGTTCCCGCCGTCCGAAGGCTGCGGCGGCAATGGCGGAGGCGGTGTAGTCTCCGATGCCCGGCAGGCCCAGCAGGCCGTCATAGGTGTCCGGAAAGCCGCCCAGTGCCGTGATCTCCTTTGCCGCCTTTTGCAGGTTTCTGGCCCGGCTGTAATAACCAAGGCCCTCCCACAGCTTCATGAGCTGCTCCTCGTCTCCCTCCGCCAGCGCCTCCACTGTGGGGAACACCGCCAAAAAACGGGCATAATAGCCTAAGACCGCCGCCACGCGGGTCTGCTGGAGCATGATCTCCGACACCCAGATGCGGTAAGGGTCCTCCGTGTGCCGCCAGGGCAGGTCCCGGGCGTTTTCCCGGTACCAGCCCAACAGCGGCTCCGGCAGCGTCCGCAATAGATTTTCAGTTGTCGAATCTGTTTGTTTCATGTTATAATCTTACCACAAGGTGAGACGGCTTCCCACCCCCTTTTTGCGAATCAAGGAGAAAATTTACATGCGTGTCACATTTTTGGCCCACGACGGTTTTTTCATCGAACTGGATCAGGTCTGCCTGCTGTTCGACTGGTGGAAGGGCGTTCTCCCGCCCCTGTCGGACAAGCCGCTGCTGGTGTTCGTCAGCCACCGCCACGAGGACCACTTCAATCCGGCGGTGTTCACACTGGCGGACCGCAAGGCGGACATTCAATTTCTGTTAGGCAGTGACTTTCGCCTGACGCCCCACAATTTGACAAAGTGGCAGCTTTCCCCGGAGACCGCCGCCAAATGCCGCCGCTGCGGCAAGCATGACACCTTTGCCCCTCTCCCCGGCGTCACCGTGGAGACCTTCCCCTCCACCGACGAGGGCGTGGCGTGGATGGTAACGGTCGAGGGACAATCCATCTTCCACGCCGGAGACCTGAACTGGTGGCACTGGGCGGAAGAGGACTTGGCTTGGAACCGTAATATGGAGGCCAATTTCAAGCGGTACACAGAACCTCTCCGGGGCCGCCGTGTCGATTTGGCCATGCTTCCCTTGGACTCCCGGCTGAAAACGGGCGGCTATCTGGGGCCTAACTATTTTTTGAATCTGATGGAGGTCCGCCGGTTTCTGCCCATGCACCAGTGGGAGGACTTCGCCTTTACCGACGAATTTTTGTCCGCGTACCCTCAGTTTGCCCCCGTCACCGTAAAAATCCACCGGGACGGGGAATTTCTCGGCGAGCTGTAAGCAAAAGGAACCCACATTGTTTTCACAATGCGGGTTCCTTTTCATTTGCTCATTTACTTTTGGATCAGCAGCCAGTTTTCCGTACCTTCGGCAGGCTGCTCCGTCAACTCCGGCACAAAGCCACAGGCAGCGGACGCCGCCTTGACAGCAGTCTCCAATACAGAGGCCTCCGCCTCGGTGGTCTCCGCATAGATGCGGTCCACCAGCGGCGCCAAGGCGCTGAGTTCCTGCCCGGCGTCACTGTTCGTCCCGGCGAGAACGGTCTCCGCAGGCAGCTCCAGTGAAAGGATCACATTCTTCGGCAGTGCATCCCGCACCTCCCGAAGGAAGCCCTCGATCTGTGCCTGCCGTCCCGCCTCTGCCGTGTTCCCGGCGGTCATGGCGTTGGAAAAGTCGATCTTGTCCAGCTTGCCTGCGGTGGGATAGCTGACATCCGTCAGAATGATCTCTCGGAATCCCTGCTCCGCAGCTTCCCGGATGATATTCAGCAGATACGTCCGGGCCTTTTCATGGCCGGGGTCCAGCCATTGGCTGTTGTTGCCGTCATAGAAGATATAACCGCCGGTGTTTTTCAGGCCCATGCCCTCCACGTCGGCGTTGGCGGCCTTGGGATCGTGGAAGCAGGCGATTCGGGCCGCAGCGGTCACGTCTGTCCGGGCCGTCAGGTCATTCAGTGCCTCCCCGGTGTCCGGTTTCACGCTGACTGCGCCGGTCACGGCAGCGCTGCTGTCAAAATACACCCGGCCGGCGCTGTCCTTCAGCGTCACCGCCGTTACGGCGGCTTCGGAAAGCGGCGTCTCAGCGGTCTCCTGATCTTCCATTGTCAGCGGCTTTGCCGCCAGCAGCGTCCCCCGGACCGGTGTTTTGACAGCGGTCTGCTCCGGTTCCCGGATCACCACATCCGGGTCTCCGGGGGCTTCGACAGGGTCGGAAGTCCCTTTGTCCCAAGGCAGGTCAAAGTGGAGATTACCGTCGGCGTCATAGCGCATGTGCTCCCGGGCCATAATAAAGCCCACAGAACCCAGAATAATGAGGATCAGCAGGATGGCCAGGAAAATTTTTCCCTTCCGGCCTCTCCCGCGATAGCTGCTGTATCCTCTGGTGCCTGATGCCATGCCGCCTCACCCCGTTTCTGCTTTTCGGTCTGTTATTCCTGTTCCAGGGCCATCATCTTGTTGACCCGGCGCTCATGGCGGCCGCCCTCAAACTCGGTGGTCAGGAACACCTCCACCATGCGCTCTGCCATGTTCTTGCCGGTAAAGCCTGCGCCGATGGCCATCATGTTGGCGTCATTGTGGCGGCGGGTCATCTCCGCCTGCAGGCAGTCGGCACAGTGGGCGCAGCGGATGCCCTTGATCTTGTTGGCAGCAATGGAAATGCCGATGCCGGTGGTGCAGATCACGATACCGCGGTCGCACTTGCCCTCAGCCACGGCACGGGCAGCGGCAGCGCCGAAATCGGGATAATCGCAGCTCTCCAGAGAGTAGCAGCCGAAATCCTCATACTCATAGCCCAGCTTTTCCAGGGTCTTCATGATAAACTGCTTCAGCTCGTAGCCGCCGTGGTCACAGCCCAATGCGATTTTCATAGTCATTTCCTCCAAATAATCGTTTTTTCGGATGATGCAGGGTCAGTATACACCGCCCTCCGGCAAAAATCAATTCTTTATTACAGTGCGTGCCAGACAGGCATCTGCTTTTCAAAGGTGCAGAACCGGGTAAAGCCGCACTCTTTCAGCAAAGCCTGCCGCTCCCGGATGAAGCGGCCCACATGCTCCGGACTGTGGGCGTCAGTACCCAGGGTGATGAGCTCACCGCCCAGCTCCCGGTAGATCCGCAGCCACTTGGCGTCCGGTAAAGGCGTATTGCCCCGGTTGACGTTCAGCTCGATGCCTCGCCCGTTTTCGATCAGAGTTTTCAAAATTTCCCGGATCTCAGCCTCATAGGGATCAAAGCTGGTATGAAGCCCCCGCATCTCATTGAAATACCGCAGGGGCAGAGTCAGATGGCCCAGAACCGTAAAGCCGCCCAGCTTTGCCAGCGCTAAAACCTCTTCCAGATAATCTCCCAATGCGGTCTGAGCCTCCGCCTGATCCTTGGGCGTGTAGAGATACAGATCCTCGCTTCCGAAGCGCTCCGACAGCAGGTGCACCGAGCCGATGATGAAATCAAACTGCGGCGCGTCCTCCAACAGCTTTTTCATGTGGGCCGGGGCCTTCTGCGCGTCGCCCATCTCCATGCCCAGCCGCAGATGGATGCGGTCCCCCAGCGCGGCCTGAACGTTGGCGAAATCCGCTGTCAGCCCCGACCAGTCATAGGGCGGGCGCAGTTCATTGGATCCCCAGGTCAGGGGCTCCACATGATCCGTAAAGCAGATCTCGTCCATCCCGGCATCCAGTGCGGCCTGAGCCATCACCGTCATGGGATCATGAGCATCGGGAGAAAACTGCGTATGGGTATGGTAATCTGCCAGATACATACCTTGCCTCACTTCTTAAACTTCTTGAAGAACTTCTTCCGCTCCTCGTAGTTGTTATCGCCTACGGATTCCGCGAACTTCTTCAAAGCTTCCTTCTGCTCCCGGTTCAGGTTCCGGGGCGTTTCGATATAAACAGTCACATACTGGTCACCCCGGCCCCGGCCGTTGAGTTCAGGAATACCCTTGCCCTTCAACCGGAAGGTAGTGCCGGACTGAGTGCCCTCCGGCAGGTCATATTTTACCTTGCCGTCAATGGTGGGGATCTCCAGCTCCGCACCCAGAACAGCCTGCGCAAAGGTGATGGGTGCCTCACAGAGGACGGAGGTACCCTCCCGGCGGAACAGCTCGTGGGGGCGGACCGTAATGGTGATGAGCAGATCACCGGACGGGCCGCCGTTCTTTCCGGCGTGGCCCTGCCCCCGGATGGAGATGGTCTGGCCATTGTCGATACCTGCGGGGATCTTGGCCTGAATGGTGCGGCGCTTGCGCTCTAAGCCGCTGCCCCGGCAAGCGGTACAGGGGGTCTTGATGATGCGGCCCTTGCCGCCGCAGCGGCCGCAGGGAGAGGTGGTGGCGAACACACCCATGGGCGTCTGCCGCCGCACCTGCACCTGACCGGAGCCGTGGCAGTCCGGGCAGACCTCGGGCGAGGTGCCGTCGGCACAGCCGGAGCCGTGACAGACCGCGCAGGTCTCATAGCGGTCCACGCTGACCTCTTTCTCGCAGCCGAAGGCCGCCTCCTCAAAGCTGATGGTCACACTCAGGCGGATGCTCTCGCCCCGCTGGGGAGCGTTGGGGTTCCGGCGCTGGGCGGAGCCGAAGCCACCGCCGAAGAAGCTGCCGAAAATATCCCCCAGATCGCCAAAATCGAAGCCGCCGGCACCGTAAGCACCGCCGCCGGCCCCCGCTCCGTAGTTAGAGTCCACACCCGCAAAGCCGAACTGGTCATAACGGGCTTTTTTATCAGAGTCAGAGAGAACCTCATATGCCTCGTTGACCTCCTTGAACTTCTCCTCCGCCTCTTTATTGTCAGGATTCAGGTCCGGGTGATACTTCCGGGCCATCTTCTTATATGCGCGCTTGATCTCGTCCTCGGATGCGCTCTTGTCAACGCCCAGGACCTCGTAATAATCACGTTTTTCTGCTGCCATACTTGCTGCTCCTCTCAGGAATCACTTAAGGATCAGGAATCAGGAACCGGCTTCCCCGTTCCGGATTCCTCATCTCTAAGTTTGCTCCAAAACGGCCCCAATGGGGCGGGGAATGATCCCCGTCCCATCGGTTCCGATCCGTATAGGTTTTTTACTTCTTGTTCTGGTCGTCATCATCCACGACCTTGTAGTCGGCGTCATAATACTGACCGTCCTGCGCGCCGCCGGCCTGCTGGCCGCCCACGTCGGGACCGGCCTGGGCACCGCCCTGAGCGCCCTGGGGGTTGGCCTGCTGATAGAGCTTCTCGCTGACAGCGTAGAAGGCCTGAGTCAGCTCATCGGTAGCGGTCTTGATGGCGGCGGTGTCGGTGCCCTTCAGGGCCTCCTTCAGCTTGTCGATACCGGCCTGAACCTTGCTCTTATCCTCGGCGGGGATCTTGTCGCCCATCTCATTCAGGGTCTTTTCGCTCTGATAGACCATCTGATCGGCCTGGTTGCGGGTCTCCACGTCCTCTTTCATCTTCTTGTCCTGGGCGGCATACTGCTCGGCTTCCTTGACAGCCTTCTCAATATCGTCCTTGCTCATGTTGGAGGAGGAGGTGATGGTGATATGCTGCTCGGTACCGGTGCCCAGATCCTTGGCGGAGACATTCACGATGCCGTTGGCGTCGATATCGAAGGTGACCTCGATCTGAGGCACGCCACGGCGGGCGGGAGCGATGCCGTCCAGGTGGAAGCGGCCCAGGGACTTGTTGGCTGCGGCCATTTCACGCTCGCCCTGGAGGACGTTGACCTCCACGGAGGTCTGGTTATCGGCGGCAGTGGAGAAGATCTGGCTCTTCTTCACAGGGATGGTAGTGTTGCGGTCGATCAGCTTGGTGCACACGCCGCCCATGGTCTCAATGCCCAAGGACAGGGGGGTGACGTCCAGCAGCAGCAGGCCCTTCACGTCGCCGGTGAGCACGCCGCCCTGCAGGGCTGCACCCATAGCCACGCACTCGTCGGGGTTGATGCCCTTGAAGCCTTCTTTGCCGGTGAGCTTCTTGACCATGTCCTGCACGGCGGGGATACGGCTGGAGCCGCCCACCATCAGGACCTTGTGGATGTCATTGCCGGTGAGTCCGGCGTCGCCCAAAGCCTGACGGACGGGGCCGGCGGTAGCCTCCACCAGATGAGCGGTCAGCTCGTTGAACTTAGCCCGGGTCAGGGTCAGATCCAGATGCTTGGGGCCGGTGGCGTCCGCAGTGATATAGGGCAGGTTGATGTTGGAGGTGGTCACGCCGGACAGCTCGATCTTGGCCTTCTCAGCAGCCTCCTTCAGACGCTGCATGGCAACCTTGTCGCCGGAGAGGTCCACATTGTCGGTGCGCTTGAACTCGCTGACCATCCACTTCATAATGCACTCATCGAAGTCATCGCCGCCCAGACGGTTGTTGCCTGCGGTGGCCAGAACCTCGATAACGCCGTCATCAATGTCCAGAATGGACACGTCGAAGGTACCGCCGCCCAGGTCATAGACCATGATCTTCTGGGACTGCTCCTTATCCACGCCGTAGGCAAGAGCGGCTGCGGTAGGCTCGTTGATGATACGCTTCACGTCCAGACCGGCGATCTTGCCGGCGTCCTTGGTGGCCTGGCGCTGGGCGTCGGTAAAGTAAGCGGGAACGGTGATGACAGCCTCGGAAACGGTCTGGCCCAGATAGGCCTCAGCGTCGCTCTTGAGCTTCTGCAGGATCATGGCGCTGATCTCCTGAGGGGTGTAGGCCTTGCCGTCCACGTTCACCTTGTAATCGCTGCCCATTTCACGCTTGATGGAAGAAATGGTGCGGTCGGGGTTGGTGATGGCCTGACGCTTTGCCACCTGGCCCACCATACGCTCGCCGGTCTTGCTGAATGCCACCACAGACGGGGTGGTGCGATTGCCCTCTGCGTTGGGGATGACAACGGCTTCGCCGCCCTCCATGACAGCCACGCAGCTATTTGTTGTACCTAAGTCGATACCGATAACCTTAGACATAATGAATTCCTCCAAATTTATCTGAATTTTTATTGATAACTATTTGCATACCCCGGTTTTCACCGGCGCTCGGATCACATACGGTCCAGCCGCGGCATGATGATCGCCGCGATCAGATACAGAATCAGTCCGCTGCCGCCCAGCAGTGTGAACAGCGCCCAGCCCAGCCGGACCCAGGTGGGGTCCCAGCCGAAATACTCGGCAACACCGGCGCACACACCGGCGATCATCCCGTTCTGGGGATCACGGTACAGCTTCTTATCCATATAAATCTCCTTTTAGTTGGCCACCTGCACAATGGCGTGTCGCAGAACCTTGCCGTTCAGTTCAAAGCCCGCCTGGAACACCTGAGCCACTACGTTTTCTCCAAGGCTCTCATCCTCAATGTGCATGACGGCGTCCATCAGCTCCGGGTCAAATTCCTTGCCCTTGGCCTCGATCTCCTTGACGCCCTCCTTGGCAAGCAGCTCCTTGAACTGGTGGAAGATCATCTCCAATCCCTTTTTGTGGGGATCGTCCTCGCCGCCCTCGGCGGCTGCGGCTCGTTCCAGATTGTCATACACCGCCAGGAAGGTCTTGATGGTGTCGCCCTTGGCATCCTGATAGATGCCATCCTTTTCCTTGGTGGTGCGCTTGCGGTAGTTGTCATACTCGGCAGTGAGGCGGGTGAACTGATCCTTCACGGATTCCAGCTGCTTGGCAGCCAGTTCCATCTTCTCCACCTGCTCCCGGGTAAAGGTGATGCCCTTTTCCTTCTTTTCTTTCTTCTTGGCCTTCTTTTCCGGCTCCTGATTCTCCGGAGTCTTTTCCTGCTCCGTCTCCGCCGTTTCCGCGGTCACGGGAGTCTCCTCTAAAGGCTCTTTGGTTTCTTCGCTCATGTATCTGTATCCTCCTTCGGGGGTAGTTCTTGTTTTTCCTGTTTGCCGAACAGTCTGGTCAGCCCATCGGCAAAGCCCGTCAGCCGGGCGGCCACGGTGGCGTAATCCATCCGGGTAGGACCGACCACGCCGATCAACCCCCGCATATCATCGCCAATATCGTAACTGGCCACCACCACGCTGGTGTCCTTTAAGGCATCGTTCACATTTTCCGGGCCAATCAAAATTTTAATAGGCCCCTCGTCCGGCACCGGCAGCTTTTCCTTATCGTCCGCCAGAAAGCTCATCAATTCATGGGCTTTGTCGGCGTCCCGGAACTCCGGCAGCTTCAAGAGCTGATTGGTGCCCGCCATGATGAACTCACGATGGTTGGATTCCTCCAGAACATCCACCGCGTAATTCACTGTCTGGCTCAGCAGCAGGAACAACTGCGGGGTAATGCCCTGCGAAATAGCCATCAGCTTCTGGTTCATCTCCTTGATGGAGATCCCTGTGAAATGCCGGTTCAAAAGCTCCACCAATGCGGCCATCTGGTCCCGGTCCACCTTCAGCTGCATCCGCAGCAGCTGGGATTTCACCCGGTTGTCGCCCATCATCATGACCACGATGCAGCTTTTCTCATCCACCGGCAGCAGATCAAAGCGGCTGGCGGTGATGCTGCCCTTTCCGGCAGTCGCCACATAGGCGGGGTAATTCACAAAGCTGCTGACGGCCCGGCCCGCCTGAGAGATCACCCGGTCCAACTCCTCCATTTTCATCTGGAGGGACTGGTTGATCTTTTCAGTCTCCGCTAAGGAGAGCCGCTGGCGCTCCATCAGCTCGTTGACGTACAGCCGGTAGCCCTTGGGGGACGGCACCCGTCCGGCGGAGGTATGGGGCTGTTCCAGATAACCAAGCTCCACCAGGTCGGAAAGCTCATTGCGGATGGTGGCAGAAGAAACGCTGCCGCCCATTTCCGCGGCAATGGCTTTGGAGCCTACCGGCTCGGCGGTACGGATGTAATCCTCAACCACCACTTTCAATATTTGCTTTTTCCGGTCAGTCAAGTCCACAAAAAGCACCTCAAATCATGTTTAGCACTCTTTCTCCCTGAGTGCTAAACGCAGTTTACCACCCCTGCTATCTAAAGTCAATGGGGGCAGGTAAACAATTTGTGAACAAAGGGGAAGCAGACCGTAAACTTCTGTTTTTTCCGCTGATTTTCCCGCAAAAAAGCGCCCCGGCATTTAGCCGGGGCGTACGTATCACCGAAAAGAGGTTTTCCCTGTCACTCAATCAACCGCATTTTCACCAAAACCGGACGAAGGGTGGTGAACAGGGTATAGAGCAAAATTGCCTGGAAGGGCAGACAGATCAGGTTTTTGATGGCGCTGCCGCTGGCGGTGACGTACCACGCCTTGCCGCTGAGAATAGCCATCCAGAGTGCGCCCAGGATCACATTCTGGATATTGGTCAGCAATTTCGCCCAAAAAACTCTACTAAACGTAATTTTCGACTTGTAGAAAAACAAAGAGTATACAAAAACACCCAGCATGGTGGTCAGGGTATAGCCGGGAAAGAAAGGGTAGCCGCCGCCACCGGTGATGAAAAAGCTCAGCAGATCCTCCGCCACGGCAAACACAACGCCCAGTACAGGTCCGCAGACCCATGCGCACACCGCCCGGGCCAGGAAGCCCCAGGTGATTTTGGCACCGCCCCACAGGGGCACCGACGGAATGGCGGCCAGCGCCATGCACAAAGCGATGCACAGCGCCGCAAAGGTCAACTTCCGGACGTCTTTCAGCTCATTGGCGGCTGTGCGCCAATAGCCGACGGAAAAGGGGTGGGGATACATAAAAAATTCCTCCTTCTGTGGGCAGTTACGCCGCACAGAGGAGGCCGGGCAAGCACCGCCCGCCGGTTCCGGTATGCGGCAGCGGGATGCGAAGCACACACTGCGGAAATCTCCTTTCGTCCGGCGGACAACTCCCCGTTCCTCCGGCACTGTGGCCTGTTGGCCAACACGCGTGCTTCTACTCTGCCTCTATTTGGTAGTATTTTACTATGCCTTTCCCAAAAATGCAAGGCCATCTGGTGCCGTCAACATTTATGCGCAAATTTATTTGCAGGCTCCGGCTGAATGAAGTTAGCCGGCAATAGAGGCGTCGTCCATGGCCGCCTCTAAATGCTTCATGTTCATGTATTTCTTGTTGCCCCACTGGGTGCCCGCCACGTGGCGGAGCCGGGCACAGACCAGCATCAGGGCGGAATTTCCGTCAGGGAACGTCCCCACCACGCGGGTCCGGCGGCGGATCTCACGGTTCAGCCGCTCGATCACGTTGTTGGTACGGATGCGGGTCCAATGCTCGCTGGGAAAATCGCAGTAGGTCAGCGTCTCCTCAATGCCGTCCTCGACCTTCTTGGCAGCCTCCTTCAGTTTCATGGCGCGCAGTTCAGAAACCACGGCTTTCGCCTTCTCACGGGACGCTTTCTTGCTCTCCTGCGCGTGGATCGCCTTGAGCATTTTCACCACAATTTTGACCTTGGATTTGGGCACAACAGAGAAAACATTGCGGTAGAAATGCACCGTGCAGCGCTGATATTTGGCGTCCGGGAACACCTCGCCCACGGCCTCCAGCATCCCCATGCACTTGTCGCCAACGATGAGCTTTACGCCGTCCAAGCCGCGTCCGCGGAGCCATTGGAAGAAGCTGACCCAACTGGCCTTGTCCTCCTTCATTCCCTCAGCGGCACCCAAAACCTCACGAAAACCGTCCTCATTTACTGCGATTGCCACCAGAATTGCAACATTTTCGTACTCTCCGCCCCAGTTGCGGCGCAGGTAGATGCCGTCCACGTAGACGTATGGATAGCGCCCGCCCTGCAACGGGCGGTTGCGCCAGTCCTCGATGTGGACGTAGGCTTTCTTGTTCAGCTCACTGATGGTAGCGGGCGAAACCTTGCTGCCCCACAGTGCCTCGGTGATGTCCTCCACACGGCGCACGGAGACACCCGCCAGGTACATCTCAATGAGCGCCTCCTCCACGCTGCTCTCCCGGCGGCGATACCGCTCGATGATGGCTGTCTCAAAGGACACACCCTTGAGTCGGGGCATATGGAGCGTGACGTCGCCGGAAGTGGTAGTAAGGTTGCGGTCATAGTGGCCGCTGCGGTAGCCTTGACGGGCCTCGCTGCGCTCATAGCGGGCCGCCTGCGTCAGCGACTCCGCCTCCTTCTCCAGCAGCTCGTTCAGGGTTTCCTCCACGCTGCCGCGAACCAATTCCTTGATTTGGCCCTTGATAATTTCCTCATTCAGCTGTACAATTTTCTCGGACATAGTTTGCTTGCTCCTTTCGAATGTTTGTGTGGTAACTTCATTCTACCAGAGCCTGCAAGCTATGTCTTCTTTTATGCGGTTTTCAATTTGCGCAATTTATTGTACCTTATCTCCTTGACAGCACCTTATCTAAGTCACGGACAACGTGCCAATTCCGAACAGATTCCGAACATCAGCTCACATTTCTGTCCCAAATAGTCAGTCAAAACCTCCGGCTAAGCCGGAGGCTTGAGTAAGCCCTATAAGGGCTTTATG